>ENA-UOIZ01000666-UOIZ01000666.1-human-gut-metagenome-genome-assembly--contig:-P88-NODE-666-length-32848-cov-74.370872_pt1 | contig 32848 bp, 51 predicted proteins | sample MGYA00242336_ERZ723883 | MGnify/ENA metagenome assembly ERZ723883 | reverse complement strand
CTCCACCAAGAGGTAGCATCGTTTTTCACATTTACAAAGAACTCACCGATGTTCTTCATCATGCGGGAAACGCCATCCCAACCCTCTTTGACCTTGCCAATCAGGTTAGAACCGACTTCCTTGATGTTGTCCCACTTTTCGCCAAGAAGTGCCTGTCCGAACGGGTCTATGATATTGTCCCATACCCAGCCACCGATATTGACAAATCCCTCGCCAATGGCCTTGAGAAGGTTCCCAGCGGTTTCCTTCCAGTCAGCTCCCTTAATATCCTCATTCCACCAGTTCTTAATATCCTCTGCGATACTTCCGAAAAAGCCGCCAAGGAACTGAGCCACAGAACGGATAGCCGTTCCAAGGAAAGTGAAGATACTCTTTGCGATACCGCCCCAGTCGATATTGGAAATAACTTCCTTGATGTTCGCCCACAGGTCTTTACCCACCTGCGACCAATCATAACTGTTCAGCCATTCAGTGGCTTCATCAAATGCACCCTTGATGCAATCACTGACCTTACGTGCCAGCAATCCCCAATCCAGCGCACCCAGCGCACCCAGGATGAAATCAAACTTCAAGGTAAACCATCTTACGATAATTCTTCCGATGAAGGATGTGTCCACTTCCTCAAGCGCACCGTTCACCAGTTCCGCAACGTGTTCTCCCAGCTTGAAGAAGTCCACGGTTTTCAGGAACCAGTATGCAGTCTGAACACCAGCGTTAATCCAGTAGCCAATCTTCTGACCTACTCCCGTCCAGTTCACACCATCAATAACCTCATTGACCTTATCGCCAATGATAGTACCCAGTGCTTTCCAGTCAGCGCTTTCAAAAGCCTGTTTCAGCTTATCAGCGAACTCACTTACACTGTTATCAATGGGGAGTTCTTCAAACATAGAACCGTAGTCAGCACCACCGCCGCCACCATCGTCATTCTTCTGCATGATGATGTTCAGTTCGTCAATGCCAGTAGTAGCATCCCGGATTTCCTTTGCTGCCTTTGCCGCAGACCCGCCAGCTTTCGTCAGGGAGTCACCGTAAGACACAGCGTTCTTCTTCGCAGCCGTAAATACGGAAGCGCCAGAAAGACGGGCGAACAGCATATTGATGTAGTTCAGCAGGGTAGCAATCTTGTCAATCACAAAGTCGATTGCCGGGGCAAGCGCATTGATGATAGGTGCAGCCATAGCGCCCAGACTGTTCTTGAGGTATTGACTGCTGGTAGCCAGCCTGTCCATACTCTGGGCGAATGTACCTCCCATGAGATTGCTGTACTGATAGAGGTTGTTGATACCCTCCTTCATGGCCCGCGTCAACTGAGCGAACATGAAACGAATAGCCCGATACATGGCAATCCGCTTTATGCTGCTAAACAACTTGCCAAGGCCAGAAGTGTTCTGCTTAACCTTTGCGGCAAGTGCAGAACCCAGAGCATCTTTGATTTTTCCCAAGACAGCACGGGCTTTTGCCCCGGCTACTTTTACCTTCGTCAAGGCGTTTGCCAGTTTGTGCAGTGCGCCCGTTCCTACGGAAAATCCGTTAGAGAACACACCGCCGATACCGCCAAGGATAGACTTGAATACACCCGTTTTCTGGGTAACCTGCTCCACAGCATGAGCGGTTTCCTGTACGCTGCTGGTAGCCTGCTCCACGCCGCTTGTAGCGGCTTCGGCATTGGTTGTTCCGTTCATAGTAGGTGCAACACCCGCAGACGGAACAGTAACCTTCGGAATTTTCACATCCCCAACTTCCTGCAAATCACGTAAAGCCTTGCCCAAATCTTCCAGTCGTTCAATATCAGACAGGCCGATTTCGTGCAAGGACTGGGCAATCTCATTCAGACGCTTCGGAATGGTGGAAGAAATCTGGGTTTTACCCAATCCATTCAGACTTGCAAGAGCCTTGCCCAGACTTTCCAGCTTATCCGTATGGAACCCTTTCAGCGCTTCATTCAGCTTATTCAGTTCCTTTACTTTGGAATTAAGGCCAAGACCGCCCTTAGTAGCCTGTTTCAGCTTGCCAAGGCTTGCGGTCAATGCGTCAATACCTTTAGTACCTTCTTCGGACTTCGCTTCAATTTGAAACTCAAGACCCTCAAGTTCAACTGCCATTGTTAGCTTCCCCTCCTTCCTTCTTTTTCTTGAAACGGTCATTGATTGCTGCCATCATAGCCCTCATAGCTTCCTTACCATTCTCAAGCCGCTGCTTCTTCTTTCGTTCATCCGATTGCTTACTGCCAGAAGCCGTAATCGGTATCGGTTCAGAACGGAAGGGGAAGGGCTTGTTCTTCTTGCTCAAAGGGTTAAATACGGGGGAAGCATCCAGAAGGGCTTCATAGATGTAGGCAGCTTGTAGCCACAATTCAGAGTTGCGCCGTTCCTTTTTGATTTCTTCCGCTTCTCTGTAATACTTCGTCATGCAGTTGTCCCCATCCCAGTAGTCGTGATAGGACATACCCAGACTCATATAGTAGCCACATAGTTCTTCAAATTTATCCCCGTAACGCAAAAGAGGGGACGGACGGCCTGTGCCGCCGTCCCCCACTGTTTCAGATGCCAAGTCCGTTACCAACTTGCCATCCAATCCACGTTTTTTGCGGTATCCTCCGGTTCCTCCATCAGGGAGATAATCGGCTCATTGTACATTTCAGCCAGCTTCTCAATCAGCTTGTCCTTGTTGGGCATATGGGCGTAAATTTCATCAATCACGTCCTGCTTGACAAACCGATGGTGAGCCTTGAAAGCACCCGCAAAAAGGGCAGGCAGGAGAGTCATGGGCTTATCGTCAATGTTGCGGGCAACAAACCCTTCATCCTCCATCTGCTTGATAGTACGCCGGGTATATTCCAGCGTGTAGTCCTTACCATCGTAAGTAAAGATAATCTGCTTTGCCATTGCTTATTTCCTCCAATTCTTGAAATTGTGTACGGGTTATTCTTCCTCCGTAATGACGGAAGTGGGGGCAATCGTAATGCCCATCTTGCGGACTTCGTTCACGCCGCCGCCAGTGACACGAACGGAAAGCTGACCCTTGAAGGAGAACTTACCTTCCGTACCAGTCGGGGTAACAGTACCGTCACCATTCTCCGTACCGCCAAACCAAACGGCAAAACCTTCCTCCTTGTTCTTGAGGGCTTTCAGGGCAGCGTACCCGGTCTTGTCGTAGTTGGTGGCAAAGTTCATGGCTTCGTTACCTTCGATGCCCATGATGAAGGTTTGCATACGGTCAGACAGAGTGGTGGTTTCCAGCATTTCAGGGTCAGTACCCAGGTCAGGAAACTCCGTAATGTCAATCAGCTTTTCGTAGGTAGACTCCTTCTTGTGCATCAGGAAGGTCATATAAGTGCTTGTTGCCATTGTCGTTTACCTCCTATAAAAGTATTTCCCATCGGTCATAACCCTGTACCGGGCTACAATACGATAGATGGTTGCATCCTCCATGTTGGGGATAGGGGTGAGTGCCATCCTCTTGAAGTTCATCTTGAACATAACGTCATCAATGACCTTCGCAATAGACTTACACTCTGTTTTCCTCCCATCGGCCTTGTTGGAGTAGATATTGATTTCAAACATGACCTGCGCCATTTCAGCGCTCCCGGTCATCTGCTCCGATACAACGGAGTTATCGCTTTGCGTGATACTCACGTGCGGAAAGCTGGAAGGTGCGTTCACATATTCCCCAGCAATGTTGATACCAGGAAACTTATCACGTAAGACTCTTGCAATGCGGGTATAAACCTCATTTTCGCAGTCAATCATACGTACACCCTCCTTGCAATTTCAGCAAACTTGTCCTCCAATTCTCTTACAGTCAGATACATACTCATGTTGGCAGGATTGCCATACGTGTGAACTTCCCCAGCGTGTTTTCCTTTTGTGATAACCTCACCGTGGCGTCCGGGGTCACCCGTATATCGCCATCCTTTTTCCAACCTACCAAGTTTGTATCCGTACTGACCACGAACCATGCCGTGTTCCCCGGCTTCGGGGTGATTATCCGGGTATTTCACACCAGTACCAAACTCAATGAAAAGGGTTGCGCCGCCAACTGCCATGACCGCCACTTTGTTTTCACCCCTGTCCTCAACCGAACAGGTAACATCGTTTGTGCCATCGTAGACCGCTTGACCGAACTTTGCAGACGCAATCTGAACACCTTCGTCAGCAAGGGCTTTCAGAAATTCCTTCGTCTTGTCAATCAACCACTGCTTGTAGTCGTTGAGTTCCTTGATAGCCCGGTCTATTCCTTTTTCACTAAGCTGTACCTTGATAACCCGTTTCTTCACGATACCTTCACCTTGCTCACAGCATACGATATGGTGTTCATGGACTTAGCCACACGGCGCACCGTGTAGTCATAAATCGGTTTCTCATCTTTGAACTCCGGGGCTTTGTCGATGAACAAAACCGTGTTTTCATCAATGGGGCAATTCATATCGTCCGTAATGAGAACCTTATCGTAGGACTCCAAGTTGCCGAACATATTTACCTGTGCGTACCCCGTTGCCGGGGATACATTGCACATCAACTTCACTGGTTCCCCGTATCCTACCTTCGTTTCACCTGTTTCATAGCCGTCATCATCCAGAATAGGGATACGGTCTGCATACAGGCAGTAATGGACGGGTTGCAGATTTCGCTTCATCAGCTTCATAACAACACCCCCGCCATCGGGGTAATCCTTCGCAGAAGCGTTGCAGGGATGTCACCGTCCTCATAGGAACGGGATACCCCATTCTCACTGTGCGCCGTTTCCCCCTCCGCACCACGCTTATTCAGCATATAGGCGGCAATTTCAACCTGAGTAGTATGGTAGGGGGCAGGGATTTCCTCTGTCCCCGTACCATACGGGTAGGCTTTGGAGATAACCACACCCTTTGCCAGGGTGAGGTAAGTGGACAGCACGGAACTGTCCGTTTCGCCTGTCATGCTTTGCAGCATGGTCAGCTTATCAGCATCAGTCATGTTGTCCACCCTCCTTCCTTACTTACGCACCAGCAGAAACACCGATTTCAGCAGCGTTCGCCACATAGACGGAACGGCTGTAAGCAGGCTTCTCAAAGTCCTTGCTGATACCAGTGAACTTGCCGTGATACCATTCAGGGCCGTGGTCAAGGCCAATCTGACCGAAAAGCTGGTACTTCTCACCAGCGCCGACCTTCGCAAGCTGCTCCAGGAAGAAGTTACCCTTACCAGGAACAGGCTGGTAAACAGGGGCAATCACGTCCAGGTTCAGAAGCAGGGCAGTACCAGCGGGCAGGCACTCACCCAGATACAGGTAGACAACACCGATAGGAGTCACCACACTGGAAAGGGCAATGCCGTTGATTTCACGGGCAGAAGGAATGACGGTCAGGCCATTCTGCACTGCGTCAGCGTTAATCTGGAACAGGGTGATAGCGTCACACCACAGGCACAGGCCATCTGTAGGGGCGTTCGCACCGTAAATCTTCTTGACCATATCCGCAATGTCCCACAGACCCAGGGGCTTGTTGCCCATTGCGGTCACGTTGGTAGTGATAGCCGGGATAAGGCCACGGGTCTTGTTGACAGTCGCATCAGAAGTGGCCTTGTTGAACACACCGTTGATGAAGGTGTACTCAATGTCACGGTTAATCTTCTGGATTTTCGCCGCAACCTGGAAGTCCAGTTCATTCACGGGGTTAGCCTGCTGGTTGGCGATATTCACGCCCGCCAGAGTACCCATGTTGGACTGCTTTGCGTAAGAGATACCCACGGACTCCTGGAAAATCTGGGTCACGTTGGTTTTCTGCTCACGGGTCACAACAGACGCATCAGGGGCAGTCAGGGAAGCGTTCTCACTGATTTCAGGCTGGGAACCGTCACCGCCAGCAGTGTACTCCTGCCCGGTCACGAACTCCACATGGTTAGTCGTTTTCGCTCTGCCGCCGATGATAGCGGAAAGCGGGGTACGGGTGTTACCCTTGTTGAACAGCATACCGCTGTAATTCAGAACACCAAAACTGGTTGCAAGTGTATCAGCCATTTTAGTTTACCTCCATTTTCTTATTGTTCTTACTCCGTCTGGTTAGCCGCTTCCTGGGCTTGCAGGCGGGTATAGTATGCGGCAGCGGTATAGTCACCGCTTGCCTGCGCTTCGGCAATCTTCTTCGCATAATCCATGCTTCCACCGTTGCCATCGTCACCCGCAGCAGGGCGGGGAGTCTTGCGCATTGCGTCAGCCTGGATATTCTTCTTCTGGACTTCCAGATATTTGTTCTGGTTTGCCATCACCTTATCCATGTCACCATCCACCATAGCGGCAGCGGTTTCATCGGCAAGGCTTTCGTCATAGCCCATAGCCAGAAGTTTGGCCTTACGTTCGGACAAAGCCATAGACCGCTTCAAATCTGCGTTCTCCTGAACCAGTCGGTCATGTTCCTCTTTCTGGGCAGCGGCAGCAGCTTCATCATCCGTCTGCTTAGTCCGCAACTGCTTCTTGTAGTCGGCAGCTTCGGAATTGGCCTTAGACAGCGCAGCTTTCAGACGGTTTACCTCTGCTTCGTTACCCCGGCCTACCGTTTCAAGGGCAGCGGAGATTTCATCTTCGGTCATACCTTCCTTGTAGGCTTTACCCAGCAAATCACTCAAATAACTCATTTTCAAAGTCCTCCTTGCGTTTAATCGGTGGTTCACTCCACACTGTTTTCTGTTTTATCCTCTTGTCTTGAGTTTGCGTTTTTAGGTGTTCCCTCACCATGAAACGGGCAAGCCCGTTATTCATCGGTTGTCAATCGAACAACACAACGGCAATTCGCATTGTTCTCTGCCTTTGTGAAACCACCCGGATATGCGGCATGGTCACCATCAAAGGTGAAAAATTCTTCTTCCAGCGGAACGGATTGACCTTCAAGGTAACTGTGCGTTTCACGCACCTTATCATCACGAACCGTAATCCAGTTCTTGTTTACCCCAAAGCCGCCGTTGTCAATATAGTCCCTCCCGCCGTCATATACAGCAGCGTTGTAGACCCTGTGATACTCAGACTCAACAAGGTTCTTTAACCCTCCTAAATCATTACCTCCCACATGGTCTGCAACACGGTCAGCGAACGTCTTTCCCTCAATCACCAGGAAGATAGCGTCCTGCATCTTGTCCACGTTCACGAATAATTCATGGTCAAGCATGATGCCTGCATTTCTTATCCCAAGAGCGTAGGCGTTTATCAGAAAGGAGAGAACATCATCCACAATCTGGTTTATCCTTGCGGAATAATCGCCGCCCGCCATCTGATAGCTGGTGGAAGTCAGCACATTCAGTTCGTCAAGCGCAGTCAAATAACTGGAAATCACTTCATCCATTTCTCATTCCTCAAAAGAAAATGGGACTATGAGCGTTTTTCACTCACAGTCCCATTGGACTTACCAGAACCGTTGTTCCAGTCAAACCTTGTCGGTATCTTTCATTTTCAGTTTGCGCTTGATTTCCACAATGGCTACCTTGCTCTGCTCAATCAGAAGTTCCACTCTACTTCCGTGTTTCAGCAGGGTTTCCATCTGCTCCACCATTTCCTTCGTTATTACCGGGGTCATTGGTATCCTCTCCCTTCATCTGATTTTGCTTTTCCATCAACTCCTGGGCTTTCTCCTCCTGTTCAGCCACATACTCTGCACTGAGCGTGTATGCCAGGTCAGAGTCAACGAACAGGCCGCAATGTTCAAAAGCCAGACGGGGGTGTATCTTCTCATTCTTCAACATGAGGTCAAGCACCTGCGCCTTTTGCAGGATGTTTTCATAATTGCGGCGGGTGAAACGGATTTCGATGTTGCACACCTTCAAATCCATGCTCACCAGTGTACGGCAAATGTTGAGTACCAGTTTAAGGAACCGCCGTTCGGATTTCTTAAACATGAGTTCGCTGTCCTTCGCCCGTGCTTCCGCAGCAGACCAGCCATCACGCATGATGACCGCAGACCCGGTATCACTTGTGGAGGAACCGCCGTTGCGGTTCGGCATACCACAGATGGTCAAAATCGTCTGATACATATGGTCTACAAGGGTCTGGGTTTCTCCCTGGTTCAGAGAGTTAATCAGGTAGGACACTTCCGCTTTCAGTTGCGGGTCAATATCCTTGAACTTGATAGCCCCTTCCTCACGCAACTTCTGGAAGTCATCAGAAGAAATGTCCACGTTATGGAAAAGCATAAGGGCTTGAATGAACTGCTCAACACCGTCAATACGGTTGCTGTCCGTCAGGTTGATAGCATCCAGAAGCGGAATGACCAACTCAAACGCACCAATGCGGGCAAGGTTCAACGGATATTCGATAACGGGAATGTCACCCAGAATGTGATACTGGTGATTGACGATTTTCAGCCCGTTTCTCACATCCTGCTTAGAGTCAACAATCTCAAAATACTCATACTTAGAGTAGCAGGAGTAGTGAACATTGTTGTCCCCATCAACAACGTACTTCACGCCAAGCATGGGCTTGTTGCCAAGGCCGTTGTGATACACCACAAAGGTATTTCGTGGGTCAAGCGTGTAAATCTCAAACGGGGAGTCATCTTCCTCTCCATCTTCATCAGGAAGAACCATTCGGAAGGACGTTCCGCAAATGTGGAACCAGTCAGCCAACTCCTTGTCTTTTGCGGGCTTTTCTTCCGCAAACACAAATTCGTTAAGCTGGTTGATGGACTCCGCAATGTTCTCCGCATTTCCACGGGACACATATTGCAGCGGTTCACCCATCAGATACCCGGACTTGAAAGACACAATCTCGTTCGCCCGGTTCTCCACAATCTTATTGCAAATCTCTGGCCTTACCTGCTTTTCTCTATTGAGAACTGGGTGTCTGCCCTTGTAGTAATTCCAGAGATATTCAATTTCAGACCTGTTCTTCCAGTGAACGGGAAGTGCCTTGCGTAAGATACTTACCACGTTGTCAATGGTTACTTCGGTTTCATCGGTCTTGATGACACGTCTGCCATACAACGACATAGCCACGCAGAACACCCCCTTCAAAGCATAATTTTACCTATTGTCATTATACTACTCTCCAATGCTTATGTCAAGTATTATCTTGATGAAAGCATTGGAGAATTTTATTTTTTTTATTAGCACGGGCGCTTGAAAATCTCTACCTTCGCTCCAACCAGCCCACGCAACTCATTTTCCAGCAGAGAAAGAGAGTCAGGAGCGTCATCATGTGGAACCTTGCCAGACCGGGTGTAGGTTGTCACCTGCTTCATAAACTCCGCATACTGACTGTTCCGTGCATAAGTGGACGGGTCTTTGAAGTAAAAGTGCTTGAGGATATTGTCAGAAGCGAACTCAATACGGGTCTGCTTATTGCTGATAGTCCGCTTCGTTCGGATATTGCACACATACTTCTTTTCCGTCAAAATCTGCTGAACGTCCCTGGCAAAGTAAGTACCTGCGTTGTTGGACTCAAAGGTTCCAGCTACAACCTTGTTGTCCATGATGGACTTCGCACACTCTGGTTTTGTTACCTCCGGGGGAGAGTCATCAAAGACCACATCCACGATGTAGACTTCATCCCCATAGACTGCGGCAATCGGCATAGCACAGTAGTCAGCGCCAGTGTCCGCAGTATCGCATACCGCAATGATACTGTCAGGGTCACGGTCAACAGGCAGTTCAAAGAAATAGTTCAGGCTCTTTTCCGGGAACAGTAGTCCCTTTGCTTCAAACGGCTGCTGCTGGAACTCACTTTCAAACTGCTCCGCAGAAAGCATTTCCCTCTGGTCACGGAAGTATTGAGTGGTAAAGATTTTCTTTCCCTCTCTCATGTACTCAAAGTTGCTTTCGTCCGTAACCGGGTCAAGGGCAGGAGTTTCAATGACCTTCATTCTCTTACCCTGCTTCTTCATTTCCTCCTGCAAGTGACCAATGGGGTCATAAAGGGAATACCGTGTTCCGCAGATAACAATGGGAGTTCCTTCAATGGCACGTCCGATAATATCACCAGAAATAATCTCCCACTTGTCATCAAGACGCTGCCTGTTCTTCGCTTCCTCACGACCTTCCACACAGTCATCCAGATACAGAAGGTTGGTTGCTTCGGAAAGACCTACCTGCCTTGCATCAATGGAACGGCACATGACGGTAGGGAAACGGGACTTATGCAGAAGGTTGATAATCTTCGTGTCCGCATTGGTCTGTACCAGCTTACTTTCCGGGAAAATGTCATAAAAGTGGTAGTCACTGGGCGTTTGCAGATATTCCAGACAGCCCAGGTAGAAAGACTTAACCAGGTCATCACCTGTACCCTCCATCAGCGTAGAACGGTCAGGGTATTTTCCAGACAGCATATTGGTGAAGTTGATACCAAGCTGGGACTTGCCTGCACGTTTCGGCATGGAAATGGAGAGGAAGTCCAGTTTTCCATCTAAGATTTCCTGGTATGCGTCCACATACCTCTTGAGGTAATGGCGGCGGGGCTGGTAGAACTTCTTATCCAGCGGCTTGCCATACTCAACTGCCTGCAAATAATCATCAAAGAAGTGCGGTGCGCCGAACAGCAGAGAACGGAACAGCAGATTGTCAAACCTCTCTGCGGCAGTAAAGTCCGCACGTTCAACGGCAGACCTCAGCGCCCAGCCGATATACACTCTCATGTTATGGTTCCACTCATGGGCAACCGCAAAATCTATCTTCTCATACTCCCGGCAGAGGTCAAAGAAGTCATTGTATGGTTCAACCTCCATCGGGTGAGCATGAATAGCTTTCTCAATACTCTCTTTCAGTTTCAGATAATTCATCCTCTTACCTCCCAATAAAAATAGGGACTGCCTATAACAGACAGTCCCATTGGACAAGGCCGTGACCTTTCACGCCTTAGTATTCCCAGGATGGATAGGTAATCCACCGTTTTGTATGTTTCACTTTAGGTGGCTTCTTCCTGAACAGTTTGCAGAAGATAGCCGATACCAGCGCTACCGCCAGCAGCACACAATCCAAGGCTGGTACAATCGTCAGCCAGCACATGAATTTGCAGAACACCCACATGACCTTGCAGGAGAACCAGAGAGATTTTCCCAACCTCTCCATCCCACAGATGAACAGCAGTGTAAGAACGTCAGGCATTTTCTTCCTCCTTACCTCCCACAATGAACCCATCTTCTACAACGGGTGTGTCTACCGGGATAATCGCAATCTTATATCCCAGCGCAGTGAGCATTTCATTCATGGTTGATACGGGAATGTCTTTGGCCTTTTTCGTATTCAGCCTGTCCCAAAGTGCAGCGGGGGTTATATTCAAGACCCTGGCAAATTCAGCGTTGCCCAGTTCCTTACGGGTCATAATCTCTTTCACAATATCTCTGGCTTTCATGGCACTACCTCCTTGATTGATTTCAGTATATCACGCTCCTTCTGGAATGTCAAGCGTTTTCTTGACAAGAAAATACATGAGTCTTTTTGTGTTTTGCGAATTTTCAGAGGTAGGCTTTGTAGGGTATTTTTCGATTTTGCTATAACTTCTCTTAGTAGAAGTCCTACTAAGAAAAAGTATAGGGAAAATGCAGTTTTACCCTACCAACCCTACACGGATGAACCAACTTTTTTATTTTTGCGGTACTTTCGACACTCACCCGCCCCGGCCTGCCGGGGGTGTAAATCCCCCTCCGGGGGTAAGAATTGCCCAGCCGCCCAGCCCAGGCCAGGAGCCGCAGCGCAGCCGGGGAAAATGCCCAGGCCAGCCGCCCAGGATGACAGCCGCCGCAGTGGTGCAAAATTTTTCGGGAAAATATCAAGAAAACGCTTGACAATCAAGAAACCGCTTGATATAATGAGTACATCAAGAAACCGCTTGACAAGAAACCGCTTGACAGGCGGCACGGGTTGAAAGGTTGGCTTGCCGACCTTCACCAATGCAGAAAAGGCAGATTGCACAAATAGGAGGTAGCAATATGAAGTACACCGTCAGCTATGAGAAAAACGGCGTTTATCAGGCCATCGGCGTGAACGCACAGACCGCAGAGGAAGCCCAGCAGGAAAGCACCCTTGACAAGGTTGCCGCCGAACTGGAAGCCCACAAAGACCGCAGCGCATGGGGCAGGGGTGTAAATGCCTATGCCCTGGAATTGGTGGAAGAACTCAGAGAGCGGGCAGCGTATGAGGGGCGCAACCCCGAACCGGGTAAAGAGTGCCGGGAATGGATGCTTAACGGGGCGCAGGACTGGAACCAATATTCATGGGGTGGTTCTTCCCTCATTTATGACGGTGACATTGCAGAAAGACTTTGCACCCCGTCCGAACTCAAGAAAACCCGCCACGGGAAGCGCAGACCTAACAGCCGGGAAGAATGGCTTGACACTCAGGCCAGAGCCTTGACCCAGGCTTGCAACCGTGTAGCCCGTGTATATCGCTCCATCGTGACCGCATAAGGAGGTATTGACCATGACAGCAAAAGAATATTGCATGAACCATCCCGCCATAGCATACGCCAGCCGTAACGCTGGCCTTGAAATCCACGGTATAGAATACGGTATCAATGACTATGTTTATGCCGTTTCGGGAGTATGGGCAGGCACAGCCGCCCACAGCTTTCACCGTGCCCGCATTGACTATACCGCCAGCGGGCAGGCGTATTTCCGCATCTGGGGAAGCCGTGTATATCTGGACGAATGTATTAGAATGGGGGTGTAAATCATGCTTTCACTGAGTTTTCAAGCCCGCATTTTCACGAATTACCACAGCGGGCAGGACTGCACCAACGGGAGAAAATACCGCTATTCCATCCAATACAACCCCCTTGCATTGGTTCATACATGGATTATACGCCAGCCTATGCGGGGCGGCTCCTGGAAGTGGGTGCAACCGTTGGCTATGAATTTGCAATTCACTCCACGCAATAGCACCCGATAAACCATAGCCCCGGACAGGTTCACCGCCTGCCGGGGCTTATTTCATAGAATGGAGGTATAAAGCACTTGAAAAGAGTATGGACAACCCCACAGGGGCAATATTTCAGCCTGTACCGTGATATGCTCAAACAGCCGCATTTGCTCATAGCAGGCGCAACGGGCAGCGGCAAAAGCGTAGTTATAAACGGCCTTGTATATACCGCCCTGTATGACAGCCCCGCCGCCGTGCAATTCATCCTCATAGACCCAAAACGTGTTGAATTGGTGGATTATAAGCCCCTGCCGCATACTGTCCAGTATGCCAGCGAACCGGGGGAAATGGTGCAAGCCCTGGAAAAGGCTATGGAGATAACAGAAACCAGATATAGAGCAATGCAGGCGCAGCGGGTAAAGAAGTACAGCGGGGCGGCGCTGTATGTCATCATTGACGAACTGGCCGACCTTATGACCACAGACCGCCGCCATGTGCAACCGCTCTTGCAACGTCTGGCACAGATAGGAAGGGCGGCAAACGTCCACATTATAGCCGCTACACAATGCCCGCTTGCTGCCGTCATTCCCACGCCCATCAAGGTCAATTTTGATGCACGGGTGGCGCTCCGCACTCGGTCAGCCCAGGACAGCCGCAATATTTTAGGGGTGAAGGGGTGCGAACTGCTGCCCCGATACGGTCAAGGGTATTACATGACCCCGGACGGCTTGACCCTGTACAATATCCCGATGCAAGACCCCGCCAGCGTGAAAACAATGCTTGACTACTGGAAACGCCAGAAACCCCGCTTGAAATGGAGATAGCACCCACAGCCCCGGACAGGTTCACAGCCTGCCGGGGTTCTTTTATGCCCAGATGCCCGCCAGACCGCCAGAAACGCCCACAGTAGCCACCACAGGGCGCAGGGGTACAGGATACCACCCACACAGGAAAAGCCGCCCAGCGGGGCGCACAGGGCGCACAGCGGGCAGGCAAGCCCAGGACAGCCGCAGCGGGTACAGCTTCCCATAGGGGCGGCAGGGCATGGAAAAGCCCCGGCGCAGCCGTCAAGCCTTGCCGGGGTTTGGTGTGGTTTGGGTGTACAAGGTCAGCCCGTGGTGATTTCCTCCACGGGTTCTTTCTGCCCTTCTGCGCTTTCTGGGAGTTCCAGCGCTGCCCCTTCTGGCAGTTCTGCAACTCCATAGGTATTCTCAAGGTATTTCTGTTTAAGGGCTTCTGCGTCCTTCTGCTCTCCCAGGGGGCTTGTGTTCGGAGTGAGAACTACTTCCTGCTGGTCTTTCATGCCGTCATAGTTCTTCTGCCAGAAAATGCCCGTTACCGGGTTCACCTTGCCGTCCTCCATGAGTCCTTCACGATACATAGCGCATACTTTCTGCACTTTTTTTATAAAGGCGGTCCGTGCAGGGTTCCCCAAATTCCTATTAGACCATTCATAAGCATCTGCCTTATCTATTCCAATAGCAGCATACGCCGCCATGTTGCCCACCTTCATATCCCACTGGGCGCACATCTCAAGATAAAAGGCAAAACGCCGCTCCATTTCCTCCACATCGTCCCGGTCAAGGGGTTCCGTGGGGAGAATAGCCTGCATGAACCTAATCCTTCTGGTATTGTACCCTTCTGGCAAGTCCGGGTTATGGTCTTGAATAATCGGGGACTTGTCTGACGGCTTACTCCCCGCAGCCGCTTTCTGCCTGGGCTTCGTGTCCTTCGCCCCTACTGTCCGTGCCATCCTCATTCACCGCCTTTCTGCGCTTTCTGCTTTTCTCTTTCTGGGCTTCCTTCTGGGCAGCTTCTTTCTGCTCCCTTGCCCACCGTTCAACATAGCTTTCCATTGTCACTTCCTCCTTCTGCATCGTGTAGGGTAAGTAGGGTATTTTCAATTTTTCCTATAACTTTTTATAGATACGCGCGTACTAAGAGAAATTATAGTAAAATTCGATTTTACCCTACTAACCCTACTAATTTTCCTTCATAGTGATGCCCCGGTACACAGCAACACCGTTCACAACGGTCTTTTCTGCGTACCATTCCGGGTGTGCGGTTACTTCTGCGTTGAACTTCTTCATGCTGCATACATAGTAACCATTGCTCTTGCACCAGATTTTGTAGTTGTCATAGAGAGTCTTTGCTTTCGTGCTTCCTTCTGTGACTGTCTGGCACTTTTCCTCAAGGTATTGCAGAACCAGGTCATTGTCCTTCTCATACTGCCGCACAACGGCTTTCATGCTGTCTGACATTTTCAAACCAAAGCGGCGGTATTTGAAGTACCCAGCCACCAGCCAAGTGAAGATACCCTTCATGGCTTCCTGGCTCTCAAAGTAGTCCTTCAAGCCCTTGTCCTGTTCTGCGTCTGTGAAGTGACGGTTGAACTCAATCACCCGCACACGGTCAGACGCAAACAGGCTCTTGTCCTTTACTGCGGGCAAGTCGTTACAGGACAGCCACATGGTAAACTGCGGTTTGAAGGTGATAGCTGCCTGGTACAGTTCACGGGCGGTAATATCCTCACCACCTGTGTACTGCTTGATGACAGCTTCATCCAGCTTGCCCGCCGTGTCTGACTCACTCATGGTCACGAACCTGCGGCCTTTCAGCTTCGCCAGCACGGAAGAAGGTGCTTCTGCGTTCTTCTGCCGTTCAGCCTTACAGATAAGTTCCACAGGGGCAACCGTGGAGTAGTCCCCAAGCAAATGCTGAATAGCGTCCAGCATGGTAGACTTTCCGTTTCTGGTGGTCTTGCCGTGAAGGATGAACATACATTCTTCCTTGCTGGTTCCCAAGATGGAATACCCAAGCGCCCGCTGTAAATAATCGGCCTTGTCCTTGTCGTTCTGCGTGACTTCCTGAATGAATTGCTCCCACCGTTCACAGCGTACTTCCTGCAAGCTGTACTCAAAGTTGGTCTGCATGGTCAAGAAGTCATCCCACTTGTGTTCCCGGAAGGTCATTGTTTCCAGGTCATAAGTACCGTTCTTGCAGTTGACAAGATAAGGGTGGGTGTCGAACTTCTCTGCTTCAATCCGCATACAGTCAGCAGCGTCCTTCATCATGCGGTCACGGAAGCGGCGGTCACCCATCTTCGCAACAAAGGCCATGTACTGCTTGCGCTTTTCTTCGTCTGCAATTTCCCCGCAGTACAGCGCCATCAGCCGCACAAACTCCTTAATCTTTGCACTCACCAGCAGTGCGCCAACATCCTTCTGCCACTTGCCGCCGTCATAAGTGTACCAGGACTTTGCTTCCGGGCAGAAGCGGGTGTCCTGTGCATAGCACTCACTGAACAGGTCAGCCATACCAGCTTCATCCCAGGAATACCCCGTACTGTTTTCCTGATAGGGCAGTTCAGGGTGTACGGACTTGATGTAGAACATCTTTCTGCTGATTTCTTCGGACGTGATATAGCGCCCATTGGAGAGTTGAAACAATTCATCTGCCATACGGTTTCCTCCTTTCCTTAGAGATTTTTGTTGAGGTTATCATAGATTGCTTCCAGCCGCTTTCTGTTCAACCGGGGTTGCATCAGGGCTTCATGGAGTCCGTTCATAGCGTCCACAGCCATACCACGGTAGCCGTCAGCAATCCTTTCATAATCCTCACCATCCATGCCCTTGAGTTCGGAAATGATTTCCGTGAACAGTTCTTCACAGTCACGCCCAAGGCGCTCATAGATGATTTTCTGCAATACTTCCTCCGGGTCACCGAACACATATTCCGTAGACCCATCAGGAAGGTAAAGTGTTCTTGCCATGTTTCTTACCTCCATCCCTCAATTCTTTTGCTCTCATAACCTCACGGTCAGTATCTTTCACGATACGTCCGCTTGCACACTTCACGCACTTAACACGCCATCTGTTCCCGTAATGACCACCACGAATGAGTTCAAAGTGACCATATCCAGTAGGTACATAGGCTCCGCAGCAGTAGCAGTACCCAGGGTATCTATTCCGTGCCATAGTAGTTACCTCCTGTATCTGGTCACACTGTCACAAATGGTCTGCAATTCCCGGTCAGGAAGCGGGGGCTTGCAAGCCTGCTGGTTCACATAGCAGAGTTCCTTGTAGATTTCCTGCTTGCTGTACCCTGTGTTGTGCATTGCTCCTGCCAATGAAGTGAGGGAAAGGTTTCTGCCCCCGGAAACAATCTCAGGGTAGTCAGGTCTGATAAAGACCTTGCCGCCCTCTGGCTTTCTGAATGTGGGTGCATAGATTTTCTGAACCAGCGGGGATTTACCGCCGCCTGTCCGTTCTCCCTCTGGGAAATACTTCTGCACCACATAGTCAATGGCTTCCTGGTTCTCAATGATTTCAGGGAAGATAACCACCTTGCCCGTCATAATGAAGAACCGTCTGGCCTTGTAAATCTCTACTCCGTTGAGGTTGTTCCTCCCTGTGAAGGGGAGGTCACCCCGCAGCAGAATGTGAACACCACGTCCGCTTCTGGACTTTTCTGTGTAGGAGTGGCAGGCTTTCATAATATCGGCACACAGCGGGGTCATCAGCCCATCTTCAAAGCCTGCGTCAATATCAATGCCAACCAGCCCATTGTCTGCAAAGACAAAACCAAGGTGATTGTAAGTACCGTCCTCCACCGCAGCCTGCGCCTGCTCAAAGGTTCCCCAGGTGTCAGGTGCGGTAGAGGATGCGGCCTTACGCTCAAAGGCTTTCATGGGGACTTTGGAACTATCCCAGGCGCACACCCACTGTTTCAAATTTTTCAATTCTGTTGGTATTCTGGAATAATCCATACCCACGAACCTCCTTTAGTTATCTACATAAACGATAATGCACGGTTTCCAGTAGGGGTCATATTTCAGAAGTTCGTTCTCAATGAAGATTTCAAACTCCTGGTCAGAACCGTCAAAGTCGGAGTAGTGATACTCCATATCCTCCTGAAAATCATCCCTGTCTGTGTAGCACCTTTCGTCATTGACAGTTTGCTGGCAGTCAAGGAACTCTCCGATTGATGCACTGACTCTGCTGCATGACATATAGCTGTAATCACCACTGTTGCAGTCCTCACCAGCGAATACCAGCAGGGGAAGGTCAGGGTGGTCAATCAGGAGTTGACGCAGTTCATCAGTGGAATGGAGAAGCCCGGTTTTCTTCTTTTCGTAGTCATTCACGGCTTCTTTCTCCTTTCATCGTTGCATGGGGGGAACGGACAATGTTTGCAATCTTCGTCACAATCTATCGTCCCATCCCACTCCAAGTTTGCCTTTATAACAATGACCCAGCAGATAATCCAAAGAATAAGCTGTATCATTGTTATACCTCACGATTGCTCATACTACGGTAGAAGTAGTCGTTGTACAGGTCATAGCGGGTCTGAATGTCAGTCATCCAATCCACGCCAGGGTAGTTTTCCTCCACCCAGCGGATGAAGTTCTGCATATACCCGCAAGTCTTGAACTCAGGGCAACCCATTCTGTAAATACAGTTGGGAACCAGAACGTCAGACTCAAGCGGGTGGGTTTCATGCAGAGTCATCTTGAAATCCTCTGCCAGTTCCCGTGCTTCCGGGGTTGCCATACGGCACAGGCGCTTTCTCCATGCGTCAATGCAGTTCTGCATATTCGCATAGCCATCAAAGTTCACAAGCGCTTTCTGGGGTTTGTCCCCTCTGGGAATATCGTCAATCAGACGGTCATCCCTCTGGGAAGAAATGAACTTCTCAAACTTGTGGCGGCTCCATTCAGTGGACAGCCAGTAGAAGATACCCTTCCACGACCAGTCAAATTCCAGCAGACGGATAGGGCTATGCTCTGAAATCAGCAGCTTCTTCTTCTTGAAGGTTTCGGACGCTTCATTGTCCGAAAAATCCTTGTTGTCGGTGGTGCGGCAGTGGTTCTTGACTCTTTTCCAGTCATCCCCGAACCAATTAAATACTGTTTTCATTGTCAGCACCGTCCCTTCTGCGAATACGCATATACTGTTTGTACTCAAGACCCTGCATTTCTGCCGCCTTATGCAGGGCTTTCTTCTTCGTGGTGTATCTGCGGGTCAGGGGTATCTTTTCTTCACCAACCCGGCACACATAATACTGGCTACTGCCTTTCTCCTTCGATACGGTATATTCCAGCACCATTTTAGCTGCTTCCTCCTTTATTTTTCGCATAAGATATTCGCAATCAACCTTTGTCATCAGACCATAGAGGTCAGAACGGAAAAATGCTTCTATCTCTGTCACATTGCAATCACTACGGGGGGGGGATAAACCCTGCAAGCAGATTGAAGTAATCGTCTGCCGCTTTTGCAATAATGGCATTGGTCAAGTCTGTCATGCCCATTACATAGATTTCCTTTCTGCAATCTCAGCCATCTTCGCAGCGTTCAGTCTGGTATCACCGTGGACACGGGAATAGGACAGGTAGCCATTCATGCGGTTAATCTTCGTGAGATTTTTGCTGCCGCAGACCGGGCAAACATCCATTTCAAGTTCCTGGTGTCCGCAGTCATCACAGTAGGCAAGGGAGAGGTTCACGCCCTCATAAAAGCCCTTCTTCATGGCTCTACGAACCAGCGTTCTCACAGCGTCAATGTTGTAGCTGATAGGATAGCGCACGTACTGGATTTTGCCGCCATTGCACAAATCCCAGAACCGTCCTTCCAGGTCTTGCTTCTGAATGGGGGTCAAGTCCTCCGTAACGTGGCAGTGGAAGGAATTGCTCACATAGGGACGGTCACTGACATTCTCAATGATGCCGTACTTCTTGCGGAACTGCTCAACCTGCAATCCGCAAAGGCTTTCCGCAGGCGTACCGTAGATAGCGTACAGCCATCCGTCCTCCTTCTTGAACTCATTGACCTTCTTGTTGATGTACTCCATGACCTCAAGGGCAAACTGCCCGTCCTCCGCAATGGATTTCCCGTTGTAGAGTTCCTGCAACTCATTCAGGGCGGTAATACCAAAGGAAGCGGTCATGGGTTTCAGAAGGGGCTTGATTTTCTCATTCGGTTTCAGGTGTCCACCATACAGGCCACCTTCGCAGAACTGAATGGGATTGACGCTTGCCCGCATTTCTCCCAGATAGTCATAGGTGCGCTTGTGGATGCCCCTAATCATTTCCAGGTAATAGTCAAGGACTTCATAGAAATCCCTGTTCTCCTGTCTGGCCTTTGCCAGTATCATAGGCAGATGCAGGCTCACGGCTCCGATGTTGAAGCGTCCCACAAACACGGGCTTGTCATCATCGTCAGCCGGGTTCATGCCGCCACGCTCATACCACGGAGAAAGAAAAGCACGACAACCCATAGGGGAAACCACCCTACCGTACTTCTTGTACATGGAAGCCACATAGCCGTCACCAGTCAGGGAAAGCCAGTCAGGGTACATGGTCTTTGCGCTACACTGGATGCCTGCTTCAAACACATCCTCATTCACGCAGCCCTCACCATGAAGGTTTTCGTCATAGAGGAAAACCAGCTTCGGGAACAGCACAGGCTTCTTGTTACCCGGCTTACCCTGCCCGTTCTGGTGAACCCGCAGGAAGGTCTTTGCCGCCATCTTACCAAAGGTGTCAGTGGCAAGGCCAAAGGTCATAGTGATAAACGGGTAGTCACCACGGGAACTGCCCACGGTGTTCAGCTTCATTTCGATACCCTGGAAGCCCTGCTCAAAATCTCTCTGAACCTTGTTCATGGCGTATTCCCGGCTCAACTGCTCTGCGGTGTCATGGTCAGCCATCAGGTGGAAAGCCGTATCCATGTATTCCTCACGGTACTTGTCGTAGGACTTTACCGCATAAGGGGACAGGATTTTGTCAACCTCCGGGACTGTGAAACCACCGTACTGCTGAGAAGCGGTTGCCAGGATAATATCACCCAGAACGTCAAAGGCCGTGTCAAGGGACTTCGGCTCATTGTACCAGACGTTGCCCATTTCAAATCCGCCAGCCATCACAGCGCCCACGTCACACAGGCAGCAGTTGATGGTGTCCAGACGGGCAGACTGGTCATGGATGTAGATGTACCCCTCCTTGCAAGCCTGCAATTCATCCTTCGTCATAAAGAACCTGCGGTACAGGCGCTTGTTGAGTTCGTTGAAAATCAGGCAGCGTTTGGTAGCCACCAGTGCAGAGTCCGTGTTTGCGTTCTCCTTGTCCCCGATAAATCGGATGGACTGACTCTTGATGTAGACTTCATCCATCAGGTGAACAAAGTCCTTCTTGTAGTTGCGGTAATCCTTGTAGGACTTCGCCACTGCCGGGTTGAAGTCCTCAAGAACCTGCTCCATGATGTTGTGCATTTCGGAAACAGGGATTTCCTCAAGCCCCTTTTCCTGAATAATGCGAATGACAGCCGCCACAATATCATGGAACTCACTGTCAGTGATATTCACCATCACACGGGAAGCGGACTTCGTGACAGCGTTCACGATTTTCTGTCTGTCAAATGCTTCCAGTGTTCCGTCCTTCTTAATGACTTTCATGGAGAATGACCCTCCCTTCCTTGAGTGTGCGTTTTACGTCAATGACCCTCTGGTTGGTGCTTCCAGCCCAGGGGTAGTTTACATCTTTCAGTTCTGCAATGAACTTTCCGTCCACCAGAACATCCACGGATTTCATCATGCCAGTCATAACCGGGTCTTGCATGACTTCTTCCCAGGTGTACCCTGTGTAGACCCAGATGGTTTTTGCGGGGAAATCACGCTTGACGGCCTGCATCAGGTCATCAACCGCAGAACGGTTGGAAGGATGAAGCGGGTCACCACCAGAGAATGTAATCCCAGCAATGTAGTCCTTCTTCAACTCCCTGTACAGTTCTTCTTTATCCTTCAAACCAAAGGGGATGCCGTCAGCAGGGTTCCAGGTGACGGGGTTCTGGCAGTCCTTACAGTGGTGGTTACACCCTGCTACCCAGAGAACTACCCGCAGCCCATCACCGTTGTTCATATCGTCATGGGTGATATTGTGATAGTTCATCACACGTCACCAGCTTTACGGTGCAAAGACCGTTCAGCCGTAAAACCCTCCGGGTATCGGGCTTTCAGCTTGTCGATATTAAGCTGCATGACTTCATCCATGCTGAAATCCAGCGCAAAGCAGGCTTCGGCAATCATCCACAGGCAGTCACCCAGTTCCTTCTTCAAATGTTCCTTGTCGAAAGGATGACCCTGGTAAACCTTCTGCATGATGCCTGCGACCTCTCCCGCTTCGGATGTAAGGCCGAACACTGCATGACGCAGCATATCTTCCTTCTGGTCATAGGGAATACTGCAAGTGCGGATAGCCAAATCCTGATACTCTTTACCGTTCATGTTTTTGTACCTCCTTCATCTGTGTTGCGGCTACAACTCCTGCGATAAATCCCAGAAGCAGAACCACCGTGAAAAATATGAGAAGCAGCAAAATTGCAACCAGCAGTTTCATAGTGCTACCTCCTTAGATACCTCTGACTCTGGATGCCACCATGTCAGCAGTGTGGGTGTACAGGACATTGGGATACTGCTCAATGGTAGCGCCCAGGTTGTTCCATACGCTCTTATCGTCATAGGCTCCCATGTGCCACCTGATACAGAGGATTTCTTCTTCGGTCAAGTCCATAATCTGCTGGGCAATAATCACGGACTTGTCACCATGCCCGGTGAGGGGAAGGTTGCTCCGATAATCAAAACCTCCGTCAGGCAGTTCCCTGTACTGGTCACACTTGCACAGGTCATGGAGCATACCAACAATGTAGGGACTCTCCTTCCGTTCCCAGTGAAGGTTGAGCCGTTTGGTTAGTTCCAGCAGCGCATTGGTTACTTCCAGGCTATGGTCAAACAGACCGCCCTTATAATTGCCGTGATACTTCGTGGAAGCAGGTGCATCAAAGAACCCACGTTCATCCAGAAGTTCACGGATATGTTCACAGTAGGCAGGATTGAAAACCTCTGACCACAACTGTTCAAACAGTGCAATCCTGTCCTTCTTTCTCATTACTTTCATGCTTATACCTCATTTCAAACGAATATAAGCATTGGAGAGTTTGAAGCTATGCTTCGCCCTCTCCTTTGCTTACTTCATGGGGTTTATCCCAAGATACTGTTCAGGTCAAAGGGCTTCTTGCCGCCAGCCTTGCCAGCCTGGGTTGCGGGCTTTGCCGCAGGTTCCTTCTTCGCAGCGGGAGCGGGGGCAGCAGGGGCTTCATCGAAACCGTCAGCAGGTTCCTTGTCACCCAGACGCACAAACTTGAGCATCTTGCCGGGAGTGCGGTTGCTCTCCACTTCCTCATGGTCAACTTCGCAGCGGATGAAGCAACCGACCAAATCTTCATGGTCAATTTCCGTCAGGGAGAAGTCATTGAGCGCCACCTTCGCAAAGTAGCTGAAAGCGTTCAGGCCACCTTCGTTCGGCTCACCATCCTTGTTCAGCAGGGAGAAGCGTTCCACGTGCTTCTGCCCGGAAGCCAGCTTCATAGTGACTTCCATCTTGCCAAAGTCCTCCTTGTAGTTCACGCCTACAATCTGGAAAACATGGGTTCCCTTCGGGATAAGGGAGAAGCCCTCCGCCAAACCAATCTTAGCCATTGTATTTTCCTCCTTTGATAGTCTTGCGATTTTTATGTGCAACGTACCGGGCAATCATAACCAGGTTCGTTACAGCCATTTCCACAAACAGAGCGACGAACACTCCGTAGAAGAACGGGTTGATATACATAGGTGCTTTACTCCTTTCTTTCCTTCGGTGTCAGCTTGTACGTGACGGTTTCCTTCGTCTTGTACTTATCCAGCACACCGTCTTTCTTCATAGCAGCTTCGTCCACCTTGAGGGACGTACTGCGGGATGTAATCCACTCAAAGCGGGAACCCTGAATGATAACCTGCTTGTCACCATCCCGGAACTTGCCCATGCAGGCTTCCTTGATAAGGTCTTTCAGGGTTTTCAGCCGCTTTTCATCGGCAGCGGTTTCCTCTGCGACCTTGTTCAACTTATCCTGCAACTGCTCTGCTTCTGCAACCAGAGCGTCAAGGTCACTGTCCGGGGACAGGGAGTTGGCACGGAGAACCTTGAGAATGTCAGCGTCCTTCTTCTCGTCATACTTCGGAGAAACGCCGCCCTCAACGTGCTTCTTCCACCAGGCTTCAACCTTCTTGATGGTCTTAGCCATATTGGGGTATCTCTCCGATACCTTGAAGGAGCGCTCAAAGGTGTTGTCCTGGATAACAGTAAAGTTCTCCGGGTGGTCATAGTCCTTATCACCAAGGATGGTGCAGACCATAATCACGTCATCCACACCCAGCAGGTAGGCGTAAAGCGCAGCCTGCAAAGCGTAATACTCAGGCACATCCTCAAGCCAGTCCTCCGCACGTTTGGTGGTTTTCATTTCCATCACGGTAGTAGGCTTGCCGTTCTTGTCCACGAACAGATAGTCCCACATACCGCCGAAAATCGGTTCGTCCTTGAAGAAGTCACCCCAGGTTTTCTTGAAGTAGTCCTCACCGTACACATCGGTAGGAGTAACCAGCTTCTTCCAGAAGTATTTCTCCCTCATGTACTCTGCCTGCTTCGGCTCAATGGCCTTACCTGCCAGGGTATAAATGGTGTCCTCAAAGGGTTCCTCATAGGTGCGGGTGATAGCGCACCAGGCATTGAACGGGGTAGTCCATGCGTTCAAGCCCATAATTGCCGCAAACCGTGTACCAGTACACTTCTTAGGGCGGGCAGGCGGCGTAATGGTAATCGTACCATCATCATTCCACTTCATGGCCTGTACCTCCTTACACGTAGTTGCGCCAGTTGCGGGCAAAGAAGGACTTACCATCCCGACCCTTGCGGTTCATGTGCTGGATGCCAGCACGTTTCATATTGCGTCTTGCGACACTGCGCAGCAGCTTTCTCATACGTTACTCCTTTCTACGGGTGCGTTCAGAACCCGATACAGTTCTTCGGCCTTATTGAGATACCAGATAGCTTTCTGAATATCCTCAATACCGTTCTTCCTCTTGTGACGGTAAATGTACTTGAGGGCATTGCACACACAGAAGTTCATCGTGGCTTCAACTCCCTGGGTTTCCACCATCACGTCAATGCACTCAAACTGCCCTGTTTCATAGTGAGAAGGGTGGTTCACATTGTCAGCCATATGTTAGCCCTCCCTTTACTCTGCGTACTGGGCGATAATCTCAGTCAGGTTGTCGCACAGGGCAGTGCAGGCAGAAGCGGTGATATTGGTGAAGCCATCGGTTTTCATGGCAATCTGCTGAACAAAGTCCTCCTGGGTTTCATCCTTGTCCATCAGTTCCTTGCAGAGAGTCTTGAGGTTGGAAACCTGTTCCTCAGTGGCAGCACCGTCAGCCCCGGTCAGTTCCTTCTTTGCTTCCTCACGCTCCGCAGTGGTAGCAGGGGCTTTCTTTTTCTTCTCCTTCTTCGCAGGAGCGGCAGCAGCGGCTTCTTCCGCAAACTCATTGGCTTCTTCCTCCGTGCCATCGTCAGCGCCCAGAGTAGTGTCAATGTCATCAGGCTCCGTAATATCCAGAACCATCATCCACAGGTAGCGGCGCAGATAGGTGATAGAGGAACCAAGCGCCTGCATGGGGTTGGTAACCTCCTTGCCCTGGTTGCTGATAATGGGCTTGACCTCACGGTAGGGAACGGTGAAGGTGATAGGCGGTTCCTCCATGTTGTCGGTGTTGAACACGCTCATAACCGCCTTGTCATCGGTAAACTCAATGTTGGTGGTCAGGCCAACACGGGCAAAGATACGGATTGCCGGGGGAACAATGTCCTCCAACTCAAAATACTTGAACTCAAGGTGCATATTCTTGCCAGACTTCTTAACCTTCTGGTTCAGGAAGTACAGGCGGGCTTTCGCCAGCTTCTGACGAACATTCATGCTCTCATAGATATTAGCCATCTTCTTTTCCTCCTTACTCTACGGTGAACCAGTCATCAGCCTGCATATCAGTCTGGGATGCCAGCCAACCCACGCAGAAGCGGTCATCAGCGGTTTTCATCACGATAGCGGGAAGAGTCAGGTCACCTTCCAGATTGCTCACGCAGGAAAGGTCTGCTTCCGTATTGAACTCAATGTCCGTAGCCAGGAACAGGAACATATCCTTTCCATTCCATCCCTTGCGGGCAACCTTCTTGCCAGCCTTGAGGAAGTTGATAGCGTCACCAAAGGAGTAGATATCAGCGGGAACCGCAGCGGTTTCCTCACCAACAATCTCCCAATCATTGCCCATCACCCAAAGAATGTCACGGGGGAACAGGGCAGAGGTTGGAACGTCAGTAGAACCATCTTCCTCAAAATGGTTCATAATGACACCGTTCTCCTGGTCATAGTACCAGTAAGCGTTCTTCCAGCTTGCCAGCTTAATCTTCTTGCCCTCTTTCAGGGACTTTTCCACTTCATTGAACTTCATAATACATATCCTCCTTAATCGAATAGTGCCAGGGATTTCTTCTTGAGAGAGTTAATCCGTCTGGTATTTTTCCGGGGCGGTTTCACCCCAAGAAAATCATTGATGTACTTCTTTGCCAGTTTCACGTACCACTTGCGGTCAACAACCTCAATGGGAAGCTGATTGTTGTTATCCACTACGCAGTGCGTAGGAAGCCCGGCTACCTTTGCGGGATTGCCTGTGACGGCATGGGTCTTATACAGGGTTCCATAGCTTCTATCAGCCGTGGCGTAAACCCGGTTCACCTTCTGAACAGGAATTGCCTGGTCACCAACCATCTGATATACACCTGAATATTTACCTCCCACTTTCGCTATCACCTGAAAGTCAAGGATACTGGTGCAATCCTCAATGGTCTGTTCCGGGGGTGTTCCGTCCACAAAGTAGTCCCTGATTGCTCTTGCCACCACAACCGCATTGTTGTTGATGTTGAAAGCGCCGCCAGTCATGTTGTCCCAGGGCGGGAGTCCCATTGTGGTGAAGTCGATATTGCCGTTAGTCAGGATGCCACGGACAAGCTGCCCGCCCTTTACCTTCGGCTTACCGCCGTCCATAGGTACTTCAACGTAGTTGTTCACGTCCTTCTGGACAATCTTCTTGATGAAATCTTCTTCCAATTCAAACCCAGTTCTGTCCTGCCATTCCTGGGTGATTTCCTGCCACTTCGCTTCATCGGAGTTGTCGAAACTCACCATGATACCATCCGTGTTAAGCTGGATGATTTTGAGGGTAGGACACTCACGGGTCAGGTGGATAGAGAGTTCCAGTAGAAGAAGCTGCCCGGTAATGCAAACGCTTCTGCCCATCAGCGGGTCATAGAGGTCATTGTAGGCAACCCCGTTCCTTCCGTTGAGCATTGTGCCGTAGGTGGTGTTCAGAACCAGCTTGAGGGCGTTTGCCGTGTCCTTATCGCCAGCTTTCTTAGCCCTTACACGGCTTTCCAGTGTGTCCACAAACAACTGCGGGGAAGGAATGTTCCTGCTGCAATACCCGTACTGTTTCCCTTCGGAGAGGGGAAGTGTCATCAGGTGAGGGTAATACGATGCAACGTCCTTGTTCCTGATAGAGCGGTTTTCCGTAGCTTCCTCCACGTAGGTAGGGATTGCTCCGTGAATACCACCCAAGGCCAGCGTGACGATACAATCACCAATCCTGATTTCAAGGCTTGAACCCTTGACCTTCTTTCCGTCATCGTCATACCCACCGAAAATATCAATATCGGGGATATTCGGGTCACGGAGTCTGTCAAAGAAGTCAAAAACCTCTTGCGGGATATACTCACGCAGTAGCTTGTCAGGGTACTCATAAGCCCGTTCGTCCGTCCACGGCTTTTCGGGCTTGACCGCTTGCAGATACACGGAAGTCAGCTTTGCGTTGGTCATGTAAATGGCCTTGCGTTCATCCAGCCCCCGGACTCTGCCCAGCGTAGCCTTGTTTTGCAAGTAGTTCTTCCGCAGCTTATAGAGGATTTCAGTAGCGTCCACATCGTATTTGCAATACTTAATGGTCTGCTCCAACTCCGCTGCTGTCAGCCTGCGGTCAATGTTGAAGTCCACTTCGGTTTCCTCAATCGGGATGCCCAGATGGGCTTCAATCCCTTTCAGAGAAATACCGTCCTGGCAGTCATCCATCAGGTCAAAGCTATTGAAGAACACTCTGTAATCACGGAGAAGGGGAATATCCCAGCCGTCAACTTCTTCCAGGATGATAAGGTCATTGACCTGCTTGACCGTTTCAGGGTCAGCACCAATCATTACCGCCTTAAGAATGTGGTTGTCATAGTGCTTGTTGTTGAAGCCGCCCAGGAACGGGTCTTGCTCCATAAAGGCCAGAACTGCATCATTGTCATTGTGAATGATGGTGTGCTGCCCGGTTGCCAGTTCCTTGAATACGAACAACCAGTCATGTGCGAAAACCTCACAGTCGAAAATGAATGTGCGGTCTACCATGCTTTTTACCTCCTTTCTTTCGTAATAAGCATTGGAGAGTTAATAGGCAAATGAAAACCTTGCATTTTCGCAGGTAATCACATCTGCGTAGGTCAGTCCGTTTGTGCCGGGGATAGGTTCATCCAGGCTTACGGTTTGAACTCTGCGCTTTTGCTTTTCTATCTCATGCCCAATAGCTGACCGCATTGCATAGAAAGCAATGATTTCAAAGTTATGGTCATGGAGTTCAGGAAAAGCGAACCAACGCTTTACTGACCGTAGGTATCGGAAGATAACCACATCGTACCAGTCATCAGGAGGCAGCTTTCTCAGCCGCAGGTACTTGTACACCAAATAGTGGTTATCGGTTGCAAACTGCTGTTCTTCAACAGTCAATGGTTCGTCCAGAGGGTCTTTCTTCATCCTTCAATCCCCCCCCCAGACTGGTAATCTGGTTTCTCATGTAGGTTCCTCCTATCCAAGCAATTCCAATGCTCTCTGCTTCAATGCAGAAACCTTGTCTTGAGGATATAGCTGCCTGAAAAGGTGTTCCAGCATCTTCACAGGAATGGAGTTGCCTGCCATTTTGTAAATCTGGGTTTTGGAAATGCCGTTTTCCACCAGCAGTTCCACGTCAGCGTCAGTGAAGCCCATCAATCTGAAATACTCCGTAGGAGTCAGTTTGCGGTAACCCTCACCATCGTAAATTTTCACCTCACGTCCCCCCCTGATACTGTTTTCAAGGTTGAGCATAGGCCGTCTGGTGAGTAAACCCGGTTCATCTGTTCGTTTCCGTAGTGCTGCAAGTCGGCAATTTGTTTAATTACCACCTTGCATTTCACCACCTTCGGGTCTTTGTAGTCCCTTGACAGGAGTGTGGGGCATATCCCCCCCCTGTCACCGATATGGCCTGGATGCGCAGCGTTATGGGTTATGACGCTTTGGGTCTTATCCTCTGATAGATAGAACTGTTCAGGTACTTCATCATCCAGATAATCACCCATGCAGGTTGTCAGCGGCACGGTAGCCGGGAAACTGAACTTCCCATCGTCCACGTCCTTACGGATTGATACAATCAATACCCTCTCACGGCTCTGCGGAAGTTCGTAGTCAGCGCAATTCATAACCTGCCAGTAGTTGTTGTAGCCAGCTTCTTCAAGGCTTTTCAGCACAATATCAAAGACTGGTTTCATGCTCTTGCTGGTTAAATGCTTTACGTTTTCCGCAATCGCAATCTTAGGACGGGTAGCTTCGATAATGCGGAGTGCATCAAAGAACAGGCCGCTTCGGGTTTTCTTCCCTTCACTGTCAACCAGTCCTTTCTTCTCTCCCGCAATGGAAATGTCTTGACACGGAAATCCATAGGTTATCAGGTCAAGATTATTGGGCAACTGGGTTTCATCAATCTTCGTAATGTCACCGTAGTTCATGCTCTCTGGAACTCTGTGAAGAAGGGAGTATGCTTTGCTTGCGTACTTGTCAATTTCACAGTAGCCAACCAGTTTGTAGGCAATTCCCAGATTTTCCAGCGCCCTTTCAAAAGCCCCTATGCCGCTGAACAGTGATAGCACGTTCAGCATTGTGTGAGTCCTCCTTCTTCCTCACACCCCATAAAGGGGTGTGATTTTAGATTTTGAAAGCGGGACGCACACCGCAAGAGGCGGAAGCGGAGGAGTAGAACGCAAAGCCGGAGTAGTAGACATAGGCAAAATAGGCAGCGGAACCATCGTACTTGTTCTGCAACCAGTACCATTCCCAGGTGTCCGTACCCTTGCCCTGGAAAGCGATACGGTTCTTGCGCTTCTTCATCGGCTCCCACTGCTCCACAGAGTCATCTTCCTCAACTCCGTAGATGTTCTCACCGAAAATCTCACGCTCCGTGGGCAGGCGCAGCAGGTCACCGTTGGGGAAAGCAACCATCTTCTCACGGATTTCAGCCGGGAAGCGGTCAAGGATTTCAGTGTTGAGTGCCTTGCGCAGTGCGCAGGACTTATACCCGCCACGGTTGGAACTGGTGGGGTTCATGGAATACTCCTTGCGCAGGCAATCCACCAGGCAGAAAATCATACCGTCCTGCTCCTGCTTCACAGCCAGGGCTTCCACTTCTTCACCGTCATTGAGGGTAAAGGCGATAACGTCACCCACGTTATAGTTGCCATCGGCAACGGCTTCAATAGTTCTGAACAACTTCATTGTAAAGTCCTCCTTATTTTCATTTCATTCACGGATTTTGCATCCGCATTTTCGGTAGCTTGCGCAGCGTTTCTTGTAGGACTTGATAAGGGACTTGATGGAGTCCACATAGTCAAACACAAGGGGCTGCTGCTTGCCCTCAAAGGTTCTTGCTACCCGGCCTACGCTCTGTACAATGACTGCGTAATCCTTTTGAGGGGTTGCCAGGTAAAGCCTGTCCAGTCTGGGTATATCCAGACCTTCTTTTGCCAAAGAGTAGGTTGCGAACAGATACCGTTTATCCCCGGTTCTCATATCCTCAATGGCTTGCTCACGTTCAGCTTTCAAGGTCTTAGTGGTCATCTTTCCGTCAATGACCGCTGCCTGCCTTTTCAGCGCAGGGGGCAACTGAGAATAGAGATACTTCAAATGGTCAACCCTTTCAGATAGAACCAAATTGAAGTGGTCACGGTTCTCTTTCAGGTCATCCAGAATGAGTTGGTTCCGTTCCTCATGCTCTGTCAGGTATGTAATCATCTTTGCGTAATTCACAGTACCATCAGTGTTGAGGAAGCAGGGGTTCAAGCCCACTCCTGTACCCTTCGGGAATACGTCTACGGTCATCACTCTGGACTTCACAGCTTCATCAGGAACAGTCCATACCACTTCACCAATCATGGCATATGTGGCCTTGATAAGGCCGTCCGCACGATGAACCGTAGCAGATAGGCCGTACTTGTGCCTTGCCCGCAGCGTATTGAGAACCTTGCTGAACTGGGTTACTGCCGTTGGTGTCCCGCTTACACGGTGACATTCATCCACAATGATGCAGTCCCATTCATCCCGGTATTGGTCTAAGTCCAGCTTACACATGGTCTGGATAGTGGCAAAGGTCATTGACTGACCAATGTTCACCTTACCTTCTGTGATAGTGCCAAGCATAGACGGGTCAATGTACTGTTCCGCTCTGGCCTTGCTCTGGGTCAGAAGGTCTTTCGTATGGGTCAGCCACAAGGTCTTTACACCAAGGTCACAGGCCAGGGCTATTCCCATCTGGGTCTTTCCGCTTCCAGCGGGGGATTGCAGGATGCCATAATGGTTAATCAACATGGCTCCCACAGCTTCTTCCTGATAGCCATACAGCGGAACCTTACCGCCAAAGTCTACCTTTTTCGGGGTCTTGAACAGCTTCTTCAAATCTCCTTCAAGGAGAGGAAGGATAGCCCTCAAGCATCCAAAGGGGAGGATAAGGTCATTTCCGTTCATGGAATACAGGAACAGTTGCTTTGGGGTGTCACCCACCCACAGGTGCATCCGAACCTTCTTCTGGTATTCTGGGTTTGACAGAACCAGGTTTTCTTTGCACCATGCCATAATCTCTTTTGACGGGTCAGTGATTTTGATGGTGCTTCCGATTTCTGTCAACATCCATCTTCCTCCATGAGAAATAGCCACTGTTCCAAAGACGGATAGTTCCGTATCTCCTTCTCAGACAGGCTTTTTACCCCATGCAGTTCCAGCATAGACAGTTCATCAAAGTCCACCATGAAAATATCACCGTCATTCAATCTCATGGCAAATGCGCAGTAAGCGTTACCCCGTGCTTCCCAAAGGGTCATTGCCCCTTCCTGGTTGCACTCAATACGGGACAGCGGGAAGCGGTTGTTCTCACAATCTTTGCAGTCAATGAGTACCGCAATGTTGTTCTTCACCGCAATCACGTCTGCGGGTTGCCCGGTTTGGTTTTGCGCCATATTATGCGCCCACCAACCATGCTCTGCCAGCAGACCGCACAGTTCTTCTTCAAACTGGTTACCAACCGTGCGGTTTACAGTCGATTTCTTCATAACATAACACCTACCTCCATTCGTAGTCCTTGCCGTACTTCTTCTTGTACCATTCCTCAAATTGCCGCCTGTGTTCTTCGTCCTGGAAGTAGGCTTCAACTTTCTTAGCAAGGATGGTGCAGAAGGGCTTTTCTTCCAGTAACGCAGTCAGCATCAGTCATCGTGGACGAACACTTTACCCTGTTCGTAATCATCCAGAATGGAAATGGTTGCCTGGATAATGGAGTCTGCTTTTGCACCCTTGCGAGTCCCGGCAAAGATAGAACTCACTTCGGTTTTGTCGGTTGCAATCCCCCTCTGGCCTAACTGGAAGATAAGCCAGACGAACGAAAGGCGGTGCTTTTTAATCCGTTCACGAATAGCGTCAAGTTCCTCCACGTCCGTTCCCTCCTTCCTATATAAAATCTTGCAAACAATAGTTGACAAAAAGGAGTTCAATGCTTATAATGAAGTTGCGACATTCTTATAGCATTGGAAACCCGCTGGGGAAAATTTTAGTTCCCAGAGGGCGGGTTTCTTGCGCCTTGCGAACAACTTTTGTTTACAGTCCCTATTATAATCCCCATCATAGGGATTGTCAACCCCTATTTGAAAATTTTTATAGGGATTTTTTAAGGAGGACTCATTATGCTGTTTTCTGAAAGATTAGAAGGACTACTCAAAGAACGGAAAACCACAT
>ENA-UOIZ01000654-UOIZ01000654.1-human-gut-metagenome-genome-assembly--contig:-P88-NODE-654-length-33134-cov-8.035672_pt1 | contig 33134 bp, 30 predicted proteins | sample MGYA00242336_ERZ723883 | MGnify/ENA metagenome assembly ERZ723883 | reverse complement strand
ATGGAGTAGAAATAGATCAAGAAACAGCAATTATATTACAACAGGATACAAATAACATTGTAATTGAAACAGTAGATGGATTATATATATACTCATATCAATATATGTCTGAAATAGAATATCAAGGTAAATTTGATAGCAAAGTATTAAGTAAATAGTAAAAAATCATAATAAAATGTTGATTTTACTTAAATTATATGTAAACTTAACAAAAACATTTGACATTATTAGTATTTTATATTAAAATAATTATCAGAAAGAGGGAAGAAATATGAATTATTTATTTTTATTAGGAATGTGTAGCGATTTGAGTGTTGTGTGGACAATATTCGGATATATTATTTGGGGAATTAAGGTAGTAGTGCCTTTATTATTAATTATATCTGGTATGATTACAATGGCTCATGCAGTTATGGAAAAAGATGAGAAGAAAATTAAAGATGCACAAAAATTATTGGTACAAAAGATAATCGCAGCTGTTATCGTTTATTTAGTAATAGCTTTAACTGGTGTTATAGTTAGCTTAGTTGCTAGTGGTGATTGGCAAAGTTGTGCAAATTGTGCATTCCATCCATTTGATAAATCAGCTGGTTGCGGAATAGTTAAAACACCAATAGAAAATGACTAGAATTAGTAAATTAGCACTTTTATAAGTGCTTTTTTTATGATATAATGTTAAGTAGTGGGAGTGTGACTAGCTATGAAAAAATATTTTAAATATTTATTAATTAGTATTTTCAGTTTTATTTGTTTGACAAATGTTTTAAATGCTGAAACTTTAGAATGCAGATATGCTTTTGAAGCAAATGGCAATAATGATGGAAAAAATGCATCAAAAATTAGACTTAAGTTTGATGTAAACACTTCTAATAAAACTTATACCGTGCAGGGAAGAGATGATGCTAATTTTGCTCAATATAAAAGTATGACTTATTGGAAACAAAGTTATAATGAAGGTAAAGATGGAACGAATAATTCATATACACCTTCATCTTACAAAGATGATAATAGTTTAGTAAAAGTAGCTTCTGGTGACTCGTTTTATTATGTTGTGTTTGGTACTAATAAACCGGGCATTATTGATACGACTGGATACATTGGCTCTATACGTGTCAATGGAGTACCTACTTATCAAGAAATGTTTTCAAATGGTGTGAAATGTCCAAGTCTTAGAGTTAGTTTAGACCATAAATATGAAGAAAACGAAAAAATTAAAGGCACTGATATTTTTAGAGCTAAAGTTAATAAGGTGACATATGATTTTGCTGTTATTTACACTAGTGTAGGGAATGTTGCAATGACACCAATTACTACTTCTGGTGAAGCTATTACAGGTGATCAAAATAATACTAATAATAAAACAACTTATAGGGCAGCTATAGATAGTACTTCAATTGCTAATTTGTATTCATTTCAACAAACTACTGTGTCTGAAATTAACATTATAACAACAGCCTATAGTGATGGGAAATATCATATAAAAATGAATGAAAGTTGTTCTTCAGGAAATAATTGTTATGTTAATGAAAACGATGATATTGTATGGAGTAATGGAAGTTATGTTATTTTTAAAGAAGACTGGAATTCTTTAAAAGCTAAAATGCCTTTTGATTCAAACAAAACTGGACAACAGAGCGTTAGTTTATACATAACTCCAGTTAAAACTGGAGGGTTCGGTAATTATAGATATTATTATTCTATAACAGCTAATGGAAATAGTAATAAAGAAGGTGTTACGAATACAGCGGAATCTTCGGAAGCTAATGGAAATTATGATATAGATGCTGATCCAAAATTTAAAGTTATTGATAAAACAGTAAGTTCAAATGTAGGAAGTTGCGTTAATTATTTAGGAGAAGCAAGTAACCCTAATTCTGTAGCTGGTTACTTACAAAAAGCCTTTAATATTATTAAAGTTGTTGCTATTTTATTAGCAATTGTGTTTAGTATGATAGATTTTAGTGGTGCAATTACTAGTAATAAAACCGATGTTAAAAAAACTGGATTAAAATGTGCTAAAAGATTAATAGTTGTGTTAGTACTATTACTTTTACCAACACTTATAGATATGGTTGGAAATATAATTGGAGTTACTGATATTCTATGTGGTATTAAATAGGAAGGAGAATATATGAAGAAAGTATTATTAAATGGGTTTAGCTCACTTGGATTTGCAATACCAATTTTGTACGAAATATTCGTATTAATAGATTCTTGGATTTATGCTTTAGCAGCATTTGCAATGCAAGCTTTCTTTGCTATTGCAAAATTACAGCTTTCAACAGAAAATATAAGTGATATATCGTATATAACTTCTAGAATAATGTTATTATGTGGAGTCTATGCTTTATTTAAATTATCTATAACTTTAATAAATTATATAATTGATCCTAATAAAATAGAAAAGTCAGGAAAAACGGGAATAAAAGTTGTTCAAAAAATTGTAATTGCTGTTGTTTTACTAGCTTCAAGTAAATTTATTTTTGACGAGTTATTTGCATTTCAAAATGTTGTAATAGATAGTAACGTAATTCCTAAAATCATTTATGGAGATGCTAACTATAATGATGAAAATGACGGAGATATGGCTTTAACAAGTAAGAAGTTTGTTAATAGTGTATTTGTTACATTGTTTGAAAATAATAAAGAAGAAAATTCGCCTTCTGAGGCTGCAAAAACGGCAAAAAATAGAGTTTTACAAGGTGAATCAATATTACTATTGTCTCCTTATGCGTATGATGCTGGGTTTCATTATATTCCATTTGTAACTGGAATTGTTGGAATTTTACTATGTTATTATTTTATAGCATTTGCATTTGAACTTGGAACTAGGATAATAAAATTATTTGTTTTGCAGGTTATTTCACCTATACCAATTATAATGAGTATTGATCCTACAAGCAAGAATGATAAGCTGGTTAATTTTGCTAAATTATATAGCGGTATTTATATAAATGTTTTTGTAAGAATTTTAACTGTTTATGTTGCATTTGTGGCATTAAATTTAGTCACTTCAGTATTTAATGGAATAAATTGGTTAGCCAAAATTCTACTAATTATCGGAGTCTTCCATGCTGCTAAAGAACTTCCTAAATTAATTGAAGACGCTTTAGGAATTAAATTAGGTTTGGGTGATGCTGGAAAAGGCTTTGGAGCAGTACTTAAGGGAACTATTGCTGGAGGAGCTGGACTTGTAGGTGGAGCTATTGCTGGTGGAATATCAGGTGGTGTCGGTGGAGCAGTTAGTGGAGCTTTTTCAGGTCTTACTACTGGTGCTACTAAAGGTGCTGCAGCTAAAAACGCTGTTGGTGTAATTGGAGCAGGTACTGGGGCAATAAAAGGTGGCTTTGGAATGGGTGCTAGAGTTGCTGGTGCTGGTGGACTTGGAGCGTTTATGGTAGGTGGAGTTGAAAACTTCTTTGGTGGTAAAGGAAGAGATGCTGCTACACTAAGTGATTTTGATAAACAAATTTCAAATACTGATAAGGCTATTGAAAACGTTAGAAAAGGTATTAGTTCTACTCAACAAAAAATTTCAAATTCAAATGTTAATTTAAATGTTCAAAATCAGGCTGAAAATTTAAGAAAAAATGTTGATAGTTTATTTGCAAGAAAATCTGGCTATGGAACTATGGATGAGTTTATTAATAATAATAAAGATTATGTAGCTGCTAGGGAACTTCTTGCAAACGCACATCCAAATACATCACAAGCAGATATAGATTACTTAAAACAAAATATGGAAAACGCAAGATTAAATGCTGCTAATCAATATAATCAAGCAAGAGACGATTTCTATCAAAGTCACTTTGATGGAACTAAGGTTGACAATGACTTAGCAAGTGCAATTGATGACTACAATAATTATTGCATTGATAATGGACTTGGTGCTGAAAGATTAATTAAAGGATACGAGAGTAATGTTGGCTTAACTAATGATGCCAAAGCATCTGTAGAGTCATTAAATGAAGAAGCTAGTAAGGCTATTCAAAGTGAAATTGCTCAATATCAACAACAAATTAATGCTGAAGAACTTAAAATTGAAAAGTATGAGCAGGATAAGAAAAATATTGAAGCACAAAAGAAAAATTATGTTGAGAAAGATGCTGGATATCAAAGAAGAAATAAACGTGAAGAAAAACCGCAATATAGGTCTCGTAATGTAAATAACAATAACAATACTAATTAAATAAAGGAAAGGAAGAAAGAATATGAATAATATGTATATTATACCTGCTAATAGTAAAAATGGTAAGCTTATATTTAACATATTTAGAGGTATTGATTTAGTGGTATTCTTGTGTGGTGTGGGAGTAAGTTTACTATTATTTGTAGCAATACAAGCTACTACAATGACTACAACAATAATAAAGATACTACCAATATGTGTATGTACTTTCTTGGTAGTACCTATACCATTTTATCATAACGTAATGTGTTTTATAAAAGAATTATACTTGTTTTTAGCAAATAGAAGAGTATATTATTGGAAAGGATGGTGTGTTAGAAGTGAGTACAGTGAGAAGTAAAAATACAGAAGATTGGCTACCTATTAGGTCTATACTAAATGGTGCTATACAACTTGATGATGGAATGCAAGTAACAGGTGTTAAAGTACAACCTAAGAACATATTTATTATGGATAATGATAGTCAAAGAAACGTTATATATAATTTAAGAAATCTATATAATAGCATTGATTATGAATTTAGTATTATTGTAGCAGATAGACCAGTTGATATTAATGTTTATTTAAGTCAATTACAGCTTTTATACAATAACGTACAAACTCCAGTTTTGAAGAAGCTTGTTATGCAAGACATCAATAAGGCAAATCTATTTATGAGTAAGGAAGTAGGTGTGGCTGATACAGAATATTACTTACTATTTAGAGAGAGAAGACCTGAGATAATGCAAAAGAGAATACAAAACTTAATAAGTGGTTTTGCAACATGTGGATTAGTTGCTAGTCAAACTAGTAATGATGATTTAAGAGTATTACTTGATGGATTTTTAAATGATGGAAGTAGAACTGAATTTGGGACGGTGATGGGTTCATGAACTTAAAAAGTCAATTAGCACCAAAAGGGCTAGAATTTAATGCAGGGGATATGGTTATAAGTGGAAAGTATTGTTGTTTCTTAACTATTATTAGTTACCCTAAAATGATAAACGAGGGATACTTAGCTAATTTAACACAATATAGTGGAATTAAGGTAATTATTAAACACATTCCAATAGAGTTTTCAGTATTAAGTAAAATGCTTAATAAAGAAATAGCTGATATGAAAATGAAATATCAAAACGAACATGACAGAACTATTCAAGAAAGAATTAGACAAGACTACGAAAGTATAGAAAACTTTATTACAATGCTTACAAGCACTCAAGCTAGAATATTTGACTTTCAAATGCACGTTATGGTATTGGCTGACTCAAAAGAAGAATTAGAAAATAAAAAGGTTCAAGTAAAGAACTACTTAGATGCTATGGGAATGAAAGGCACAATACTTAGATATGAACAAGAGAAAATTTTAAAAAGTTGTTTACCAATATTTCCAGACTCAGATATTGAAGAGAGAATTGGAACACCTATTCCAAGTGTCACTATGAGTGCTATGTATCCATTTGTATTTGATAGTATCAAGGACCCTGGTTTATCTTGTTTACTAGGTGTAGACTTTTCTGGAGGTATTATATTATTTAATCAATTCTTATATCAGATTAAGAAAGAGTTTAATAGAAATAATGCTAATATGATTATTTTAGGTACATCAGGTAGTGGTAAATCTACTGCTGCTAAGATACTTTTAAGAAGTAATATTAGAAATGGACACAAAATAGTTGCAATTGACCCAGAAGGTGAGCTAGAAGACATGACTAGACTTTATGGAGGAGACTTCATTAATCTAGGATTAGGTGGAGACTACGGAATGATAAATCCACTTGAAGTAATAGCTGACTCTGATATTGAAGATGGTGGAGGGAATGCTGTTTTAACAAGAACATTACAGTCTCTTAAAGCTTTCATGAAGTACTATAGTCCTGATATAGAAGAAGACGTACTTACTTTGTTTAGTGAAGTAGTACAAGATACTTATAAGAGATATAAGATAGACTATGAAACAGACTTTAGTAAGTTTACTAGTGAAGACTATCCAACATTTGACGATGTGTATGCTACTATTAAAGGAAGACTTTTATCAATGGTAGAAGCTACTCGTGAAAAAGAAGTAATGGAAAAACTTGAGTTAAAAGTTAGACCGTTAACAAAAGAATTAAGATATTACTTTACAGGACATACTACAGTAGAACCTAATAGTGACTTTATAGTATTTAATATAAGAGAGTTAATGAATAGTGATGCTAATATAAGAAATGCTTTATTCTTTAACATATTAAAGCATGCATGGGGTTTATGCTTAGACAAAGACACTAATACAATACTTATGGTAGATGAAGCACATACCCTTCTAGCAGACAGAAATACTTTAGGAGCAGAATTCTTAGCCCAAGTACAAAGAAGAAGTAGAAAATATAACACAGGTACAATAATTATTACACAACAACCTACTGACTTTGCAAGCCCTGAAGTAATCGTACATGGTAAAGCAATATTTGATAATGCAAGTTACTATTTAGTAATGGGCTTAAAGAAGCAAGCAGTTGAAGATTTAGCAAGATTAATAGATTTAAATGATCAAGAAAAAGAAAGTATTAAAAGATATAATCAAGGAGAAGCTTTATTTGTATGTGGAACACGTAGAATGAGAATTAATGTAATAGCGACTCAAGAAGAACTAGACTCATTTGGTTCTGGTGGAGGATTATAGTTAAGAGGTATATTATGGATGATAAGGAGAAGAACTTAATTAATAGTGAAAATTTAAATTCACAAAATAATGTGGGTTCTTTTCCTTTACATAATAATACATTTGTGAATAGTACTGATAAATCTGATATTAATAATAGAATAAATAATACTAAAGGTAGAAATTTACAAAATAATATGGAAAGTAGAGAAACTAGTAATACAAGTTTAGGAGCGGATTCTTTAGAAAAAAAAGATAAACTAGATAAAGGCTCTTTAGGAAAAAATGCTTTAAATAGTGCGGGAAATGCTCTTTTAAATAAGGCAAGTGAAGATGATGGAATAGTTGGAGATACTGCAAAAGGAATACGTACTGTAAACAAAGGTGTAAAGGCAACTAAAACTAGTGTAAAGGCCATTAAGGCATTAATAACTCTTTTAAGTGGGCCAGTTGGATGGGTTCTTGGTATATTTGCTGGGGTAATGTTACTAATTTTCTTAATCGTAATTGTATATCATACAATAATAAGTTCACTAAGTATGAAGTTTAATTTAACTGGAAAAGATAGTTACGAAGTATTTAAAGAGAAATATGAAGAAGCAATGTCTAGAGGAGATATAGATAGTTTGTATGAAAGTGCTGATGGAATAGACTGTGGAGAGAGAAGCTTTTTTACTAAAATTAAAAATTTCTTTGGAGTATATGAAATAGAAAATCCTACTGAATTATGTTTATATGTTAAAAAGACACTTGAAGAAAAAGAAACATTACCTGGTATAACAACACTTAGTCCTGGATACTTTTTAAGTAGTTTATATTATGCGTATGATACTCAAAATGTTAAAGAAAATGGTGAACTATTTATTAAGGTACCTGATGCAAGTGGTTTAGAAAGTGATGATAAAAACTACGTTGCACCAACTGACTTAGATGCAATTAGTACACTTTTTGTTACAAAGATTTATGAAAAAGAAGATTTAGATAAATTAATAGATGAGTATATTTTAAAGTATGACTTAGAAGATGGTTATGGGCTTACTCCTTATAAGTTAGTAATCGATTATGATGAAAAGGGCAATGAAATAAGAAGACACTGTGATGCTTTTAGTGCACCTATTAACTATCAAACAAGTGAAAGTAAGTTTAATTTATATTTAAGATATGGGGAAAATATAAGTGAGAGCTATCAGAAAGACAACAATATTATTAGAACGTATGAATTAACAAGTAGTGAATGCTATGACAATATAGGTGTAGCTAAACCTAGTCTAGCTAAGTATGATGTTAAACTTGATTTAACAAGCGAAGACGAAGAGATACCTAGTATAGATGGATATACTTATGAAGATGGATTTATTTATGATACATATCCTAGGTATAAGGCTGAATATAATTTAGATGGTGTTAAACCAGCATTTGATTATAAAGTGGCTAAGGATATTGAAAATATTATGGATAGCAGAGTTAGTTCTAGACAAGACTATATAAACTATTTACTAGGATACCCTAACACAGTTAAAACAAATTTAGCTCTTTATTCAGGAAATTGTACGTATACAGTTGGCAACAGAGATGTAAGTAATTTAAAAGTAAGACTTATTCACAAAAAAAATAGTGCACTGCCTGATGTAGAAGTGAATGCTGCTGTTCCTAATCAAGAATTAATTGATTTTGAAAAGTATGTACTAGGAGTAGTGTATGCTGAAAATGGTGGGGCACCTGATGAAGCAACGAAAGCACAAGCAATCGCGGCTAGAACTTATGCTTTTAACCGTGGTACTATAAAAGAAGACAATGGTGAGGTTGTCCTTGAAATATCAAGTAGTACTTGGGATCAAACATATTGTGATCCTGATAAAGGATGTGACATATGTACTTCAGCACTAGACCAAAGTGTGCAAACTGTAATGACAAAAGGTACAGGACCAGAAGGGGCTAGTTGTACTCATTGGAAAGGTCCTTTAGAAAACGACTCTCGTATTAGAAAAGCTGTTAAAGCAGTATCTGGAATAATACTTACTGACACTTTAGGAAATCCTGCTGGAGTAGGATACACTAGTACTACTCAAAATAGTTGGAATTCTTTGGCTAATCAAGGAAGTGATTATGTAGAATTATTAAGAAGCTCTTATGGCGGAGAATACATTTTAAGTAATCCATCATGTAGCTTTGCAAGTGGCGACTGGGATAAATGGAGACAAAGTAGTAGTGAATGGGGAAGTATTATGTTATCAACTAAAAATATGTCTAGTGTGGGATGTTTTATAACCGCGCATGCTAAAGCTATTGCTAAAAGTGGTGCTCAAGTAAAAGTAGCTAACTTTAACCCAGGAACGTTTGTAAATACAATTAAAGCTAATGGATGCTTAGACGGAAATAACTTGGTAAGTGCTTGTGCTCTAAAATCAGTTTTGGTTAATGATTATGAACGAAAGAGTAGTGCTTTAAGTGGGTCGCTTGAAAATAAAGCAAATGTAATTGCTGGTTATATTAATAATGGATATGAAGTAATTCTTAGAGTTAAATCACCAGACCCTAGACAACACTGGGTACTTGTAACTGGAGTAAGCGGAAGTACTATATATATGTCTGATACAGCAAGTGATGCTAATATAGTCGTACCTTTCTATAATGCTAATGAAGTAGTTTATATGATTGCTTATAGATTTGATATTTAGGAGAAGATATGGAAAAAAAGAATAATAAGTTTGAAGTTACAATTATATTTATAGTTATTGTATTTTCTATTATTATGTATGGATTATATTTAGTAGTAAACGAGTATAATAAAAAGTATGCGTTTACACTAATTACTAGTCCATTGACAATATTAGAATGCAAGAAATGGGACTGCACAGATAAGACTAGTGAAGTAAGTAAGTATAATAATAAAGAATACAACACTAATATTGATGGAAAAGATATTGGAAAAAATACTATGTATTATGATTCATTTCAAAAAAGGTTTTATATATTTGATTATAAAGATAATAGTATTAAATATAATAATAGTTTCTATATGTATGAAGGTAGTATTAGTGGAATACTCTTAGATAAAAACGAAGTTAGTACTCTTGAATTAGAGACTATCAAGTCTAAATTAAAATTAAAATTTAGTTTAAATCAAGTAACATATAGTGAGAAAGTAATGATGGACTTTGATGGAGACAGTAATATTGAAGAAGTGTATTCTGTTATTGGTGGGGCTCTTAATTATTACTTTAGTTATCTTGTATATAATAAGGAAGAAAAGTATTACATTTTATACAAAAGTGAAGAAAATGATATAACTAAATTTAGTGCAGGAACTATTAGTAATGCGTTAGATATATTTAATGATGGTAAAAAGGAATTTATATACCACATAAGTTATTATGACGAAATAGGGGAATGCAATGTTCTTTATAGAATTAAAGGTAAAAAATTTGTAAATGTTAATGAGTGTAACGTTAAATAGTTACACTTTTTTTAGTTTGCTAACTGGCAAAATTGCAATAGACTAAATACTAATGATTTTCTCTTCCTATTTTGTTTTAAACGTGTTACAATATTAATGGGGAAATGATATGAAAAGTTACTTTAATAATGAAGAATATATATATATTAAATCGTTTTTAAGAACAAACCCTAGTGAAGCTTTGATTAGAACAGAAGAATATATAAAGAAATATCCAAATGACTATATTGCAGGTGTGTTCTATTCTAAAGTTTTAAAAGTATTGGGTAGTTTTAGTGAGGCTTTATATGTTTTAGGTAACATAGAAGAAAGGTATACTTCCAATAAAAAGTTATTTAATGATTTTGCTAAGTATAATATTATAGAAGAGAAAGTACTTTATAATAAATTAAGATGTTTAAGTTATTTAGAAGATTTTGATAAAGTAGAAAAACTACTAAATGAAAACAGAAAATATTTAATAAATCCTAAATTTGGGTACTTTGGTAATTTAGTTAAATATTCTAAGATGGAAAACATTAACTTTAATGCTAGCTATAGATTAGAACAATTATTTAATTATAGTGACGAAGAGTTTTTAAGTCACATATCAAAACATATGTATAGTAGAGTGGAAGACTATGATGTAATTAGTACATTTAATGAAGATTTTCCTTTTGATAAAGTTTTTTATGAAGTAAAGAAGAAAATACTCTTTTCTAAAGCGTATTATTTTGGAACATATGAAGATGTGTATATATTTAAGTATGATAAATGTGGCGTTACTAATGGTAAAATAAGTGATTATTTTTTGGTTATTACTTTTCATAATACTAATAAGTATATTTCAATGTACCCATGTAACTCAAGTAGTAACTTTAATTATGTTGACTTAAATTATTTGAAAATTCCAAGTACAAGTAATGTCAAAAGACTTAGTCAAATAGATAAGTTTAATATGAAATATAAAAAATAAGTAAACTAAAAAAAACAGTTGTTAAAACATATAATTTAGTTTATACTACTAGTAAAAATGAAAACAATACACCAGCGCCAAGTCCATCTAATCCAACTGAAACACAACAACCTAATCAAAATGGTAATTATGTATTTAATCAGAATGGAAAGTATTTTGAGTTTCCTACAACTTATAGAGTGTATGTAGATAAAGATAATACTATTTATGTAGGAAAAAATATTGATGACAAAGGAGCATTAATTCCATATATAATGATAGAAAAATATAAGAATTATACAGACCCTTTAGTACTATTAAATGATGTTACAACAGAGTTAAATAAAGCTTATGGAGATGTAAAAATTTTATTAAATCAACTATCAGGATACGTAGGAGATAAGTTAACTTATGGAAGTATGTTTTCTTATACAAGTAGTGGTCACTTAGTAATAGATAACAGATATACATTTTTAGTAGGTAATAGTATGTATTTAGTTACTACTAAAGAAGAAAATGAGAATTCAACTGAAATAAATAATGTTTGTGCTTTGATTATTAAGACTTTAAAGGAGGTAAATTAGCATGGCTTTAATTAAATGTGAAGAGTGTGGAAAAGAGATATCTAGTAGTGCTAAAGAGTGCCCACATTGTGGATATAAGAGTGATTCTAAAGTATGTCCAGACTGTGGTAAAAAAGTAAGTGAAGGAATGGATAGTTGTCCATCTTGTGGATGTCCATTAAAAAAGAAAACTAGTAAGATTATTAGTGATAACTTAGATAAAATAACTGGTGCTAGAAGTGAAAGCTATGTTACTTTTAAAGATTTATTTAAAGATACTTTTAAAAAACATAGCGAGGAAGAATTAGACGATGTGTTTATTTGTGGAGGTAAAAATACTACACCTAAAGTAAGTCTAGTTGACCCACATAATGCTAAAGCTTGGGTATATTTTAAGATGTTAGTATTCTTTATAATTGCTTATATACCTACAAGAATAGGCTTTATTACATATGGTAATGCTAACTTCTTACCCGCAATGATAATGCTTGCTGCTTTCGCTGTTCCTGTAACTGTTTTAATATTCTTCTTTGAAATAAATGTATTTAGAAACATGCCTTTTTATAAGGTAATGAAATACTTTATATTAGGTGGTGCACTTAGTTTAATAGTTGCAATATTGTTTTTCTCACTTGATTTTAATACAGATATTTCAACATTTGATGGAGCACTTATGGTTGGTGTAATAGAAGAAGTAGCTAAAGCAGTAGTTGTTGCATTCTTCTTATTTAAAGAAAAGAGAAGTAATTATATATTAGATGGCTTACTAATAGGTGCGGCAGTAGGAGCAGGTTTTGCAGCGTTTGAAACTGCTGGCTATATTTTAAACTATGGCTTAAAAGGTGGACTACAAAGTATGTTAGAAGTTATAAAGGTAAGAGGTATTTTAGCGCCTGGTGGACACGTTGCATGGGCTGCAATTGAAGGAGCTGCTTTAATGTATGTTAAAGGTTTGGATAAACTTGACAAAAAACACTTAAATGATAAAAGATTTTTACTTATTTGCTTAATACCAATTGTACTTCATGGTGTTTGGGATATGCCAATTAATTTACCTTATTATATATTACCACTTACTTTAACTGTACTTGCTTGGGTAGTTATAATATACTTTGTAAATTTAGGTTTAAAACAAGTTGACGAAGCTAAGGCTTATTATAAAAATAAAGAGTAATTAAAAAATGAATGGCATTATAAATATGCCATTTTTTTTGGCGTTTTAACCTTGACAATTATTTAATTATTTTGTAAAATTATTCTAGGATAGAGGTGTAATGATGAAAGGTAAAAAAGATTTAACTTTAATAACTCAATTAGTGTTATCAATTTTGATATTTATTGGTGGAGTTACTATAATGATTTTCAAGAGTTTTGGTTTAATTGATATGGTATTATATGGAAGTATTATCTTCTTTATATTAGCATTTTTTGGAGTAATTTGTTACTTTATTAGAAGAAGAGAAGGAGACTATGAAATCTTATTATTTAGTTTGATAAGTATACTTACTGCAACATTCTTGTTTATATTTAAAAATGACGATGCAGCAATGATATTAGGTGCTGGATTAACAATATTTAATATTTTAGTAATAGCTAATAGAATTTATAAAATAGTTACTTATAAAAATCAAGATAATTTTATGTGGAGTGTTAAATTTATTGGAACATTTTTAATAGGTTTCTTAGCAATATTAACTTGTGTAAATCTATATAAAGAAATTTCAGTTCAAACTTTAATGTTAGGATACTACTTCACTTGTTTAGGTGTAATTATGACTATAGAAAATTTAGTTGAACTATTTGTAACAAAAGATAAGTTCGATAAATTTGTTTCTAAAGTTATTGAAAATGAATATAAAAACTTAGAAATGGTTGATGCTATTAATGAAGAAAACAAACCTGAAGTTAAGGAAGTAAATGTTGTAATTGAAAAGAAAAGAGGAAGAAAACCTAAAATTGAAGTTAATGGTAAAGATGTAAATAAAGAAATAAAAAAAGAAGTTAAGAAAGTTAAAAAAGAATTAAAACCAGCTACAAAAGAACTTAAGAAAAAAGCAAAACCTGTAGTTAAAGCTATAGAGAAAGAAACTAAGCCTTTAAAGAAGAAGATTGAAAAAGAGATTAAACCTGTTAAGAAAGAAGTTAAAAAAACAGTTAAATCTGCTAAAAAGACAGTAAATAAAGCTAAAAGAGAAGTAAAGAAAGCTGTTATTAAAGAAGAAATAAAAAAAGAGATAAAGGAAGTAAAGAAAAAAGGTAGACCTAAGAAGACTAATTAGGTCTTTTTCTTTTGTAGTTTAATATATTTTATTAAGGGGGAATTTATAATATGGATATTATTAAGGTATCTAGTAAAAGTGTACCACAGAAAGTTGCTGGTGCTTTAGCAAATTTGTTTAGAGAAAGTATAGATGAGGTTGAAATGCAAGCTATCGGTGCTGGAGCTTTAAATCAAGCAATTAAAGGAATTATAATAGCAAGAGGCTATGTAGCGCCTACTGGAAAGAATTTAGTCTGTACTCCTGCGTTTAGTGATATCTTAGTAGATGGAGAAGAAAGAACTGCTATTAAATTAATTGTTGAGGCTAAATAAGCCTTTTTTTGTTTTAGTAAATTTGGAATAACACTTCCTAAACTCGGAATGAAAAGTGCTAAATCTCGGAATAAACACTTTCTAAACTCGGAATGTAAGGCGTCAAATCTCGGAATTGATGTTGATAAAACTACAAAATAGTTGTATAATATAAGTGAAAGTTGGTGGAAATATGATTGAAAGAGAAGCAAAAGAAACAATTAGTGAAATTGCAGAGGCGTTTAAAGTTTTATTAGTAACTGGTCCGAGACAAGTTGGTAAAACTACGCTTTTAAAAAGTATTATGCCTGAAAATATGAATTATGTAACATTAGACGATAAAGTAACAAGAGAATTAGCGCAAAATGACCCTAAATTATTTTTAGAAGAACACCCATATCCTTTATTAATTGATGAAGTACAATATGCACCAGATTTATTTTCATATATCAAAATAAAGGTAGATGAAATCAAAGAACCTAGTATGTATTGGTTAATAGGAAGTCAACAATTTAAGCTTATGAAAAACGTACAAGAGTCACTTGCCGGAAGAGTTGGAATTGTTAAACTTAATAGTCTGACTTATAATGAGATAAATAATAAAAATTCTGTAAATGTTATGTTTGACCCTAAAAATTTTGTTGATACTAGTATAATTGATGTTAATACTTTATATGAAAATATTTTTAAAGGTGGCATGCCTGAACTTTATGTAAATGAGAAAATGAAAAGATATTATTTCTTTAATAGTTATATTGAGACATATTTAACTAAAGATGTTGAAAATATTATTAGTATCACAAACACTGAAACATTTAAAAATTTTATGATAACTATTGCGAGTAGAAATGGAGAACAACTTAACTATAGTAAAATTGGAAGTGAAGTTGGAATAACAGATAAAACTGTAAAAGCATGGCTTAATATTTTGGTAACTAGTGGAATAGTTTATTTGTTAACACCATATAATTTAAGTAGAGAAAAAAGAGTTAATCATATGCCAAAAATAGTTTGGATGGATACAGGATTATGTGCTTTTTTAGCAGGATATGAAGATGCAAGAACTCTTCAAATGAGTGCAAGTGCAGGACATTATTTAGAAACATATGTTATTAGTGAGATTATTAAAAGTTATAATGCTCACGGTATGGAAGCAAATATTAGTTATTTTAGAGATAAAGATAAACACGAAATTGATTTAGTATTTTTTAATGCAACGGAGATATATCCATTTGAAATAAAGAAAACGGCTAGTCCAACTAGAGAAATGTTGTCTTCATTTAAATATTTAAATGACACTAAAAAGAAGGTTATGCCTGGTGGAATAATTTGCTTATGTGATAAACTTATGAGAATAGAAGAAAATAACTATTGTATACCAATTTCTTCAGTGATAAACATTAAAAAGTAATATTAAAAAAATTATTACTTTTTTTCTTTTGTTCGCTTGACATAACAATAAATGTTTGCTATTATATTAATGTTCTTGAATAAAAAGAAAAGAATTGTGAATATTAAAAAAAGAGGTTATGTAATATGGATAAAATTGTTATTAAAGGAGCAAGAGAAAATAATTTAAAGAATATTGATATTGAGATACCTAAAAATAAGCTTGTTGTTATGACAGGTGTAAGTGGAAGTGGAAAATCTAGTTTGGCATTTGATACTATATATGCTGAAGGTCAAAGAAGATATGTTGAAAGTTTAAGTGCATATGCTAGACAATTTTTGGGAGCTAGTGAAAAGCCAGAAGTGGACTCCATTGATGGGTTAAGTCCAAGTATTAGTATAGACCAAAAGACTACTAATAAAAACCCTAGAAGTACAGTTGGTACAGTTACTGAAATATATGATTATTTAAGACTTTTATTTGCAAGAATTGGTGTACCATATTGTCCTAAACATAAAGTACCTATTAAGAGTCAGTCTATTGAAGAAATGGTTAATAAGATAATGGACTTTAATGAAGGTACTAAAATAGAAATAATGGCACCTATTGCTAGGGGAGAAAAAGGTACGTTTAAGGACTTATTTGAAGATTTAAGAAAAGATGGATACTCTAGAATAAAGGTAGACGGAATGACTAGAGACTTATCTGAAGATATATTGCTTGAAAAAAATGTTAAGCACATAATATCACTTGTGGTTGACAGACTTGTTGTAAATGAAAAGTCAAGAAGTAGACTTTTTGAAGCAATAGAATTATCTTGTAAAATGGCAGGTGGAAAAGTACTAATAAATGTCGTTGGAGACAAGGAAATACTGATGAGTGAGAACTACGCTTGTACAGAATGTGACTATAGTTTAGAAGAACTAGAGCCTCGTATGTTTTCATTTAATAGTCCTTATGGAGCTTGCCCTGAGTGTAAAGGACTTGGCGTTAAATTGTCAATTGACCCAGACCTATTAATACCTAATAAAAACTTATCTATTAAAGAGGGTGCAGTAGAAAGTTTTCAAAGTGGAGAAACTTTAGGTATTTATTTCAGGAAACTAGATAGTGTATGTAAATACTATAACATTGACTTAAATAAACCAGTAAAAGATTTTACTAAAGAAGAATATAATACTATATTCTATGGTTCTAAAGATAAAATACATTTTAATGTTAAAACTAGAAGTGGTAGTATTTTAAAGAGTTATGACTATTTTGAAGGAATTATAACTAATTTAGAAAGAAGATACATGGAAACTAATAGTCCAAGTATAAGACTTTGGATAGAAAGTTACATGAAAGAAAGTGCTTGTCCTCTTTGTAAAGGTAAAAGACTAAGCGAAAAGATTCTAAATGTATTCATTAATAAAATGAATATCTATGATATCACAAGTTTAAGTATAAGAAATTTAGTAGAGTTTTTTGATAATATTAAGCTTACTAAAAAGGAAGAAGAAATATCATTCTTGATTTTGAAAGAGATTAGAGAGAGACTTCACTTTTTACAAAATGTAGGACTAGACTATTTAACACTTGCAAGAAGTGCTTCTAGTTTAAGTGGTGGAGAAAGTCAAAGAATTAGATTAGCTACTCAAATAGGAAGTAAGTTAAGCGGGATACTTTATGTACTTGATGAACCTAGTATTGGATTACATCAAAGGGATAATGATAAACTTATAAACAGTTTGAAAGAAATGAGAGATTTAGGTAATACTCTTATAGTAGTAGAGCATGATACTGATACAATGTTAGCAAGTGACTATTTAATTGATATTGGTCCGGGTGCTGGAACTCTTGGAGGATACGTTGTTGCTTCTGGTACTCCAGAAGAAGTAATGAAAAACAAGAATAGTTTAACAGGTAAATATTTAAGTGGTGTGTTAAAAATAGATGTACCTAAAAAACGTAGAAAAGGAAATGGAGAATTTATAGAGATTAAAGGTGCAGAAGAACATAATTTAAAGAAAGTAAATGTTAAGTTTCCTAAGGGTACTTTAACTTGTGTTACTGGAGTAAGTGGAAGTGGTAAATCAAGTTTAGTTAATGAAATACTATATAAAAAGTTATCAAGTACTATTTATAAATCAAAAGAAATTCCAGGTAAATTTAAGAGTATTAATGGTATAGATGATGTTGATAAAGTTGTTTATATTAGTCAAGACCCAATTGGAAGAACACCAAGAAGTAACCCAGCTACCTATGTAGGATTATTTGATTTAATAAGAGATGTGTTTGCAGAGACTAAAGAAGCTAAGTTAAGAGGATACACTAAAAGCAGGTTTAGCTTTAATGTAAAAGGTGGAAGATGTGAAGCATGTCAGGGTGATGGAGTTAAAAAGATAGAAATGCATTTCTTGCCTGATGTGTATGTTCCATGTGACGTATGTCATGGTAAAAAGTATAATAAAGAGACACTAAATATCAAGTTTAAAGGTTTGAGTATTGCAGATGTTCTTGATTTAAGAGTAGATGAAGCTTTAGAAGTATTTGAAAATGTTCCTAAAATTAAGAGAATACTAGATACTATGCATGATGTAGGACTCGGTTATGTAAAGCTTGGACAAAATGCTGTTACTTTGTCTGGTGGAGAAGCTTGCCGTGTTAAACTAGCTAAAGAACTTCAAAAAAGACCTACTGGAAAAAGCGTGTACATACTAGATGAGCCTAGCACAGGACTTCATATAGATGACATTAAGAAACTTCTAGTTATACTTAACAGAATAGTAGATAACGGGGATACTGTTATAGTAATCGAGCACAACTTGGATATAATTAAAGTAGCTGACTACATTATAGACTTAGGACCTGAAGGTGGAGACTTTGGTGGTAAGATAGTTGCAACTGGAACACCTGAACAAGTAAGTAAAAATAAAAATAGCTATACTGGAATGTATTTAAAAAAATATTTATAAAAGCACTTAGAAAATAAGTGTTTTTTCTTGTAAAAAGTACGAAGTTATTCACAATTTTAACAGATTTTGAAAATTGATAGTAAACAAGTGAAAAATGAATTAAAAAAGTAGTGAAAAGTTAGTGAACACACTTGTAAAAAAATAATTAATTTAATATAATTAGTATAGGAAGAAGGAGTATGAGATGAATATTAAGAAAAAAGAATTTGTGACTTTTGTTTTAGAAATTTTAACTGGAGCCTTATCACTAATGATAGCTAGTTATCTGTTTAAAAGTTTTTATGTTGAGAATTTTTGGTATGCTTGTTTAGCTAGTGTAATTATTAGTGTAATAAGTGTGTACTTAAAACCACTTCTAGAATTTATTGCTTTACCAATAAACATTTTAACAATGGGTTTAACTACACCTTTAATAAATGTTGTAATACTTAAAATTACCCATTTAATACTAGGAAGTAAGTTTGTTGTTAATGGATGGATTATTCCAATATTTATAGCAATATTTATAAGTGTAGTAAATGTATTATTAAATAACTTAATAGTAGATAAATATAAAGAAAGAAGGTAATTTATGAATCCAGTAGCATTTACAATAGGGAGTTTTGAAATTAAGTGGTATAGCATTTTTATACTTGCAGCAATTTTGATTTGTTATATTCTTATTAACGGAGAAGCTAAGAAGTTTAATATTAAAAAAGAATTTATAACTAACTTACTTTTCTGGGCAATAATTGTAGGTATTATAGGTGCAAGATTATACTATTGTATGTTTAATTATGACTACTATAGTAAACATCTAGTAGAAATACTATATGTATGGGAAGGCGGACTTTCCATACATGGTGGTATAATATTTGGTGGAATTGATAGTTTAATATAATGTAAAAAATATGGGGTATCAGTGTATAGAATGTTTGATATAATAGCGCCTTACTTATTAATTGCACAAGCGTTAGGTAGATGGGGTAATTTCTTTAATGGAGAAGTATATGGGTCTATTACAACAATAGAGCATTTACAAAGTTTAAAGTTTATTCCAGAGTTTATAATATATGGTATGAATATAAATGGAGTAACATATACACCACTATTTTATTACGAGTCTTTATGGTGTTTAGCAGGTTTTGTTATCTTGTTATTAATTAGAAAATTTAAATATACTCGCCTTGGATGGCAATTTGGTGGATACTTAATTTGGTATAGTGTTGGTAGATTTATCTTTGAAGGAATGAGAGATGCTAAATATAATTTGATGTTAGGAAATGTTAAAATAGCGCAGCTTGTAAGTATAGTGTTTATAATCGTAGGAGTTATAATCATTTTACTTCAAGCTAGAAAACCAAAATTAACTGAAATGTATAATGATACTGAAAAAGTAGAAATGGTTTATTTTTAAAAAAAGGAGGTTTTATGTACGACTTAATAATTATAGGAATGGGGCCAAGTGGCATGAGTGCTGCTCTTTATGCAAAAAGGAGTAACTTAAATACTTTGATACTTGAAAAAAATAGTCCAGGAGGACTTGTTAATACAACAAATAAGATAGATAATTATTTAGGGATTCCAGATGTTACTGGGCCAGAATTGGCTTACAAGATGTTTAAGCATGTAAGTGAAATGAATATTCCTTTTAAAATAGAAGAAGTTAATAATGTAGTTAAAGAAAAAGATTTATTTAAAGTAACTACAAATAAGAGTGAATATACTACAAAAAGTGTTATAGTTAGTAGTGGAAGAAGTCCTAAAAAGACACCTTTTGAAGAAAAAGTATCTACTTTAAAACTTAGTAGATGTGCTATATGTGACGCACCACTATATAAAGATAAAGATGTAGTAGTATTAGGTGGAGGAGACTCTTCAGTAGAAGAAAGTATTTACTTAGCTAACATTTCAAAGAACGTTAAAATTATTTCTAGAAGTGAAATAAAGGGTAAACTTAAGAGTGAACTAGAAAGTTACTCTAATATTGAGGTAATAGAAAATGCTAACATTGAAGATATCAAGTTTGACGATGATGTTTATAAACTAATAGTTAATGGTAAAGAAATAATAGCTAATGGAGTATTTAGTTATATTGGTTTTACTACAAGTACTGGCTACTTAGAAAACTTAGGGGTAAATATGGAAAACGGTTACATCATTACAAGTGATGGAAGTACAAATATTGCTGGGCTATATGCATGTGGTGATATTATTAAAAAGAGTTTATATCAAATAGTGACTGCTGTTAGTGAAGGAGCAAAGTGTGCTGTATTAGCAAATAATTATATAAGGGGGCTAAATAAATGAAAATAGTAGGAAAGAATGCAGCAAGAGAAATATTAAATAGTTCTAATATAATAGAATGTATTTATTTAAATGAGAACTTTAATAATAGTGAAATACTTAAACTTATTAATAAAAGACATATTACACCAATATATAAAAGTATGAGTGAAATGGATAAACTTAGTAAAGAAGTGCATCAAGGTATAATTATTGAAGCAGAAGACTATGAGTACTTTAGTTTTGAAGACATCAAGAATGATAGTAAAGCTAATTTTATAGTTATATTAGACCATATAGAAGACCCAAGAAACTTCGGCGCAATTATAAGAACATGTGAATGTGCTGGAGTAGATTATATAATTATTCCAAATAAAAGAACAACACTAGTTACTAGTACAGTTATGAAAACTTCAAGTGGTGCTCTTACTAATCAAAAAGTAGCTTTGGTATCTAATTTAAATAACACAATTTCTAAATTAAAAGAACTAGGCTACTGGATAGTTGGAAGTGACGCTGAAGGAACAGATTACAAAAGTATTGATTATACAGGAAAAGTGGCATTAATTATTGGAAGTGAAGGTTTTGGACTAAAAGAACTTGTAAGAAAAAATTGTGACTTTATTGCAAGTATTCCACTTAAGGGAAAAGTAAATAGTTTAAATGCGTCCGTTGCAGCAGGTATACTTATCTATGAAGTAGTAAGGAATAGAAAATGACAACAGAAGAGTTAGTATGTCTTGCTAGAAATAACGACGAATTAGCACTTAAAGAAATAATTAATATGTATAATCAAATATTAAAAATAAATGTATCTAAATATTTAAGAGCTGCAAGTAAGTGTGGACTAGAGTATAGTGACTTATATCAAGAAAGTTTAGTTGGCTTAATTGAAGCAATAAAGCTATTTGATGAAACTAAAAATAAGAAATTTAGTACAATTATAACACTAATTGTTAATAGAAAACTACAAGATTTGATTAAGAATAATAATAGAAAAAAGAATAATGTTTTAAATGAAGCAATCTCTTTAGATAATGATAGTCTAGGATTTTATAATATTCTTAGTACAAGTGGAAATATTATAGATAAAGTAATTAATAGTGAAACAGATAAAGAAATAAAAGAATATTTAACAATAGAAGAAATAAAAGTGTATGAGTTAAAAAAAGAAGGTAGAAGTAATAGTGATATATCTAAAATACTTGATAAACCTTATAAAAACATAACCAATACAATTTCTAGAATTAAATGTAAGTTAATCAGTTTAGATTAGCTTATTTTTTTGTGAATTTTATAGTAGTAATTTTAAAATGCGTATTTAAAAGTAAAATTTATTTCAAGTGGATACTATTAATACTTTTAAAAAAAGTATTAATGTTGGTTAAAGTGATGACTTTTTTTAGGAAATTTGATACAATTGAATTGTAAAAAAATTAATAAATATTTAAACAAGACTAAATTGAAAGGAGTAAGGTTATGAAATTAGAAGAATATAAAGCAGGAGAATATAAACAAGGAAATGGATATAAAGCTTTTTTACCAAGTAATATTAATTATAACTGGGGATGGGATGATACGAAATTAGATTCTTTGCTTGCTGAAGCAAATAGACAAATTGGAGAATTAAATGCCTATTCACTATTGCTTCCTAATGTTGATTTATATATTAAAATGCACGTAAAAATAGAAGCAAATAAATCTAGTAGAATCGAAGGAACTAAAACAACTATTGAAGAGGATTTATCTGAATTACGGGATATAAACCCTGAAAAGAGAGATGACTGGGAAGAAGTTCAAAATTATGTCAAAGCAACTGATTATGGTGTTGCTAGAATTAGTGAAGGATTTCCGGTGTGCAATAGATTATTTAGAGAAATACATAAAATATTATTAACTGGTGTAAGGGGAGAAAAAAAGACACCAGGAGAATTTAGAATATCACAAAATTGGATTGGCGGAACAATGCCTTCAACTGCTGCATATGTACCACCTCTTGTAGAGGATTTATCTGATTGTTTAAAAGATTTGGAATTGTTTATCAATAATGAAGATATAGATACACCAGATTTAATAAAAATTGCTATGATTCATTATCAATTCGAATCAATACATCCATTTTTGGACGGAAATGGCAGAATTGGAAGATTGTTAATTCCATTATATCTTCAGAGTAAAAAATATCTAGATAATCCATGTTTATATATATCTTACTTTTTTGAAAAAAACAGAGATTTATATTATCAAAAATTAAATGATGTTAGAGTTAAAAACGATATTATTGGATGGATAAAATTTTTCTTAGAGGGAATAATTGAAACTGCTGAAATAGCAAAGAAAAAATTTAAAAAAGTTGTAGAACTTACAAAGAAAGTAGAATCACAATTAACAAATTTAGGTGTAAAATATGATAACGCAAAAAAAATTGTTGATTATTTTTATAATGAACCTTGCTCATCAAGAAAAAAAATATCAGAAGCATTAAAAATGCCTGAATCTACTGTTAATGGTGTTATTAGTGAATTGAAATTAGCTAATATAATACAAGAGACAACAGGCTTTAGCAGAAATCAAATATTTGTATTTTCTGAGTATGTATCGATATTTTTATCAGAATAATTTATAGAACGAAAAAATGAAAAAATTCGTTCCATGGAAATTTATAGAACGAAAAAATGAAAAAATTCGTTCCATAGAAATTTATAGAACGAAAAAATGAAAAAATTCGTTCCATGGAGATTTATAGAATAAAAAGTGAATTGTAAAAATCAAATAACCAAACTTAAAGGAGTTGGTTATTTTTTTGTAAATAAAAATTATTTTTAATATGTGTGTTGAATGCATAGGACAAAATATTATTTAAAACTTTTTTTGAGATTCATAAGATGTTCAAACTGAAATTTTTAAATATCATATATTAAAATAAGACTTTTAAATAGATAAAAAGTATTGTATAATTAACTAGGAGAGTGATTATATGAAAATACCTTTTAAAAGAGGAAATATTTTACTACCTAAAAACACTGATATGACAAAGTGGAGTGTAGTAGCTTGTGATCAATATACAAGTGAGCCTGAATATTGGAATAGTGTAAGAGAAATTGTGGGAAGTAACCCTTCAACACTTAATCTGACACTACCTGAAATTTATTTAGAAGAAAGTGATGTTGAAGAAAGAATTAAAAAGATTAATCAAAATATGGAAGAGTTAGTTAATATGGACTTCTTTAATGAATACAGTGACTCTATGATATATTTAGAGAGAACTCAAGAAGATGGTAAAGTAAGAGAAGGACTTATGGGTATAGTTGACTTAGAAGATTATAGTTATGAAAAGGGTAGTCAAACTTTAATAAGAGCTACAGAGAAGACTGTTATTGAAAGAATTCCACCAAGAGTTAAAGTAAGAAAAAATGCTCTACTAGAGTTACCACATATTATGATTTTAATAGATGATGAAAAGAAGAATATCATTGAAAGTTTAAAAAATAAAGTTACAGAAAGTGATATAGTATATGATTTTGATTTAATGAAAAATGGTGGACATATTAAGGGATATTTACTTAATAATGAAACTATGGATGAAGTAGATGAACGTTTAAAATGCTTAGCAGATAAAGATTACTTTGAAAATAAATATGGAGTAAAAGATAAAGGAATACTACTTTTTGCAATGGGAGATGGGAATCACTCACTTGCTACTGCAAAAGCTTGTTATGAAAATTTAAAGAAAGAAATAGGAGAAAAAGCACTAAGTAGTAAAAGTAGATACGCTTTAGTTGAACTAGTTAATTTACATTCTGATGCATTAGAATTTGAAGCTATCAACAGAGTTATATTTAATACAGATAAAGATAAATTACTAAATAGTTTAAAAGAATACTACACTATTAATAAAGAAGGAAATGGACAAGAGTTTAGAGTAGTAACAGATAATATTGACGAAGCGTGGTATATTGAAAACCCTAAAAGTAATATAGCAGTTGGTAGTATTCAAATGTTTTTAGACGATTATTTAAAAGATAATGTTGGAAAGATAGATTATATTCATGGAGAAGATGTTACCAAGAGTCTTGCAAGTAAAGATAATAATGTAGGATTTATATTTGATGCAATGGCTAAAGAAGACTTATTTAAAACAGTTATATTAGATGGAGCACTTCCTAGAAAGACATTCTCTATGGGACACGCTAATGACAAGAGATATTATCTTGAAGCTAGAAAAATAAAATAAAACAAAAGTATTTAAGATTAAAACGGTATTCAAAGTAAAATTTGATGCTGTTTTTTTATGTGAAATTTGACTTAAAAGCGATTTTGTGGTATATTTATGTAGACTTTCAAAACTTTATATTAATTAATAATAAATTCATAATAAAAAGGAAGGTGTTATTTTATGAATAAAATAAGAGTGTTTAGTCTTGGTGGACTAAATGAAAACGGAAAAAATTTGTATGTAATAGAAATTAATAATAGAATATTACTTTTTGATGCAGGGCTTAAGTATGCTAATGAAAAAATGCTTGGTGTAGATTATGTAATTCCAGATATTACTTATCTAGTCAAAAATAAAAAAAGAATAGCAGGTCTTTTTATAAGTCATGCTCATTATGAAAATATGGGATGTTTAACAGACATAATCAAGCAAATACCAGACTTGCATGTTTTTGCAACTAATTACACATCTAAAATTATAGAAATAGAAGCAAATGAAGCAGGTGTTAATATACCTAACTTACATGTGATCAAGCCATATAGAAGAGTTGATTTTAAAGAATTTAGTGTATTTCCATTTAGTGTAAGCCATAGTGTACCAGAAAGTGTTGGCTTTAGTATAAATACACCAAATGGCGCAATAGTGTATATGACTGACTTTGTAATAGATAGTACTATGAATGGAATGTATGATATGGACTTGGGTAAACTTGCTTATATTGGTAAACAAGGTGTATTAATGCTTATGAATGAAAGTGTGTTCAGTGAGAAAGTTGGTTTTACTAGTCCTAATCATAAGCTTGATAAATACTTTAAAGATGTTGTTGAAAAAAGTGAAGGAAGAATTATATTTAGTATACTACCACTTCATTTATTAACTATCCAAAATATATTTGATGCAATAAAAGGTACAAATAGAAAAGTAGTTGTAATGGGAAAATACTTACAAAATATTATTGACATGGCTATTAGAGAAAAATACTTATTTGTTGATGATGATGTAATTGGAGACTTAAGAAATTTAAGAGATAAAGATAGTGTTATTTTAGTAAGCAATGACAGAGAAAGTCCATATTATAACTTGAGTAGAATAGTAAATGGATATGATAAATATGTAACTTTAGAAAGTAATGATTCAATATGTTTTGCTGACCCATCTTATGAAGCACAAGAGTTAACTAGTGTTAGAATTAAAAATGATATCGCTATACACGGAGTTAGAATATTTGATGTACCAAAAAACAAAAGTGTTAGACTTCATGCATCAAGTCAAGATTTAATGCTTATGGTAAAAATATTTAATCCAAAATACTATATGCCTATTAAAGGAGAATATCGTTATCAAGTTAACAATGCAAAACTTGCTTTATCAGTGGGTATACCAAAGGAAAACATTTTACTTAAAGAAAACGGAGATGTTGTTACTATAATTGATGGTGAGTTAAAAGATAAATTTGAACATATTAATGTAGATGATGTACTAATTGATGGAAAGAGTTCAAATGACGTAGGTGAATTAGTTTTAAAAGATAGAGAAATGCTTGGTAATAATGGTTTGATCCTTGTTTCTGCAACTGTTGATAAGAAAACTAAAACTATTAAAAATGGTCCTGAAGTTATTACAAGAGGATTTATTATTACAAAAGATGAAACTGACGTAATAGATGAGATTAAGAAAAGAAGTATAGAAGTGTTAAAAGCTAATACACATAATGGAAAGTATGCTGATTATACAAAGATTAGAACTGAAGTTAGAGATACAGTTGGAAGTTATATTTATAGATTAACAGAAAGTAAACCTGTTATTTTAACAGTTATACAGGAGGTATAGTATGATATATTTAGACTATAGTGCAACAACTCCAGTAAACGATAGTGTACTAGATAGTTATATTAAAACAACTACGGAGTATATAGCTAATGCTAACTCAATACATAATTTAGGTGTTAAAAGTAAAGAATTAATGATGAAAGCTACTAAACAAATTGCTAATATGCTAGGATGTAACTTTAATGAAATAATATACACAAGTGGCGCTAGTGAGAGTAATAGTACTGCAATAAAAGGAATAGCTTTCAAATATGCTAACCGAGGTAAACACATAATAACAAGTTATTATGAACACAAAAGTGTAGTAGAAAATATGGATTATTTAAGTACTTTAGGATATGAAATTAGTTATGTTAACTTAAATAGTGATGGAAGTATTGACTTAAAACATTTAGAAAGTTTAATAAGAGAAGATACTATATTAGTAAGTATATGTGCAGTAAATAGTGAAGTTGGGTTTAAGGCTCCACTAAAAACTATAAGACAAATTATTAATAAAAAGAATAGTAAGGTAGTATTTCATAGTGATATGACTCAAGCTCTTGGTAAAATTCATGTTAACTTAAGTGATGTTGATTTGGCTAGTATGTCTAGTCATAAAATATATGCTCCAAAGGGAATTGGTTTACTTTATAAAAAGAATGGAATAGAAATAATTCCATTAATATATGGTTTAACTGATAATTGTCCTTATAGGGGTGGAACACCAGCACTTCCTTTAATCGTAAGTTTTAGTAAAGCAGTAAGGCTTGCTATTGAAAGTTTAGATGAGAACATAAAGAAATGTGAAGAGTTAAACACTATGTTAAAAGAAGGACTTAGTGACTTACCAGTTAACATAAACTCTAATAATATATGTGTGCCTCAAATATTTAATTTAAGTCTTAAAAAGATAAAGAGTGAAACTTTTGTAAGAGCTATAGAAAAAGATGAAATATATATAAGTACTACTACAGCTTGTTCAAGTAACGAACCATCTAGTATACTAAAACATATAACTAGTGATAAAGAAGTAAATTCTACTAGTATAAGAATAAGTATAAGCCATTTGACTACAAAAGAAGAAATAAATAAATTTATAGTAAGTTTTCATAAAACATATAAAGAGTTACTATTAAAGGAGTAAATGTATGAAAGAAGTAATAATGATTAAATATGCAGAGTTAACTACTAAAAAAGATAATAGGAATTTCTTTATAAATACTTTAGAAAAGAATGTGTTATCTTGTTTAGAGGGGTTAAATCCAACTATTAAGAAAGACTACTACAGAATGTTTATATATGTTAGTGATATAGAAAGTAGTATTAGCAAGCTTAGCAAAGTTTTTGGTATTCATGAAATAGTAAGATGTGTGTTTACAGAAGACGCTAGTTTAGAAAATATTGAGAATATTAGTAAGACTTTGATTAAAGAAGGAAGTGCATTTAAAGTTATTACTAATAGAAGTGATAAAACATATCCAATTAATAGTATGGAGTTATCTAGAATGGTTGGTGCTTATTTACTTAAAAATGTTCCTAATTTAAAAGTAGATGTGCATGAGCCTAGTACTATAGTTAATATTGAAATAAGAAGAGAAGGAGTTTATTTGTATTCTAGTGGAATACCTGGAATGGGAGGATATCCTACAGGTACTCTTGGAAAAGCACTTCTTATGTTAAGTGGCGGGATTGACTCAGTTGTTGCTGGTTTCTTAACTATGAAAAGAGGAGTTAAGTTAGATTTTCTTTATTTTGAAAGTTTACCTCATACAAGTTTAGAAGCAAGAGACAAAGTAATTAGTCTTGCTAAAATACTTAAGAGTTACGGAAACACTGGAAAACTACTAGTTGTACCTTTTACTAAAATTCAAGAAACTATTTATAAAGAAATGAAAGGCGACTACATGATTACTATGATGAGAAGACAAATGTATAAAATTGCTACAAAAGTTGCAAAAATGAGAAATGCTAATGCGATAGTAAACGGGGAAAGTATTGGTCAAGTAGCAAGTCAAACATTAACTAGTATGAAAGTAGTAAATGATGTAACAAATTATCCTATAATTAGACCACTTGCAAGTTTTGATAAGTTAGAAATAATGGATATAGCAAGAAAAATAGGTAGTTATGATATAAGTATACTTCCTTATATTGACTGCTGTACTGTGTTTGTGCCTCCTCATCCAGTAATTAACCCAAGACTAGATGTGGCAAGAAGCGAAGAAGAAAAGATGGACGAAAGCTTGCTAGATGAAGCTATAAAAAATATAATTAAAATTGATTTAAACGAAGAAAGCCTAGATAATGATTTACTTTAGGTTTCTTTTTTTGAAAAAAAATGATAAAATTAATACGAAGGAAAGTGATTATATGAAAGATAAATTCAATTTGACTTTAGAAGAAAATGTATTTTTAGCAAAAAAACAACTTGTTTCAAGTATTTATATGGGAGCAAAAATAGAAGGTTTAAATGTTACATTTCCTGAAACTCAAACTATTTTAGATGGAGTAAATGTGCCAAATGTTAAATTAGATGAAATAAACACAATACTAAATTTAAGAGATGCTTGGAAGTATGTACTTGATAATATAAAAGAAGAAGTTACTTTAGACTTTATATTAAAAGTAAACTCGTATGTAAGTAGAAATGAGTCATTATCTTGGGGAGAATTAAGAACAGGTAATGTAGGTATTTCAGGCACTGATTACATTCCTAAAATTCCAGAAGAGAACGTAGTTAAAGAAGATATTAAAAATATATTAGAAATTCCAGATATAACATTAAGAAGTATTAAATATATGCTTTATGGAATGAGAAATCAATTATTTTGGGATGGTAATAAAAGAACAAGTATGATTATTGCTAATAAAATAATGATTATGAATGGTAAGGGTATAATTTTAGTTAAGGATGATGATTTATTAGAATTTAACAAACTTTTAACAGAATATTATACTACTGGAGTAGATATTAAGATAATAGAATTTTTATACAACAAGTGTGTTTATGGTTTAGAATAGGCTTTGTAGTAAAGTCTATTTTTTTCTTGTTTTGAGTGTAAATGTATGATATTATTATATTGGATATACAATATGTAAACCAAATTTATAAGTTTATTGCTTTAAATAGTTAAAAATTTGTATAAAATGTAATGTGTAAAATTTAAGTGTTGAATTTTGTTAAAAAAAGATACATGAGTAAGGTTTTAGGGTATAACTATAAAATGCATATTTTAAAATGTGATATACTTCTTTTAGAGAAAATAGATGGTTATTTGAAGGAGGAATTTTATGTTAAAAAAAATAATAATATTTTCGTTTTTTGCTTTGATTTTAGGTTGTGTAGGACTTAAGGCTTCAAATGCTGAAACTATATCACTTTGTGTAGATAAAATTGAATATGGCAATTTTAATAGAAAAATAGGATACTATAATAAAAATACTGGAACCGCACAAAAAATTAAATTAAATAGTGCGTTCACTTCATTAACAAACCCTTGTAATAGTTGTGTTATTGGATTTAAATTATTTATGAAAGATGGAACATCATTCACAGGAGTATCACTAACAGCTGGAAATTCAACTTATTTTAATTCAGATAGTGCTAAAACTGGCGACTACAAAATGGGATTTATGAGAGCAGATTTTAGTGCTCTTAAAACTAATGCAGATATAGACTGGACAATAAATTGGTAAATTGAATTAGAACCATTTATTTTCTCAAAATAATGGAGGATTTATGTTAAAATTAAAGAAATTTTTAAATGAAAATAAAGTTGCTATTATAATATTTTCTATACTTTTATTTATAGTGATGTATTCATGTTTTAAATATATTAGAAACGATATTAAAGTAAAAGAAGGTAGAGAAGAGAGAACTACATATTGTAAAAGTGACGAAGTAAAAGAAAGTGAAAAATTATCTTGTGAACAATATATTGAAGCAATTACAAATGAAGAAATAAAGACTGAATTTTATAGTATGTTTGGCGATATTTTGGTGTTTGATATTCATTATCTTAATTTTATTGCATTTCTTGTAGTTATAATTCCTTCTTTATATTGTGTGTCAAATTATTTGTATAACAGAGTAGTAACAAACTGTTTAACTAGACAAAGTTATAAAAGTTTTATAAAAGATTTTATAAGAAAAGCGTATAAGTATTATTTTATCTTACCTATAATAATAGGATTGTTAATACTAATTTGTTTATTTTATTCAGAAATGGACCCCTCTTATTCGCTTAGTAATAATTACAGTATATGGCGAAGTAATTTGATTTTTAAACCAGTTTTGTTTGTATTTTTATATTTAATAAATATAACCATATATTCGTTATCATACATCAATATATCGTTAATAGTGCTTAGAAAACAACAAAATATTATAAAAGCTATTATACTTTCTGTACTAGTATTTGTAGGAATAGAAGTGTTTTTAGAAATTGTTGTAAATGGTTTAATATTTGGTTTAGTATTTAAAAGTGAAGTTGGTAATATCTTTAATATTATGAACTTGCTTATATTTAATATAAATTATGGAGTTAGCAAATTATTAATTTTTACTATTAGTTTTTTCTTGTTAACGTTTATACTTGTGTTAATACTATATAAGAATAAAGAAAAATTAATAATAGATTGTGAAAAAAATAATTAAGGAGAGAGAATTATGAAAATTGAAGTAAAAAATGTAAGTAAAAAATTTAAAAATGAAGAAGTATTAAAAAATGTTAATTTAAATTTTGAAAGTGGTAAAATATATGGCTTTAGGGGTAAAAATGGAAGTGGTAAAAGTGTGCTTTTAAAAATTATGTGTGGCTTATATGCTCCAACAAGTGGGGAAGTATTATATGATGGTGTTAACTATAACATGGAGAATAAATTTGTACCAAGTGTAAGAGCTTTGATAGAAAAGCCTAATTTCTTTCCTAATTTGTCAGGTTATGAAAATTTAAAATTGTTAAGTGAAATTCAAAATAAAATAACTGATAAAGAAATAAATGAGACCTTAGAGAGTGTTAATTTAATAAATGAAAAAGATAAAAAGTATTCTAATTATTCACTTGGTATGAAACAAAAATTAGGAGTTGCACAGGCACTTATGGAAGATCCTGAAGTTATAATATTAGATGAACCTTTTAACGGAATAGAAAATGCAAGTGTAGAAAAGATCATAGATGTTTTAAAGAAGAAAAAGAGTGAAGGTAAAATAATAATTGTTGCATCACATTATATGGAAGAATTATCAAATTTGTGTGATAAAATTTATTCATTTGAAATGGGAGAAGAAATTAATTATGAAGAATAATTATAAATTTTGTTTAATTACTTTTGTAGTAATTTTAATACCTATATTACTAAGTATATTTTCTTTAAGTAACATGAATAATCTTTATGATAGTTTATTAATTATTTTAAATAATATATGGTATATATTAGTGCTTTTTCTTTTAACAAATTGTTATGTGTATTCTTTATATAAGGATTATTTTGTAAATAAAAATATTTTGCAGAGATATTCTAGTAAAAAAGAATTGTTTCATGTTATATTATCTAAAACTATTAAATATGTTATATCTACTTTGATATTAACCGTTATTTTAGCAAGTTTAATACTAATATTAATTTTTAAAATTGATATAAGCGTTTTTAGATATAGTAATTATCCTATTAATATAGTAACTTATTTATTATTGTTTGTATTAAAAGATATAATTATGTTTGGACTAACTTCATTAACATTCATTATGTTGCTTGATAACTTCGGTGGTAAAACCTGGATTTTCTTATTGTTTGTTTTTATATTACTAGTGTTCTTATATAATAACATTTATGAAATCAATCTAATAACATCTATAAAAGAAATTCCTTTATTAATATTGCCTTACTATGGAACATTATATTTTAAAAGTTTTAATTTCGAAATATTTTCATATCTTGTACAATTTTTAATTTTGTTTGCTATATATACTATCATATATAAAAAATTTATCACTAGTAAAAGTGAGGTCATGTTATGAAATATCAATTAAATATAGTGAAAAACTTATTTCTAAGTAAGTACTATAAGTTAATACTTTTCTATTTAGTATTTTACTTACTGATGTATGTAATTTTGAAAGTTCAGTATCCAGTATTTAATGTTAGTAATTTTAT
>ENA-UOIZ01000639-UOIZ01000639.1-human-gut-metagenome-genome-assembly--contig:-P88-NODE-639-length-33591-cov-7.305612_pt1 | contig 33591 bp, 21 predicted proteins | sample MGYA00242336_ERZ723883 | MGnify/ENA metagenome assembly ERZ723883 | reverse complement strand
CTTTCGTTCCGACTGCTCCGGCGGCGATACTCGCCCCGTCGCCTACGGTTACACCCGGCAGAACAGTTGCGTTGGCACCTATCCACACTTTGTCGCCGATTCTGATGGATTTCGTTGTCATGTCGCCGCGCCGGTTCGGGTCGGAATCATGGTCGATGGTGCAGAGCGTACAGCCGTGTCCGATCAGACAATCGTCGCCGACGACGATTCCGCCCCAGTCCTGAAACCGGCAGCCCATATTTATAAATGTACGCTTCCCGATTGTCGTGTTGAGTCCGCAGTCGGTGTAGAACGGCGGGAAAAGTCCGAAACTCACGTCGAGCGGTTTGCCCGTCAATTGCGACATCAGTTCGCGCAGTTCGTCTGGCGAGTGGTAACTGCCGTTTATCTCCGCAGTTATGCGCAATGCCCGTTGGCTCAGACCGTGCATCATTCCGTGTTCCTCCGAGCCTGCTTCGATGCGGCATCCGCCGGCTGCGCTCTCCAAAAATTCACGTTCCGTCATGATTGGTTCTTGGTTTTTGTTTCACTGATGCAAAAATAGGAACTTTCCGAGGCTCGGACGCTACCTCTGTTACGGGAGATTTTACCTTTTTTACAGGGAGCGGGATGTTATGCCGCGCCGCCTAAAATCGGCGGCATCGACTCTAACGACTTTAAAGACTCTAAGGACCCTAAGGACTTTAATGTCATTCGGGCGACCCTAAAAAAACTTTGCCGCATCTCTTCCCCCCCCCTTGACCGATTGTCGGTAGGCGGATATGGTTATGCCTGTGCGTGCCTTGAAATAGCGGCACATGTTGCCCGTACTCGGGAAATCGAATTTTTCGGCGATCTGCTTGACTGTCATATCGGTAGTGCGCAGAGTCTGTTTGAGTTCGCAGATCGAGCATCTGTCGATGAACTCTTTTGCCGATATGCCCATGGTATTGTTGCAGAGTACCGACAGATATTTTGGCGTAATGCACAGTTTGTCGGCGAAGAACGAAACGTCGCGTTTGTCCGGATGTATCCACAGCAGATTTGCGAACCGGTCGAAAAGCCGTTTTTTATGGCTGCGGGAGGAGGTGTCGATGCTGCAAAAACGCGCAATCTTGTCGTAGATGTCCAAATAGAGGTTGCACAACAGATTTATGACTATTTCATGTCGGCAGATATTGTTGCGATCGGCTATCTTGCTGGTTATTACTCGGAAGTGGTCGCTCGCAAAGGAGTAAAACTCCTCCTCCGAAAGACCGTATACCGGTTTGTCGTCGATGTGGTTGAAGAACGAACTGGGCATGTTGTAGGTTATCTCGTCGAAGATGTCGTTAGAGAATCGCAGCCGGTACATCTCGAAATCGTTCGAGGCTTCGACGAACGAAAATATGTCGCCTGGAAATACGATGTCGATTCCGTGCGTCGGCAGTTCGTGTGTCATATGATTGTGTTCGACCGTAGCACTGCCCTTGAAGCAGAGCATGATGAGTCCGTCTTCCGAACGACCTTCGGGCAGATCGTCGAGGTCGGTGACGGTGTATCTCGCAATTCCGAAATCGTCATTGTCGTTGGGGTGCGAACTCTCGGATGCCGTTTTGTACTCTGCGCTCATGATTTTATTCCGCTTTTGAATGCGAAGATAACAAAAATATGATATAATCGGGCTTTTTTGAGGAAATATTGAAAACTTTTGCGGAAATTCTGCGTCATCTAAATCGATCTCTTTTTCGGATCTTTGCACCCGCAAAAAATGTGTATTTATATGAAGAACTATTGGAAATCGTATGGTGCGGCACTCGTAGCCTGCTCGATCGTTCTCGTTGCATGCGGCGACGGGCAGCGACAGATGCAGATGCGCGATTATGCGACCAAGATCGTTGAAAAAGAGAATGTAACTCTGTCGCAGGACTATTCGGCGACTATCCGCGGAAAGCAGGATATAGAGATTTTCCCGCAGGTGTCGGGAACGATAACGCGCGTGTGCGTTACCGAGGGTGAGGAGGTGCGTCGCGGACAGACGCTCTTCGTAATCGATCAGGTGCCGTTCGAAGCGGCGTTGAAGATGGCTGATGCCAATGTCGAGGCTGCCGATGCGGCTGTGGCGACGGCGCAACTGACTGCCGACAGCAAACGCAAACTCTTCGACCGGGGCGTAGTGTCGGAATTCGAACTGCTTACGGCGCAGAATGCACTTGCGACAGCCAAGGCGCAGTTGGCGCAAATGAAGGCGGCGCAGGTCAATGCTGCGAACAACTATTCATATACGCTCGTGAAGAGTCCGTCGGACGGTGTTGTCGGAACGATTCCTTTCCGTGTAGGTGCGTTGGTGTCGCCGCAGACTCCTCGTCCGCTGACGACGGTTTCGGACAATTCGCAGATGTATGTCTACTTCTCGATGACCGAAAACCGTCTGCTCGACCTCGTTTACGATCACGGTTCGATGAAGGAGGCGCTGAATTCGCTGCCCGAAGTGTCGCTCCTGCTCAACAACGGCAAACTGTACGACGAGAGCGGTCGTATCGAGTCCATAAGCGGTGTAATCAACTCTTCGACCGGTACGGTGAGTCTGCGTGCCGTGTTCCCGAACACACGCCGTATTCTCCACAGCGGAGCGTCGGGCAATGTGCGTATGCCGTTCGTATACAGCGATTGCATAGTGATTCCTAAGACGGCTACATACGAGTTGCAGGATAAGATATATGTATATCGTGTGGTGGACGGCAAGGCGGTATCGACGCAGATCGCAGTCGCACCGACGAGTACCGTCGGCGAATATATCGTTGCGTCGGGTTTGACGGCGGGCGACGAGATCGTGGTCGAAGGCGTTGCGTTGCTCCACGACGGCGAAACGGTGAAATATCAATAGTACAGGAGGTAAACTATGGATTATCAATCGATAATACGCCGACCGATATTTGCCGTCATGTCGGCATTCGCGATAGTTTTCCTCGGTCTGATCTCGCTTGTCAATCTGCCGATCGAACAGTATCCTAATATCGCGCCGCCGACCGTGCGCGTATCCACCACCTATCCCGGTGCGAGTGCCGAGGCGATACAGAAAAGTGTCGTCGCGCCGCTCGAACAGAGTATCAACGGAGTCGAAAACATGCTCTACATGACATCTTCGGCATCCAATAACGGTATGGTCGAGATTCAGGTCTATTTCCGTCAGGGAACCGACCCCGATATGGCGGCGGTGAATGTGCAGAACCGAGTGTCGAAAGCGACGAGTTTGTTGCCTACCGAAGTTATACAGTACGGCGTTACGACGCAGAAGCAGCAGTCGAGCATGCTCGAAATCTTCTCCGTCTATTCGCCTGACAATGTGTTCGACGAAGCATTCCTCGCCAATTATTTCAAGATCAACATGCAACCCGAACTGTTGCGTATCGAGGGCGTGGGCGATGTGCTGTCTTACGGAGCGGATTACAGTATCCGTGTGTGGCTCAAACCGGACGTGATGGCGCAATACGGCTTGATACCGCAGGATATCAACGGCGTTCTGGCTGAGCAAAACCTCGAAGCGGCGACCGGTTCGCTCGGCGAAAACTCGGCACAGCCGTTCCAATATGCCATGAAGTATCGCGGTCGTCTGGAAAAACCCGAGGAGTTCGGCAAGATCGTGATCTCATCGACTGCCGACGGTGAGGTGCTGCGACTGAAAGATGTTGCCGAGATCGAACTCGGACGACTCAACTACGAGTTCAGCGATTCGACCGACGGATATAGCGGAACCACATGTATGGTGTTTCAGACCGCCGGTTCGAACGCTACCAAAATCATCAAGGATATCAATGCTTATCTCGAAAAGGCAAAGCGCGATATGCCGGAGGGTATGGATGTTCGGATTATGTTCAATACCAATGACTTCCTCTTCGCATCGATCCGCAACGTGCTGAAAACGCTGTTCGAAGCGGTAATCCTCGTAACGCTCGTGGTGTTCTTCTTTCTGCAAGATTATCGCGCGACCTTCATTCCGGTGCTTTCGACCGTCGTGTCGCTTATCGGTACGTTCGCTTTCATGTCGGTTGCGGGATTCAGCATCAATCTGCTGACACTGTTCGCGCTGGTACTCGTCATAGGAACCGTGGTCGATGACTCCATAGTGGTCGTCGAGGCGGTGCAGAGCAAGTTCGACGCCGGTTACAAATCGCCGATGCTCGCTACGCGCGACGGAATGAAAGATGTCGCGGCAGCAGTGCTTTCGTGTACGTTCGTCTTCATGGCTGTGTTCGTTCCGGTGGCGTTTATGGGCGGTACGACAGGTACGTTCTATACTCAGTTCGGACTTACGATGGCTGTGGCCGTCGGTATCTCGGCTTTCAATGCCTTGACCATGTGTCCGGCTCTGTGCGCCTTGATAATGCGTCCTGTGGACGGTTCGCCGGAGGCAGAAAAGACGCTTCTCGGTCGTGTCCGCAAGGTATATGCCGTCGCATTTTCGGCTACGCTCGGTCGTTATATTTCGGGCGTGCGCTACTTCATATCGCATAAGTGGCTGACGATCGCCTGTGTCGTTGCGGCATTCGTCGCTCTGGGTGCGTTCATGCGTACTACCAAAACCGGTTTCGTTCCTAACGAGGACGTCGGAGCGATATTTATCGACGTTACCGCTGCTCCCGGTGCATCGCTTGCGCATACTCAGGCAGTTATGAACGAGATAGAGGTTCTGTTGAATGATGTTCCGGAACTGGAAACCTACTCCAAAACGGCAGGATACAGTATGATCTCTGGTATCGGTACGTCGTTCGGAATGTTCGTGCTGAAACTGAAAAACTGGTCGGAGCGTGACGGAGCCGAACACTCAGCCGAAGCCGTTCTCGGCCGACTCAACGGTGCTTTGCATACGGTGCGCGATGCCAAGTCGTTCGCATTCGCTCCGCCGATGATCATGGGATACGGTAACAGCAACGGTTTCGAGGTACATGTTCAGGACCGTGCCGGTAACGATATTTCGGCGCTGGAAGATGTCTGCGGTCGTTTCGTCGGCGCACTCAATGCCCGTCCCGAGATCGCCATGGCGTATACATCGTTCGCTTCGCGTTATCCGCAGTATCGTGTCGATGTCGATGCCGCCAAGTGCAAGCGTGCCGGCGTGTCGCCGAGCGAAGTGCTGGGCGTTATAGGCGGTTACTACGGCGGTGTTTATGCTTCGCAGTTCAACCGCTTTACCAAGGTCTACTATGTGGTTACCGAGGCTGCTCCCGAATACCGTATGGACAAACCGTCGCTCGACAACGTATTCGTCCGTACTGCTGGCGGAATGTCGCCGGTGAGCGAGTTCGCGACGCTGACCAAGACTTACGGTACCGAATCTTTGTCGCGATTCAATCTCTATAACAGTATCGCCGTGAACGGTGCCGCCGCCGACGGTTATTCGTCGGGCGATGCGATTCGCGCAATAGAGGAGGTCGCTTCGCAGGTTCTGCCGCGCGGATACGGCTATGAGTTCGCCGGACTTGCGCGCGAGGAGTCGCAAAGTTCCAACAATACGGTGTTCATCTTCATCGTGATCATCGTGCTGGTATACATTATCCTCGCTTCGTTGTACGAGAGCCTGTTCGTGCCGTTTGCCGTTCTGCTTTCGGTGCCGTTCGGACTTGCCGGAAGTTTCCTGTTCGCCAAGATGTTCGGACTCGAAAACAATATCTATCTCCAGACGGGACTCATCATGCTTATCGGTCTGCTGTCGAAGACGGCAATCCTTATCACTCAGTACGCGTCGGTAGGTCGCCGTTGCGGAATGAGTATCGAGGAGGCGGCGTTCACGGCGGCGAAGGAGCGTCTGCGTCCGATTCTGATGACGGCGCTGACGATGGTGTTCGGTATGCTTCCGCTGATGTTTTCGATCGGTGTCGGAGCCAACGGCAATCGCTCGCTGGGTACGGGTGCTGTCGGCGGAATGCTTGTCGGTACGCTCGCTCTGCTGTTCGTCGTTCCGGTACTGTTCGTCGTATTCCAGCGTGTGCAGGAGCGTTTCAAGCGTCCCGAAATGAAACGACCGGACGAAGCGCTTCGCGGAGAGATCAACAATTTAAGAACCGAAAAGGAGTAATAACGATGAAAATATACGGAATAATGACGATTGCCGCCGCCGCATTCATGCTGAGCGGCTGCGGTATCTACTCGAAATATTCGCGTCCGGAGAGTGCCGTTGCCGATGTCGACGGAATTTTTCGGGGTGCGGCGGCGGAGTGCGCCGATTCGACCCGCAATTTCGGCTCTGCGGAGTGGCGCGAGGTCTTCACCGACGCATATCTGCAAACCCTTATCGACTCCGCGTTGGTGCGCAATACCGATTTGCGTGTTGCGCAACTGCGTGTCGATGAAGCCGAAGCATCGCTCAAAGCGGCTAAACTCGCTTATGTGCCGTCATTCGCGTTCGCCCCGAACGGAGGTGTCGGCAGTTTCGACGGCGGAAAGACTCAATATACCTACAATGTGCCGATTACGGCGAGTTGGCAGATCGACGTTTTCGGTCGTCTGACCAATGCCAAACGGCGTGCGAAAGCCTTGGTCGAGGGCAGTGAGGCCTATCGGCGGGCAGTACGTTCGCGCGTGATCGCGGGCGTTGCCAACTCTTATTATACGTTGCTGATGCTCGATGCCCAACTCGAAATCGCAGAGCAGACATCCGATAACTGGCGGGAGAATGTCGAGACGATGCGACTTTTGAAGGATGCCGGAATGAGCAACGAAGCAGCCGTCCGCCAGTCGGAGGCTAACTGGTATACCGTGCAGGCATCGGTACATGACCTGCGCGAACAGATCTTTACGGTTGAGAATGCTCTCTCTGCGCTGCTGTGCGAAACTCCTCATGTCATTGCCCGAGGCCGCTTGGCGGACAGCCGTATGCCGGAGCGGTTCCATACGGGAGTGCCGGTTCAAATGCTCTCCAACCGTCCCGATGTGGAGTATGCGGAGAAGTCGCTTGTTCAGGCATTCTACGCCACCAACGAGGCTCGTGCGAATCTCTATCCGTCGCTGTCGCTCGGCGGCAGTGCCGGCTGGACTAACGATGCCGGTTCGGTGGTCGTAAACCCGGGTAAACTGCTCGTGTCGGCGGCTCTGTCGCTCTTGCAGCCGATATTTCAGAACGGAACGTTGAGAGCGAGGCTGAAAATTGCCAAAGCACAACAGGAAGAGGCTGAATTGTCGTATCGTCAGACGGTTATCAATGCCGGCAACGAAGTGAACAACGCCATAGAGCAGTGTCAGACTGCGCGGCTCAAACAGTCGCTTTTCGAACAACGGATAGTGTCGCTCGAAGAGGCTGTCGAGAAGACGCAGTTGCTTATGCAGCACGGATCGTCCACCTATCTTGAAGTCCTTGTCGCTCAACAGTCGCTGCTCAGTGCGCGTCTGGGACTTGTCGAGAACGACTTCAAAGAGATTCAGGGTGTAATAGATCTCTATCAGGCTCTCGGCGGCGGTGGCGAGTAAGGTGCGGAGACTGCATCTTGCTAAAAGATCTTAGGGACTTTAACGATCTTAAAGACTTTAAAGTCCCTAAGTTCCCGCCTCCGCCTTCCTTTCCCGCGAAAATTTTTTCGCCCGATAAAGCCCCATAGTTTTTAATTAATTAAAAACTATGGGGCTTGTCTTCGATGAATGCTGCTTCGGTGGATTGCAGGTGTGAATTATTCTGTAAAAATTCGATTTTAATGACTAAATTTGCCAAAGCACGCTACCAACCTGATATGTCGCAGATGTCGGAATTCTATTTGGTCGCAGCCGTAAAACGGGGCGATTTGAAGGCGTATGAACAGTTGTTCATGCACTACTATCCGATCGTGCGTGCTTTCGTATTGGGATTCGTGAAAATCGATGAGCAGGCGAAGGATATTTCACAGGATGTGTTCATGAAATTGTGGCAGTACCGCGAGTCGCTCGATGCAACAAAATCCATAAAACCATATGTTTTTCTGCTCGCTCGTCGGGAAGTGTGCAGTTATTTCCGTAGTAAACAGACTGTTATGGAGCAAAATTTTTCGGGGGGGGGATTTTGCCGATTCTTTCCGACGATTCTACCCGACAAAATATTGCTGCCGGTGAACTGTCGACAGTCGTTGAGCGGATACTCGAATCGATGCCGCCCCAACGTCGCCGCATATTCTCGATGAGTCGCACTGACGGACTTTCCGATGCCGAAATCGCATCACGACTCGGTCTGTCGGTGCGAACAGTGAACAAGCATATCGAACTTGCATTGAGAGATATTCGCCGCAAACTCGACCGTGGAGGTTAGCGACTTTCCTGCGGATTGTCGATGCAGTGAACCGATTCCGTTTGTAGTGTCGTATGTCCTATGCCGAGCAGGGCGAGCGTTTCGTTCGTGCGGTTGCGGATTTCGTCGGCGTCCGTTATGTCGTAGACGACTATATGGGCGGTCAGTGCCGTTTCGGTGGTACTGATCGCCCATATGTGCAGATGATGCACTTCGATCACTCCGTCGATACTCTCCATTGCACGTATCGTTTCGCCGATGTCGATGCCGTCGGGTATGCCGTCGATGGCGAGCCGCCACGACGAGTGCAGAAGTCTCCATGACGAAAAGAGTATCGCCATCGCCACTGCGATTCCGATTATCGGATCGATTACATAGCAGTCGGTAAGCCATATCGCAATACCCGACGCCACTACGCCTATCGACACCAGGGCGTCGAGCATCATGTGGAGATAAGCCCCCTTGATGTTGATGTCGCGCCCCTTGTCGGCATTCAGCAGCCATGCCGATACGAAATTGATGATAACTCCGATTGTCGCCGTCGCCGCGACGCTCCAACCCTCGATCTCCTCGGGACGAATGAACTTGCGAACGCTCTCGACGATTATGCCGGCGACGGCACCCAACAGCAGCAGTGCGTTCACCAGCGAAATCATTACCGTAACTTTCTTGTAGCCGTATGTATAGCGTTCGCCTGCCCGCTTTTTGACGAGCCGCATGGCGACGAGGGCGAGCAGCAGACCGACGACGTCGCTCAGATTGTGTCCGGCATCGGCGACCAGTCCCATCGAACCTTGCCAGAAGCCTATGCCGAATTCGATGCCGGCGTACAGAACGTTTATGACGATGCCTATCGTCAGTGCGCGTCCAGTGCGATGCAGTGCGACTGCATCGGTCGCAACATATCTCCGATCGTTATCCGAATGTTTCATGATTCATGCGGCTTCCGCCCCGAAAATCATGCCGCGATGGCCGCCGTCGGCTTATGCCGCAGAATTCCGGTTCCCGAAACAGGATGTTCGTAAAGACCGCGGCTTTAAGAACGTTAAATACCTTAAAGCCGTTTTCCGGCAACATGTGCTTTCCCGCGAAAAATTCGTATTCCGATTACGTAATCGATGCCGGTCGTGCGTTTTTATTATTAAAGCAAACGGGAAAATATGTACAAAAAAGTCGATAAAGCCCTGTTGAGGGCATATTTTGACGGAGTATGCTCGGAACGCGATGCCCGCATGGTCGAGTCGTGGCTGGCTCGTACCGACCATACTGCCGAGGATACGGCGATGCTCGAAGATATTTTCAATTCGATTCGTGCGACTGCCGATTCGCGAACTCGTGCGGAGTATGCCGAGGTGACTGCGGCGATACGTCGTTCGCGCCGCAGTTCGTGGTTCCGTCGTGCCGGTTATGTCGCCGCAGCCGCGGTCGTCGCACTCTTCGTCGCAGTGGTGTCGTTCGATGCCGCGGAGCAGAGCGTGCCGACGGAGATTGCTGCTCCGGAGATGTTGCAGGCGTACGCTCCGTGCGGCGAGTCGATGGAAGTCGCATTGCCCGACGGGTCGGTAATCGTATTGGCGGCAGACAGTCGTCTGACCTATCCGGCGTCGTTCGACAGCGACACGCGGCATGTGGAACTCGTCGGCGAGTGCTTTGCCTCGATTGCGAAGAATCCCGAAAAGCCGTTCATCCTGACGTCGGGCAAGGTCGATGTCGTGGTGAAGGGTACGCAGTTCAATGTCAAATCGCGCCGGTCGTCATCGGAAATCGAGGTCGCATTGGTCGAGGGCAGTGTGCTGGTCGAGAACCGCATCAATGATAACGAACGGATTCTGCTCGAACCGGGACAGTTGGTGAAGATCGACAATACGGACGGCAGCGCATCGGTCGGCAGTTTCGATACCGAACTCTATGCCGTTGCCAATACTTCCAATTCACTGGCATTCGTCAATCAGCGGTTCGGCGATATTGCCGCGTCGTTGGAGAGTATGTTCGGTGTGAAGATAGAGATCGTCGATGCCGCACTGCTCGGCGAGCGGTTCTATGCTGCGTTCGTCAATAATGAAACGATAGACGAAATACTCGCGACGTTCAATGCCGCCGACACTATGGAGATAACCCGCAGCGGCGATACGATCCGCATTACTTTACGCAAATAACCCGACCTGAAATATGAAATCTTTAATCCCGCATAAGACCTTCGCATTGCTCTTCGCGTTTTGCGCGGTCGCGGTACAGAGCCTGTCGGCACAGGGAATAAGTCTCAAAGCCGACAACGTGCGCATCCGCGAAGTGATGCAGATGCTCCAAAAGCAGTACAACTATTCGTTCTCCGTGCAGTCGGGACGTATCGACATCGAGACGAAAATATCGATCGACGTTGCGAACAAGCCGGTGAAAGAGGTGCTGGAACGTATCTTCAAGGGGCAGAACGCCGATTTCGTCATCAACGGCAAGCGTATAGCCGTCATCGAGAAACGTCCCGAGACAGCCGCTCCCAAACCCTCCGAATCTGCTCCGCCGTCCCGACCCGCCGTCAGGCAATCGACCTGCGAATATCGCGGAACGGTCATCGACGAAACGGGTGCACCCGTAGTCGGGGCATCCGTGGTAATGTCGGATTCGGCCATCGGAACGAGTACCGATCTCAACGGAGCGTTCGTACTCGCATTGCCTGCCGAGAAGGCGATAATCGAGATTTCGCTGCTCGGATACGCGACGCAGCGTATCGTCGCCGATGCCGGCAAACCATTGACCGTACGCCTGCAATCCGATGCCAAGGCGATCAACGAAATCGTCGTGATCGGTTACGGAGCGGTGAAGAAAAACGATCTTACAGGGTCGGTGGCGAACCTCAAAATGGACGACATGCTCAACAGCCCCGTAATGTCGGTGGACGATGCGATGCAGGGTCGTGTCGCCGGTGTCGAAATCATGTCGTCGTCGGGCGATCCGTCGGCTTCGTCGTCAATACGTATTCGCGGTTCGCGTTCGATCTCGGCGTCCAACGAACCTCTGATCGTGGTTGACGGCGTGATAGATGCGGTACAGAATCTCGGCGATATCAATACCGACGACATAGAGTCGATTTCGGTGTTGAAGGATGCCTCCTCCACTGCCATTTACGGTTCGCGCGGTTCCAATGGCGTTATCATCGTTACGACCAAACAGGTCAAAGGCAATGCGGCGAAGGTGTCGGTGAACGTAAAGGCGCAATTCGGCGTGTCGCAGATCGCCCGCCGTCTCGACGTAATGAATGCGCAGGAGTTCGCACAGTACATCAACGATTACAGATATTTCCAGACCAATTCAACTCCCGATACGCCGCTCGAATCCTATGCACGCTATCCGAATCCGATGTCTTACGGCAGGGGAACCGACTGGGTGAAGGAGATTACGCGTATCGCCCCCTATCAGAACTACAACGTTTCGCTGACGGGCAAGGTGAAGAATTTCCGTATCTTCGGATCGCTCGGCTACACCGATAAACAGGGAATCATCGACGGTAGCGGCGTAAGTCGTATAACGGGCAGAATCAACATGGACTACGACGTTGCGAAATGGTTGTCGTTCGGCTATCGCGGTTCCTACACCTATGCCGACGAAGACCGCAACAAAGTAACGGTCGGCGGCACCAACTTTTGGAGCGGGGCGATATATCTCAGCCCTACGCTGACGCCCGAGAGCATCCAGAACGAGGTATACAACAACAGTCCGATAATCAACAATCCCCGCAAGTCGATCGACCTGATCGACATGATCCGCGAGCGTCTGACGGCGCATCATACGGCGGTATTTACGATCAAACCGGTCAAGGGGCTGGTAATCAAGAGTCAGAATACCTATATGGCGTACCAGCGGCACGACTATCAGTTCTGGTCGAACGAACTTCCTGCCCGCAAGCCCGAGGAGGGTGCCGCCGCCTATCGCTACGAGGGCGACGCCCGAACGCTTACTTCCGAAAACACGCTGACATACTCGCTTTCGACGCGTTCGGGACACTATTTCGACGTGATGGCTGGTTTCACGGCGTCGCGAAACGATGTGCATGCTCTTTCGATCAAAGGCGACGGTCTGATAAACGACGACCTGAAATGGGGCGACATGAGCAGTGTCATGGACAAGGAGAAATATACGGTCTCATCGTCATCGTCGCACGTCGTCAAAGAGTCGGCTCTGTTTCGTCTGAATTACAACTACAAGAAGCGATATTATATCACCGTTACTGGGCGTGCCGACGGTTCGTCCAACTTCGCGGCGAACCGTAAGTGGGGATTCTTCCCTTCGGCTGCTCTGCGCTGGAATATCGCGAACGAACGGTTCATGAAGAACGCCCGTAATGTGGACGAACTTTCGCTCCGCATGAGTGCCGGTCGTACGGGCAACGATGCCATTGCGGCGTACCGGTCGTTGGAGGCGATCAGCACCAAAACCGACGGTTATATCTTCGGCGGCAAGCAATCGACCGCCTACTATCCGTCGCGTCTGGCGAACGACGATCTGACGTGGGAAACCACCGACTCGTTCAATGTCGCTCTGGACGGCTCGTTTTTCGACGAACGGCTGAAACTCACCGTCGAAGGTTACTACTCGAAGACCACCGATCTGCTGCTGACCGTGCAGACGGGCGACGTTACGGGCTATTCGAGCCGGTACGAGAATCTGGGTCGCACGTCGAATCTCGGTTGGGAGATCTCGATCGAGAGCCGCAACATAGCCAAGCCGAGGTTTTCGTGGAGTACGATGCTGACGTTGTCGCACAACCGTCAGATGGTCGAGGACATCGGCAACGAAAACTATGTCGTCGCGCTTGTCGGACCGGGCGACAGCGGCTACATGATGTACGGCTATCGGAAGGGATATCCGCTCAATTCGCTTTGGGGCTTCCAGTACGGCGGTACGTGGAAGAGCCAGTATGAAATCGACCGCAACAAGCATACGAAGACCTACGTTTCGACATACTACAAGGAGGGTCTGCCGCGATATGCCGACATCGACAGCGACGGCTCTCTGTCGGCGGACGATCTGGTCTATCAGGGCAGTGCCGATCCGCAGCTCTACGGCGGTTTGCAGAACACGTTCTATATAGGCAAGCATCTGAAAATAGGCGTGTTCTTCAACTATTCGATCGGCGGCAAGATCTATAACTATTCGGAGATGGTCATGTGCGGCGGTTCGTGGACGAACCAGTTCCGCAAGATGATCAATTCGTGGCATCCGGTGCGTAATCCGAATTCCGACATCCCGCACGCAGGCTCGGCGAATCCGATGCTGCCGAGCAATTTCCAGATCTACGACGCCTCCTACCTGCGCCTGAAAAGCGCGAGCATATCCTATACTTTCGACATGCGCAAAAAGGTGAAGTGGCTGCGCGACATAACTGTCGGCGTTACCGGCGAAAATCTTTGGCTGTGGACGAAGTATGCGGGATTCGACCCCGATGTTTCGACCGAGAGCAGTTCTTCGGTATTGCGACGCGTCGATCTGGGCGCATACCCGAAGGCGCGAACGATTGTGTTTAACCTCCAAATCCGCTACTGACGTATGAAAACACTGAAATATCTGTTCTGTGCCGCAGCGTTGTTCGCTCTATGCGGCTGCAATCTGAACGAAGATCCCGACTATTTCACCGAACGCAGGAAGTTCTTCAAGAACGAGAACCAATGCCGGTCGGCTGTCGATGCCTGCTACACCTGCATCAATCCGATATATACATCGCGGTTCCAGCAGATCACCGAGTCGTGCAGCGACATCGGTCTGACGTGGTCGTCGCTTATGGATCCGGCACTCGACGTGTCGCCCGCCTATCCGCGCTTCGGAGCGACGGTGTGGAAGCAGGGTTATCGCGGTGTGATGTACTGCAACTATGCCGTCGCAGGCATAGAGAACTCCGAAATCGACGAGGAGAAACGCAATGTGCTGGTCGCCGAAGCGAAAATCCTGCGGGCGTTCTATTATTACATTCTGACATGCGTGTTCGGCGATGTTCCGTACTATACGGTCGATGTCGCCGACAAGAAGATTCTCAATCAGGTTCAGCGGCTGCCCCGCACATCGGCGGTGGAAATTCGCAAGAATATTATCGCCGATCTCGAACCGGTGGTTCCGGCACTCGACCAGATTCGCGGCAGCGACGAACCGGACAACCGTGTGGGTGCGGCTCTCGGCTGGATGATGATCGCGAAACTGGCGATGTGGAACGGCTCGAAGGATCCCGAACATCCGGACTTATGGTGGAACAAGGCTGTCGCGGCTCTCGAAGCGTTGCGCGACATCTACGGTGCGTTGTCGGGCTATACGCTCGACGAGAACTACGTGTGGTGGAAGAAGAATACCCCCGAGTCGATCTACGAGATCCAGCACAAGTACGTCCACGGCGGAGTGAACTTCACATCGTCGGTCGCAGCGGCAGTGCATCCTTCGCATACGACCGGTACGCTGAATTACGACGGCGTGGAGATAGAGTGGCTCGGCGATAACGGCGTTACGTGGGCGCAACTCCGTCCGACTGTCTATTTCTGCCGTACACTCCAACCGAAGGGCGGATTGGACAAGCGTACGCAATATAATCTGGCTTGGGACTACGATGGACGGACTTTCAAGAGCGTAAGCGGTCGTCCGTGGGTCGGTGTCAAATTGTGGTGTCCCGACATGAACAACTACTACGACCACAACAACTACAAGATTTTCCGCTATGCCGATGCTCTGCTGATGCTCGCCGAGTGCTATGCCGAGGTGGATATGCCGGCTGATGCCGTATCCTGCCTGAACGAGGTCAGGGAGCGTGCGGGTCTCGAACCATACATCTACTCTTCGTACGAGGAACTGACGGAGGAGATTCGCGACGAACGCGCCCGCGAACTTTTCGGCGAATTCCACCGCAAGTTCGATCTCGTGCGCTGGGGAATATGGTACGAACGATTGATGGAGTACAACGAGCGCACCGACATGCTCGCCAACGCACGACCCTGCCACGAATACTATCCGATTCCGGACGTGCAGGTCGAATATTCGGGCGGCGCGCTCTCGAACGACGAGTATAAGAAATACGGACTCTGATACATTGCGAAATTATGAAACGATACATTATATATATAATATGTCTTTTGTTCGCGTTCGCTTCATGCGAGAAGCATGCGGAGGCGGACGTGCGGCTCGCTCTCGATTCCGAAGCGATAGAGGTCGGCAACGGCGAGGGATATACCCGCATTATGGTTTACGGGGCGAACGACTGGACTGCCGCAGCAGATGACGCCGAATGGGTGTCGCTCGACGAATTCCAGTACGGCAATGCCCGCGGCAGTTTCCGAGTGAATTATGCCGCCAATGAGAATATCAGCCGTGTCGCCAAAATCGTTGTCAGCGGCAACGGTCGCAGTCTGCTGCTTAACCTCTATCAGAAATCGGGATCGAACGTTCCGACGCTGAAAATCGGCGAGAGCGAAGTCGATCTGCCTGCCAACCGCTATGAAATATCGGTTCCGGTAGAGGCGGCAGGACTCGAAGATTTGATTTCCGACGTGCGCTGCGAGGTGCATCCTGCCGACGATTCCGAAGCGGAGTGCGACTGGATTTCGGACATAGGACTGACCGGCGATATGTCGGCTCTGACAATGAATGTCGCCCGGAATGCGAGTGGCGAGCCGCGCCGTGCCACGGTGAATGTTTCTCTTGCGGGTGCGGACGGAGTGAAGGTCTTTTCGTGCGATGTCGATGTGCGGCAGTCGGGTGAAGAGGCGTTCATTAAGAGTGATGCCGAGCCGGTCTATAAGATTTCGCCGAACAGCGAGATCCGGTCGTTTGCGGTCGAGACCAATATCGGCTACATTGCCCGATACATGCAGATCGAGGTTGAGTATCTCTCCGACAGCAGGGACTGGATAGAGTCGGTGGGGCTGAACGACGGCGAACTGACGTGTGCTGTCGCAGGCAATACCGAGGGTCGCGTCCGCGAAGCGAGAATAGCGGTGCGTGCGTTCGATGCCGACGGAAATGCGACCGCTCCGCTCGAAGTTCTCGTCCGTCAGGGATACTACTGGTCGATGAGTTTCGAGAATTTCCGCTCGGTAACCGAGGGTCGCGACTATACGTTCGATGATTCATTCATTTCGTACAGTCTCGACGGTGTGGTCGTCAGCGACTGCAAGTCGGCTAACATGGCGTACAATCCCAATACATCTTATCAGACGGTCGATACGTCGGTCAGTGCACGCACTGTCTATATTCAGAGCGAGGATGCCCGATACGGTCTTCGCCTGCTGCTCGATTCGGCTGACGACAACGTCTTCTCGCGCGGCGACAGAGTTACGATAGGACTTAACGGCGCAACTGTTCTGGTGTCGGACAATCCTGTGGCATACTCGATCGAGAATGTCGGTTCTGGCATGTTCGTGGCGCATACTGCTGGCGATGCGTCGTCGATGATACCGAAACGCAAGACGATCGCCGAACTTACCGACGATGATATTTACACCTATACTTCGCTTTCCGACATTGAGTTCGTCTTCAAACAGGGAGCCTATACCAACGTGAACGAATCGTATGTTCAGGAGTCCGCTCTCAATGCCGGCAACGTCAATATCGTGCATGTCGGCGACTCGGCTGCCCGACTGATGCAGGACAAGAACGGCGATGCTATATATATGCAGATCAATTCGCTCTGTCAGTGGCGACGGACATCGAATCCGCAGTCGGCGGGCAGTCACGGAGTGCCGCAGGGGGTAGGTACGCTCAGCGGAATAGTCGTCAGCGAGCGCAACAGCCGCTACGGAGCGGATGACGGCAATATCGGCAAATATTCGATACGTCCGGTGGACGAAAACGACATTGCCGGCGACAATGCGATTCCTTGGGAGGCATCGTCGGCACGTACGACTCTCGCCGCATGGAACTTCGATCACGGCGTTTCGCATACTCAAATCCGTCAGACCGACCCCGACGGTAAGATTCCGGGTACGCCTTATCTCTGGAAAGGAAATTATACGGGTGCTAACGAGCATCTTAATTATAATGCCAACATAACGGCGATGAACCGTATGTTTGCTACCGACGGCGACGAATCGGCTACGTTGTGTTGCGACAATCTTGCATCGGCGGCAGACCTGATGAAGCCCGAGATTGCGAATACGGGCAAAGACCTCTATTCGACGATGACCAACTGGCGTCCTCATTTCACCGACGGTTACGAGAGTGCATACGTATGGGACGGCACGGGCGAGAATGTCAAGGGCTACTGGAATGCGCCTGCTACCGAGTGGAGCGGCAATTCGTCGCGCAAGGTGAATCATTTCTGCGGACGCAACGCCTTGGGCGACTATACGTGGGTAACCAACCTTTCGGGTTGGTACGACTTCGGGAACGGCACTACGACCGGATTCATGATGGAGTTGTCGTCGGTTGCCGCAGGAACGCCGATGACCGTGAATTTCTCGATGGGTGCAGGCGGTGCGTCGTGTACGGCTTGGGCTTCGTACCTGTCGGATTTCCTCAATAAAACCAATGCCTATTATTCGCAGAACTATCCGTTGTTCTGGAAGGTGCAGTACTCGACTGACGGCGGAAAGACTTGGACGGACGGTGCGACGGATGCCGTTACGGGCGCATCGGAATTCATGCTGCACCAGATCCCTTGTTGGTCGGGCAGCGTTTGCAACGATCCTTCGGCAACCGTTTCGGCAGGTACGGGCTATCCGAACTCCCGAATGTCGCTCGGGCTTGTAGAGTATGCTTTCGTATTGCCGCAAGGGGCTTCCGGTCAGCAGTCCGTCATAATCCGCATCACTCCGTCGCGCCGGCGTATCGCGACCGTGCTTTCGGGAGCGGACAACTACGATCGTTCGCTCGATCAGGGTGTCGATGCCGCGAGCGGGTCGAATTACGGCAACATAATACATTTCGGAGGTATCTCCATTCAATATTAAAAGATGAAAAGAGTATTTGTCATATCGTTTCTCGTCGCGATTGCGCCGTCGATGTTCGCACAAAACGTCGATTTCGCTACCGTACGGGTAATGGCGACTCCCGAAGGTGCGACGATCGAAGAATCGACCGTCATAGATGGTGTAGTTATCGGCGACTGCAATTCGCCGAACATGGACAATAACCCCAATTCGGCTTACCATACTGTCGATACGAGCGTTAACGACTGCACCAACTATATCCAGAGCGCGGACGGCCGCTACGGATTCCGCTTGCAGTTCGAGTATTCTATGGACAATATTCTGCCGCGGTACGGTCGGGCGACTCTCGATCTTGCGGGAGCGACGGTGATACGGCAGAAAAACCCCGAACGCTACACTGTCAAAGGGCTTACTTCCGCCAATATCGTCAAGATCGAGGCTGGCGATCCGTCGGCGGTCGCAGCCAAACATAAGCGCATATCGCAACTTAACGATACGGATGTCTATACGTATGTGGTTCTTACCGACGTGTGCTTTACGTTCCGCAACGGCTGCTATACGAATATATGGGAGCCTTATGCCGTGCCGTCTGCCGTCAATTCCGTGTTGGAGCCGAACGGTCGTATGGACAGTTGGGCTGCGCTCGTCAGCGACGCCTCGGATTGCGATCGCGGAATATATATGTTCGTAAATACCAAATGCGAGTGGCGGCGCAACGGCAAACCTGTTCCGCAAGGCAAAGGCTCGATCGGCGGAATCGTCGTGTTTCCGTGGCAGCGTCGCTACGGCGGCTGGATGGGGCGTTACGGAATACGCCCGATAGACGAAAAGGATATAACGGTAGGCAACAAACGCAAGGATTACCCGTTCCGCACCCATGTCGGCTGGTTCTACGACGATAATCCGTCAGCCGAACTGACTTTCGAGAACATGGGTACGGTCGCCGGTGTCAAGTCCGCAAAATATTCTGGCGATGCCGTCCTTGCCGAAGTCGGCAGCGGCAAACTGTGGAGCGATTCGCAGGTATACGTGATGCTCACGGGCGACTATAACGCCTTGAATGCCTCCAATAAAGGCTGGGTCGGCAACGGGTCGCTGCGCTTCGACGCTCCCTCCTCCGCATGGTACGAGTGGAACGCCGACGGCGAGATGACGGGTACGAAATCGGTATTCGTCGAATTCTCGACCGAGAAACTGAGAGCGGCGCAGATGCTCTTCTGCTTCCGCTTCGGCGCCGGTACGCAGAGTTGCGAAACCTCCTACGACTTTCCGGCGCAGTGGTGCGTCGAGTATTCGACCGACGGCGGCAGGACGTTCGAACGTCTGCGCGAAATAGCGACCGGCAAGTCGGTGATTACGATGCGTGCGCTTCCGTGGTGGGACAAGGTGCTGCAAGAGCGCGGCAACATGAAGGCGAAGACATCCTACGACGCCGCCATGGGCTATACAGATCATGCGTTCGTGCTGCCGCACGACTGTTTCCTTTGCAAACGGGTGACGGTGCGTATCGCGCCGGCGAACGATCTGCTGGCAGACGTTTCGGCGAACCCCAAGGCGAATACCGTCGGCAAGCGCAAGGCGTCCAAGGATAACGACCATAAGACCGTCATCCGTTTCGGCGAGATTTCGGTTATGTACAGATAAAGATATAAAACCGATATAAACGACTTAAAACAAAACCTATTATGAAAAAAAGAGAGTATCGAACCCCTCTGATGCAATCGTTCGGATTCGTCATCGAACGGGGTTTTATGTACAGCGACGAGAAAGGCTACTTCGACGGTATCGAAAAACCGTACATCTACGGTGAAGAACCCGATCCGTTCATCTGATTGTTAAACGTGTTAAATCAAAGACTTACCATGAAAAAATATTTGTTGGCATCATTGCTTTTGCTGAGTTTCGCAGGTTGCGTCAAGGACGACACGTGCGACAATATTCGAATTTCAAAGGGGATCGACATGTCGTTCGCCATCGAGGACGAGCAGTCGCGCACCACTCTTACCGATGGTCGTTTCGCATGGAAGGACGGCGACAGGGTCGGCGTGTTCGTCGATAACGCCGAGACTCCGACCGTCAATGCCGAAGGTACGGTTACCGTCAAGGACGGCGTGGCGAACGTCAGTTTCAAGGCGGAGGCATTCGCCGCAGGCGACATCGTATCGGCTTACTATCCTTACGATGCGACTGTAAAGGATAAGACGGCGGTGCAATTTACACTTCCTACCACTCAGATTCAGTCTGCTGCGGGTGAATACAACGGCTCCTACCACCCGATGATAGGCGTGTCGAAAGCGTTCGCGACGGCAACGGGCGAGAATATCGATTTCCGTCCCGCATGTGCTGTCGTTCAATACAATATCTTCACATCGAACCCAGTCTACGAGGGCGAAAAGGTGCAGAAAGTAATGTTCCGTTCGTGTTCGCACTCTACGTCGGCACGATTGGTTTCGGGATGGCATACTTGCGACATTACTGCGGTTACCGAAACCGACGCACCCGATTTCTCGACCGGCAACAAGGCGTTCGGCACTGTTTCGGGACAGGTCGATAATCGCCCTTACGGTCAGTCGTGGTTGTCGGAGGTCGTTTTCGATACTCCGCTCGAAGTGTCGGCAGACCGTCGGCAGGCTTACGTTACGTGGCTGCCGGGCGAATATGCCGGATTCTTCATCGTGCTGACCGACAAGGCGGAGTATATGTATATATACCATGCCGAACCGGTGATGAATGGCAGCGACATCGATTTCTCGAAAGAGCCTAAGCCGGACGGCACGACCTATCAGCCGTTCGAACGCAATACCGTCCGCCAGATTCCGTTGGATCTCGGCAGTACGGCGCGTCTGGTCAATCGTAAAGAACATGCGCCGCGCACCGATTTCACCAATCTTCGTCAGAATCTTACCAATTATGCCGATCGCGGTGCGAACAGAATCATCAAGTGTATAGCAATCAGCGACAAGGACGAGAAGAACACTGAGTATAACCCTAATACGGCTTATAATGCGGTCGATACGTCGGAGAGCGACAAGACCGGATATATCGAGCAGATCGACGGTAAGTACGGTTTTCGTGTCAAGTTCGCTTCGGCGGAGGACAACGTTTTCCACAAGGGAGACGAACTGGTTATCAATCTGTCGGGAACGGTAATCTACGAAGAGGAGAATGCGTCGGGTACCACGTCTTATACCATAAAGGGTCTTACCAAACGCAATATCCTTTCGCAGACACCAAGTAATATTCCGTCGAAAGTGAAGACGATCGCCGAACTTACCGACGACGATATTTACACATATACTTCGCTTTCCGACATGGAGTTCGTCTTCAAACAGGGAGCCTATACCAACGTGAACGAATCGTATGTTCAGGAGTCCGCTCTCAATACGGGCATCAACAATATCGTGCATGTCGGCGATTCGTCAGCGCGACTGATGCAGGATAAGAACGGCGATGCTATATATATGCAGATCAATTCACTCTGCCAGTGGCGACGGACATTGAATCCGCAGTCGGCGGGCAATCATGGAGTGCCGCAGGGTGTGGGTGCGCTGCACGGTGTCGTGGTATCCAATATCGACAAACGTTACGGCGACAACGACGGCAATATCGGTAAATATTCGATACGTCCGGTGGACGAAAGCGATGTAGCCGGTGCGAATGCGATTCCTTGGGAGACATATTCGGCACGTACGACTCTCGCCGCATGGAACTTCGATCACGGTGTTTCCAATACCCAGATTCGCCAAGCCGATCCGGACGGTAAAGTTCCCGGCGAGCCGTATATGTGGAAAGGTAACTATACTGGAGTGAACGAATATCTCAATTCCAACGGTAATTCTACGGCGATGAACCGTATGTTCGCTACCGACGGCGATGCGTCAGCCACATTGTATTGCGACAATCTCGCTACGGCAGCGGATATCATGCGTCCGGAGGTGTCGAACACGGGCAAGGATCTATATTCGACGATGGTCAATTGGCGTCCTCATTTCGTGGACGGTTATGAGAGTAAATACGTCTGGGACGGTACGGGCGAGAACGTGAATGGTTACTGGAATGCGCCTGCTACCGAGTGGAGCGGCAATTCGTCGCGCAAGGTGAACCACTTCTGCGGACGCAATGCCTTGGGAGATTATATCTGGGTTACCAATATCTCGGGATGGTACGATTTCGAGAGCGGTGCCACAAAAGGTTTCATGATGGAATTCTCATCGGCTGCCGCTGCGAAGCCGCTGACTGTCAGTTTCTCGATGGGCGCCGGAGGTATGCGCTCCACTGCGTGGGCGAACTATCTGTCGCAGTTCCTCGGCAGGACGGAGATGTATTATGCCCAGAACTATCCGCTCTATTGGAAAGTTCAGTATTCGACCGACGGCGGAGAGACTTGGGCGGACGGTGCAACGGATGCCGTTACGGGTGCGACCGAATTTATGCTGCATCCGATTCCTGCCTGGAACGCGGCTGCATACAACGATCCGACCACGAACGTTTCCAAGGGAACTGCGCCGGTGCCGGCACAAATGTGTCTGGGTCTTGTGGAGTATAGTTTCGTGCTGCCTGCTGCGGCATCCTGTCAGAACGACGTGATCGTCCGCATTACACCGGCTAACAGACGTATCGCTACCGTCCCTGTCGGCGGATCGAATTATGCCAAATCGCTCGATCAGAAAGTGGATGCGACCGCTGCCGCCAACTACGGCAACATGATTCACTTCGGCGGTATTTCGATTCAATACTAAAAAACTGTAACCGTATATGTCTAACGCTTATTCGGTTTACGTCATTCTGAGCGAAGCGAAGAATCTGTTTCATTTGATTCCGAATAATCAGATCCTTCGCTATGCCCAGGAGGACGAATAGAGCGAATCGATGCAGAAATGGTATATGGTTGCCTAAAAACTTAAAAAACATGCTACGAAAAATAGCATTTCATTGGTTAATTTGTTTTGGGGCGATTCTGGCGGGAGGAGTTGTAACCTCCTGCCGGAATATTGCCGATGAGATGATCGACATCGACGAACTCGCCGCACCCGACAAAATCATCGAGGTGCCGGCGGACGCTTCGTCGCACTCGGTCAAGGTCTTCTCCAACGGTGCGTTCACCGCCCGCCTCGCCGACGATACGTCGGAGTGGGTGCGGCTGCTCGCGACTGCCGGATCGGGTGACTGCGAAATCGGAGTCGAGGTCGATCGCAACGACGGATTGCGCCGTCAGGCGGCGATAATTCTTGCGAAGAGCGGCGGTAAGACCGATACGGTGCGCCTGCGCCAGCGCGGTCTCGAAGAACGATTGACCATTGCCGAATCATATCGCGTCGTGAACGGCAGCGAGACGGCGAAAATCGATGTCGGACTGGACACCAATGTCGCAGCCGACGATTTGAAATATGCGGTAACATATCCCGACGGAACGGATGCTTGGATAACGGGCGTCGAGTTCGGCGAAGATGGATGCCGTGTCGAATATGCTAAAAATCCGAGCGATGCGGCCATGCGTCGCTGCGATATCCGCATCTCGTTCCTCTCGGCATGGGATGAGACTGTCGCCGTGTCGCTGCGTCTTACCCAGAAAACCTCGCTCGACCGGCTCGGAACGGAACTGACGTTCGGGCAGGCGCATAACGAGGACGGCTCGCTCGACATGGTGAACAACCGCTATCGCGGCGACTACACCATTGAGGGTGTCGTGGTCAGCGACTGCGCGTCGGAGAATATGGCGTTCAATCCCAATACGACCTACAATCAGATCGACCGCACGGTGAACGACCGCACCGTCTATATAGAAGAGTTGTGCGAGAACGGCAGCGGATTGCGCCTGTGGCTTGCGTCGGGAGTGAAGAACACGTTCCGTCGCGGTACGAAAGTGCGCCTGAATCTGTCGGGAACGACTTTGCAGAAGAGCGAAAACCCGACCTGCTGGTCGATATTGAACGTTTCGTCCGAGAATATCCTCGAAACGGCGGGTGATACTCCGATCCCGTTGCGCGAACGCACCATAGCGACGCTGACGGACAACGACATGTTCACCTACTGCCGTTTGCAGAATGTCGAGTTCGAATTCAAGCAGGGCGCGTATACCAATGTCTACGAAGCCTACATGCCCAAGGCGTCTTCGCTTACTGCCGGTGTGCGTAATGTTGCATCTGCGATGGATTCGGCAGTCCGAATGCTGACCGACGACGCGAACGACGCGATATACATGCAGATCAATGCGACATGTCCGTGGCGTCGTGCGCTCAATTCGGCGGATGAACGTCGTGCGGGTGTTCCTCGGGGTGTAGGCAGTGTCGGCGGAATCGTCGTCGCCGGAGAGAACATCCGCTACGGCGGTCGCATAGGCGCGTATTCGATCCGTCCGCTCGACGAGAGCGACATTGCGATCGGATGGGAGAGCGACTCTTCATCATCCGTATTGGCGGAATGGGTCTTCGATCACGAGGTAACGCACACCGACATGTTCGAGCCGTCGAAGGCGAACAATCCTTACGAATGGGAGGGCGGTTATACGAAGGAGTCTACGACGGCGGTTAATCGTCTGTTCGCGACAGGCGGCGAACAGCACAGTTCGGCGACGCTCTATTGCAACAATCTGTCGTCGTTGCAGGATGCGGTCTACAATAACGCCTATTGGACGTTGCGTTCGTGGCGCCCGCAATTCGCCGACGGCTTCGACAGCGAGTATGTGTGGGACGGCGACGACTGGGGCGTAACGTTCGAAGGCGCATGGAAGTCGTCGAACGACTGCATGAACTCGTGGCGCAGCGACGGCTCGGGAGTCTATCATCATTGCGGTCGCAAGGCGTACTCCAACTATGTGTGGTGTGCCAATCTGTCGGGCTGGTTCGATTGGAACGGCGACGGCGAGACCTACTATGCGACGCGCGGATTCATGGTGAAACTTTCGACCGCTTCGGCAACGCGCCCCGTCCACATCGGCTTTACGATGGGTGCCGGAGGTCGGATCGCCACGGCTTGGAACTCCTACTACAACTACAACGACGGCTTCATGAACAGCGATGCCGGCTATTATGCGCAGAACTATCCGCTCTACTGGAAGGTACAGTATTCGACCGATAGCGGCATGACGTGGAACGACGGTGCGGTGAATGCCGCTACGGGCGAAGAGATGTTCAAACTGCTGCCGATTCCGTGGTGGACATCGGGAACATATCCCGATCCGGCGACATCCGAACTGGTCGGTACGGCTTATGTGAATGCCGAAACCGCCCCGGGGTTGGTGGAGTACAAGTTCCGACTGCCTGCCGAGGCTTCGGGACAGCGCGAAGTCGTGATACGCATAACGCCCGCATCGACCGTGGTCGCTACGCTGTTGCCGAGTGCCGGCAATTATGCGCAGCCGCTCGATCAGGGTGTCCGTGCGACGAGCGCTTCGAATTACGGCAACATGATCCGTCTCGGCGGAGTAAAAGTGGAATATTGATAAAAACCGGAAACAATGAATACACGAAAAGATTATCGATCGCCGGCACTCGTCGGTTTCGAGGTTGTTGTCGAACGCGGATTCAAAGTCAGCATGGGCTTCAATGCCGGATTCGAGGGTTCGGACGGCGACCGAATGTCGAACATCGACGATATGAGCGTTTCCGTCGATAATGAAGGCTGGTAGGACTTATGATAAGGAGAATTACTTTTGCAATCCTGCTTGCGAGCGCAGCATGCGCCTGCGAGCGGGCGGATATCGGTGGCGAAAGCACCGTATTGCCTGCTCCCGACGACGCTTCGGTGCGTCTGACGCTGAAAACCGACGGCGATGTGCGTACATCGCTCGACGGAACTAAAATAGTATGGGACGATGGCGATGTCGTCGTCGTGAATGGCGAACGTCGTATTGTGCGTGTCGAGGGCGGTGAAGCATACGTGCTGGTACCTGCTGCCGATACTTACGAGGCGTTCTATCCCGCCGACATCGTTACGGAGAAAGGAATCGCCCTGCAACCCGCCCAGTTTTATGCCGGCGGTTCGTTCGGTAACGGTGCGAATCCCATGCGCGGTACGGGCGACGGCTCGGAACTGCGTTTCAGAAGCCTTTGCGGTGTGCTGAAACTCAATATCGCCGGTTCCGCCCGCATTACGTCCGTAGCCGTCGAGGATCGGTCGGGCGGTGCATTGTGCGGATTCTTCGAGCAGACGGAATCCGGATTTTCGTTGCGCTCCGATTCGCGGGTGGCGCAACACGCCGTGGTGCTTAACTGTACCTCAGGCGGTGGAGTGCGGCTCGATGCGGCGGGTACCGATTTCTATGTCGTGTTGCCGCCTGCGACCTACTCGGACGGTCTGAAAATCACCGTTAGCGACGATTCGGGACGAGCCGTGGTGATCGATTCCGAAACTCCGCGGACGATAAAAGCCAACGACATTCTCATAACGCCGCGCATCGACTATGCGCCGGATGACGATCTGATTTTCGCCGAGCATTTCGACAAAAATGCTTGGGGTGCCGAACGTCAGTCGGGCAGAGGCGGATTCAAGCCGTCGGATTCGCTGTCGGCGACGGGTTACGAAACAGTTGTGGAGGTTGCCGATGACTACGGCACGGTTGCGATTTCGACGTCGTGGGATGTCGCGCAGAAAAATCGTATGACCGAATCGTATATCGCCAGCCGCGGACTCGGTGAGTGGCAGATGCTCTATTCGTGTATGGAGACTTTCGGCGCGTTGGCTGTCGGCAGTTCCGCCGGTCGCGGATTCCTGCGCCTGCCGCCGCTGTCTAATCTGAAAGCGGGCGATGTCTGCAAGGCGACCATGACATTCCGTATTGCATTTCCGAACGGTGCGTCGAGCGATCTGCTCCAAATATATCCGTTCGTCGGCGGTACGGGCAAGATTCTCGATTGCTATGTGGATGGCGTGAAGATCGACGCCCCGAAGAACGGCGACCGTTGGACTGCCGGTACGGACATAGGGCTGACTGCTACGGGCATGTCGCAGGAGAAATTCCTGATATATCCGTCGATAGATATTCGTGATGGCGATTGGCATACAGTCCGTATCGAACTCGGAGCGGTAACGAATCGGACGATGATCCATTTTCAGCCCCACTCCAAGGGTTCGACGACCTCTGAATTCGTTATCGACGACATAGAGATCCGCAAAGTCGCATACCCTTATCAGGGCGATGCCGAACATTATGGCGTCGGATCGGGCGTAGCGGTCGCCGACGTGTCGAAACTGATGCTCGAACCGAGTACGCTCGTGTCTGTTCAGGGCAGTTCTATGACGAATCTGCTCAACCACGGCAAGGCTCTCGGCATCGACAGGGTGGATATCCTGCTTTCGGCGAAATATCTCTACGATACTCTCGGCGGCGACTGGACTGCGACATTCGCCGAGGCGAAACGCAAACTCGATGATGCCGGAATTGAGGTGTGGGGCATCCATCTGCCATACGAGGAGTACGACTCGAAGAATATCTTCGACTGGTGCAGCGACGATGCGGCGTTGCGTGCAGAGGCGATAGAACGGATGAGACGGATAATGGAGGCGTGCGCGGTGTTCGAACCGCAGCGGCTCGTTACACACCCTGCCGGCTACAATACCGATTACGGTTATTACGCCAAACGCGATCTGTTCGTCAAGGCGATGAACGAACTGATACCTACTGCGACGGCTATGGGAGCGGTGCTTTGCGTAGAGAATCTGGGCAACAGTTACTCCACGTCGTCGAGTCTTACGATGAAGGCGTCGTTCCTCAACTATTTCGTGAGCAGATGCCCGGGATTGAAGGTCTGCTTCGACGTTACCCATGCGACGGTGAAGGATATCAACAATGCGTCGGCATTCCTCGCCGAGTTGGGCGGCAATGTTGCGGCGGTACATATTCACGGCGGCGACAAGAGCAACGACATGCACCTTTTCCCGGGGTATTCGGGTCTGTATTCCCACGCCGACACCATAAATTGGGGCGAACTCTACAAGACGCTCGTCGAAACGTGCGGTTACCGCGGACCGTTCACCTACGAACTCTCGACATACGAGGTGGATTGCATATACAATCTCAATAACATGATACACAATTATTACGATTACGTATACCCGCGTTTTCGCGAACAATAGTCGGGTCGTCGCCAATTGAAATACTGTTCGTCATCCTGAACGAAGCGAAGGATCTGATTGCTCGGAATAAATTGAAACAGATTCTTCTCTTCGCTCAGAATGACGTGAGAGCGCGGCTCGAAATGATGATAAAATATTAAATAAACGAAGAATATGAACAAACTGTTGAAATCGGTTATTCTGTCGGTTGCCGTCGTTGCGGCGTACGGTGGGACCCAAGCCCGTCCTTACGTTCCGAAGGAGGGCGAAATACAATTCAAGGTCTTGCAGACGACCAAGGACAAGCCGCTGCGCGAGATCATGACTACACCGTTTACGCGGCACGGCTATTCGCTGCTCCGTTTGATAGATTTGGACGCGGCGCAGCCGTCGCATGAATATTTCGGCATCGGCGTGTCGATGACCGATGCTTCGTGCTGGCTGCTCTCGCAACTCGACCCCGAGAAGCGGCACTCGATTCTTAAAAAGGCGTTCACCGAGCGCGGGATGAATATCTCTATGGTGCGTCTGAACTGCGGTTCGAGCGACTATGCGACCGAACTCTACAACTACAACGATACGGCTGGTGACGTGCAGATGAAGAATTTCTCGGTCGCCCGCGACGAGAAGTATATGATTCCGATATTGAAACTGCTGCCGCAGTACTGCCCCGATTTGTTCACCTATGCCGCCGTGTGGAGTGTGCCGGGGTGGATGAAGGATTCGGGCCGGATGTGCGGCGGTTCGCTGCTCGACGATTATATGCCCGCATTCGCGGCGTACTGGGCTGCATATTTGAAGGCTTACAAGGAGCGCGGCATCGAGATTCGGGCTTGCTCCGTGCAGAACGAACCGAGTACCGACCAGCGCGGCGGATGTCCCGCGACGCTCGTGTCGGCGAAGCAGGAAATCGAACTCGCCGGCAAATATATGCCGCAGGCGTTCAAGGCTGCCGGCGTCGATACCAAGATATGGATATGGGACCACGACTACGTTGGTCGCAGCCGCGTCATCGAGGTGCTGAACGACAAGCGCGTGAAGCGGAATATCGATGCCGTGGCATGGCATCCGTACAGCGGCAAACCCGAAATGATGCGTGAAGTGCTTAAAGTGCATCCGAATACGAAGATGCACCTTACCGAGCGCGGACCATCATACGGCATGGCTGCGCAACAGACCGAGAAGTGGTGGGCTGATTACGTGTTCGGCGCGCTCAACAACGGCTGTTCGTCGTTCTCCTCGTGGAATCTGCTTCTCGATGAGGACGGGCAGCCCAACACGGGACGCTTCCCGTGTGCGGGACTGATGTCGATAGATTTGGAGACGGGCAAGGTGCGCGAGAGCCGTCAGGCGACGCTGTTCCGCCAGTTCAGCCCGTATGTCGAGCGCGGGGCGAAAATCATGGCTACGGAGCAGCCTGCGGATGATATTACGGCGATTACGTTCCGCAATCCCGACGGAAAATTCGTCATCGTGGTTGCGGCTGACGAGAAGCCGACCGAGCGTCAGCGGGTGCAAATCAAGTTCAGGGAGCAGTATCTCGCACTCTGCCTGCCGCTCTATTCGTGGTCGCTCACGACGGTGATAATAGAACCGTAGTAGGGCAGGGTAGTCCCCGCACTGCGCAAAAGACCTTAAAATCGTTAGGGTCGTTAAGGACTTTAAGGTCTTTAACGACCTTTTATTATTGTCGGCGGGACGCTACTTGCCCGCTATCCAGTCCAAAAAGTCGGATGTGCGCGAACGGCTTACGAAGATTTCGAACTCCGTAGGCGGTGAAAGCGTTACTTTCAGCCGGTTGCTCAGATGCTTGCTGATGTCGTTTATCGCGTTGAGCGACACCGTGCAGTTGCGCGAGATGCGGAAAAACAGCCGCGGATTCACCATCTCCGAAGCCGCGTCGAGCGACATGTCCATTATATAGCGTTTGCCACCCTTGGTTACGACGAACGTGCTCTTGTCCTCTGCATAAAAGTAGGCGACATCCTCGCTGCGTACTATGATGATCTTGTCGCCGAGCCGTATCACGAACCGCTGGCGATATGGGTTGTTCTCCGGCAGCAGAACCTCGCGCAGACCTTGGAGATCTATCGATTTCTGCGACCGCGAGTTTCGACAGCGTTCGACGGCATCGTGCAACTCCTTCGCATCGATCGGTTTGAGAAGATAATCTATGCAGTGAGCCTTGAATGCCCTTACTGCGTAGTTGTCGTAGGCTGTCGTTACGATAACGGGCGCTTCGACCTTCGTGCGGTTGAAGATGTCGAAACACATTCCGTCCGACAACTCGACATCCATGAATATCACGTCGGCTGCCTTCGGGTTGTCGCGCAACCACTGTACGCTCTGTTTTACGGAGTCGAAAACGCCGATGACTTCGACGTCGTCGCAGGTTCTTTCAAGTTCCCGCCGCAGATTCATCTGAGCAGGGATTTCGTCTTCGATAATTACGGCTTTCATGGTGATTGCAATAATGGCAGTTTGACAATGAATTCGGTTTTGGTACGCACTATATCGATTTCGAGTCCCGATATGTCCGTATATTGTTGCCCGATGTTTTTAAGTCCGAGTCCCGTCGATGCGCCGCCGCTTATGCGGGGTTGCAGATTGTTGCGCACGACGATCATGCCGTCGGTGTCGGCGATCGATATCGCAAGCGGTTGCTGGCGGCTGACGATGTTGTGCTTGGTGGCATTCTCTATCAGCAGTTGCAGCGAACACGGTACGACATATCTCCGTTTCGCCTCCTCCGACAGTGCGATTTCGACCGACAACCCCTCTGCGAACCGTTCGGCGAGCAGATCGATATATTTACGTGCGAATTCGAGTTCTTCGATCAGCGGAACGATATGTTTTTCGTCGTTCTGCAACATGTAACGATACATCCCCGCGAGTTTGCGTATAAATGCGCTCGCACGCTCCTGTTCGCCCTCCTCGACGAGATATTCGAGGATGTTGAGGGAGTTGAACAGAAAGTGGGGGTTGATCTGTCGTTTGAGATTGTCGTACTGATACAGAGCCTTGTGCTTTTTGTCGCGTTCGTTGCGGAACTTGGTGTCGGTCGCGATTACATAGGCTATCAGCAGTGCGATGGTGTAGATCACGATGCAGACCGGAGCGACGGCGAGAAACATCCGCAACATCGAATCCCACTCCATCGCATAACCGTTGCCGGCGGGCAGATCGTAGCAGACGAAGAGTGAAACGACGAGCGAAAGCAGCAGCAACAGCGTCGCGATGATTGCATAATAACCGCCGAGGTGCCGTTTTTTCATTCCGTGCGGCAGATTGGCGATGATGACGCATCCGCCGAGCAGCGATACCAGAGCCAGTGTGTTGGATGTCAGCCGCTGCAATTCGCCGTAGATGCTCGAACCGTTGAAGAAAGGAGCCTTGGTCAGGCTGACGTATGCGATGCGGAATATCATTATCGCCGCCATTACCGATATTATCGTCGGCGAATCGGGATACTTGGTCGGAATATCGATCCGCTGCTGTTCGAATCGCGACAGTCCGTAGGCGATCCATCCGAGAAGTTCGGTTACCGCCGCTGTCGTTATCGCCGAAGCCGCCGTGCCGTTGCCGACGATCGGAACGATGATCTCCGCGCCGTAAACGCCCATCGCATAACCGAGGAAACATCCCGACAGCGCGAGAGCGGCGATGACTTCGATTTGGAGGTTGCGGCGAATTGCGATGAGGGTTATCATCGAAATCGTAAGCAGCGTAAGCGGAATGTCGTCCACATAATCGAATGCACGGCTGACGACCGCGACCGTCGCGTGCGCGAGCGCGAACAGATGAATAAGAATGTCTATGCGAAGCCGTCGTTCTTCCATGATCACTTACGTTGTCCGAAATCAAAATTAACACAAAAAGTTCGGATTTCCAAATTTTTAGGCGTGAATTAAATGCCTTGAAATCCTTAATGGTCTTAAAGACCTGCTTCCCCGAATTTTTTCGTCGCAGAGGATTCGCCGTTCGTCCGGAAATTCCTGCCGCTCGTCGGAGGCGGATTGCGCCGTTCGATAATTATTCTAAAATTTGTATAAACCAAACCGAACCGACAAGACTACAACCGTATAAATGATCTTATGAAAAAACCGGATCTCTCTTTTTGGAAAATATGGAATCTGAGTTTCGGATTTCTCGGAGTGCAGATAGGTTATTCGCTGCAAAACTCCAATACATCCACCATTTTCGAGTCGTTGGGCGCAGATGTCCATCAACTCAGTTATTTCTGGCTTGCGGCACCGATCGCCGGACTCGTCGTACAACCCATCGTCGGTCTGTTTTCCGACGGTACGTGGACGAGGTTCGGTCGTCGTGTACCGTTCATTCTGGGCGGTGCGCTTGTATCGGCTCTCGCATTGCTGCTCATGCCCAATGCTCCGTTGCTGCTGGCATTCGCTCCGCTTGCAATGGGCGCTTTTATCCTGCTGTTCATGGATCTGTCGTTCAATGTTACGATGCAGCCGTTCCGCGCGCTCGTGGCGGACATGCTCAATGACGGACAGAAGACGACAGGATACGTGGTACAGACTTTCCTTATCAACCTCGGTGCGGTCGTCGGTGCGGTGCTGCCGCTGCTGCTGACGTGGCTCGGGGTGTCGGACGAGGCGAGGGCGGGAGAGGTTTCGCATCATATCGCCTATTCATATTATATAGGTGGGGCGATACTGCTCGCAACGGTACTCGTTACGTCGTTCAAGACCAAAGAGTATCCGCCGAAAGAGTTCGCCGAATACAACGATATCCCGCAGGAACAGACCGTCAGGCGACCGTCGTTCGTGTCGCTCATTCGCGATATTCCGCGAGTAATGCTGCAATTGGGTGTGGTGCAGTTTTTCTCGTGGGCGGCGCTGTTCCTGATGTGGACCTATCTCAAACCCGCCATAACAGGTGTCGTTACCGACCATGCGACGGGGGCGGTATTGAGCGACGGCGCGACACAGACATGGGTGGGCGTTCTCAACGGTACGTATCCCGTTCCGGCCTGCATCGCTTCGCTCTTCATCGGCGGTATCGCGGCTCGCTGCGGCAATAAGACCGTCTATGCCGTGTCGCTGCTTCTGGGTGCGGCAGGATTCGCGGGGCTGTGCCTGCTGCATGACCAGTATGCCTTGATGCTGCCGATGATCGGCATCGGTATCGCATGGGCGGCTATACTGGCGATGCCCTATGCGATTCTGTCGCGTGCGGTCGAGGCTCGTCGTATGGGAGTATACATGGGAATATTCAATTTCACCATCACAATTCCTCAAATCGTGATCGGATTGACAGGCGGACTGATCGTCAGACATCTGTTCGCTTCGGATGCGTCGTCGATGATCGCTCTGGCAGGTGTGTTCATGCTCTTTGCCGCGGTTTCGGTATGTTTCGTGAAGGACGACGCGAAAAATTTGTAAATCAGGAATAAAACTACTATCTTTATTA
>ENA-UOIZ01000631-UOIZ01000631.1-human-gut-metagenome-genome-assembly--contig:-P88-NODE-631-length-33880-cov-8.987938_pt1 | contig 33880 bp, 28 predicted proteins | sample MGYA00242336_ERZ723883 | MGnify/ENA metagenome assembly ERZ723883 | reverse complement strand
TCGTCTTCGGCTGGCGGCACTTACCAGGCGGAGGGCTTCAGATCGCCTACATAGACCACGTCCCGAATCTCGATAACGACGTCCGTGGGGTCGCCCGGGTTCGTCGTGACCGTGGTGATGTTATCCGGCGCGTAGGCAGTGGCACGCCCTTTGTCCCGATTCGGGTCGTGATGATAACCCGCCGGCGGATTTTCGGTGGGGGTATGGCCGTTATCGCCCTGCTCCACGAATTCCGTACCCTCCGGGGTCTTATCCTCGAAGCGAATGTTCTTGACGATGTCCTTTCCGTCGGGATCCGAGGAAAGACGGATGGTGGGGAACATCTTAGCCGCTTCTTCGCTGTGCCCCGCCACGTTCATTGAGGTATCACTGTACGCAGCGTTCGTGGACTTCTCGGCGGCATCCAGTGCTTTGTAGGTCGTTCCGGGGGTGAGCGAAGTATGGTTTTCGTCCCTGATATCAAAGCTCAGCGCACTGCTGGGGTCTTCACTATCCAGCGTCAGATAATAGCTCACGCCGTTGTCAAGATCCTCCTGGCTGTAGGCAACGCCAATGAGGAAGGTCGAAACCGTGACACGGCTAAGGGGAGGCTGCTCCTGATTGTCTCCCGGAGCGGCCGAGTCGACCGGATAGGATGTGGCGCCCACATAATATACGTGAACCGTTGTTACCGAGGGGCGTGGGATGGTGGAATCCTCGTAGGGATCCAGATGGCTCGCGCCCTTTGCTTCAACCGCCACCTCGCCGTCACCGGCTGCGGGAGCGGCGTCAGTGCTGTCCTTCGCCGCAAAGCCCGCAATGCGGATGATGAGCTTTCCTTCCCCGGCGTTTGCCAGCGTAAAGGAATCGTTCAGCGAGACCCCGACACCGGCGGTGCTGAGGAACCGGGCGAGGGCTTCCTCCTTGCCCGGGGCTTTCAGCTGCCCGTTTTCGATTTGCAGATCGGACACAGCAAGCCCCAGCGTCTGGAGCGCATCGCCGTTTTCCCGCACCAGCTTGGCGGCGGCAAGGTCTTCCAGACGGACGTAGACACGGCCGTTTTCCAGCTTGGGCGCATAGGCGACGCCCTCAAGGGTAATGGCTTCTTCGGTCAGCCCATGGGCGTCCACAGACGCGGGGTTCGGCAGGCCGTGGCCATAGCGAACCCATTCCACAGGCAATTCGTTTTCCTCCGCAAAGGCAGCCATCGGGAGGATGAGCAGCAGAAGACAGCACATCAGCAGTCTTCTCAAGTGGGTTTTCATGTGTTATCCTTCCTTTCCTTCCCCGTGGGGGATTGATGTAAGACCATTATACAGGAAGCGGCGGCGGAAAGCAAGAAGAAAATGGTATATATACCATTTCTTAAGAAATAAAGAATGTCTCCCCTGAAAAAGGGAAGACATTCGGGGATGGTTTTCTCAGCACTTGACCCGCTCGCCGACCCGGCAGTATACCAGATACCCTGCCGCAGCGGCGACGGACAGGGCGTAAACCACCGCGATCAGGACAAAAGGCAGCTTGACGTGGATGGCGTACAGGAATCCCGCCAGCAGGGAGCCGATGATGCTGCCGAGGGATTTGGTCGCGTTGTAGAAGCCCATGACCAGATTCTTTTGAGCGGGGTCTGCCCGTGTGGCCACCATGTCCTGCAAAACGGGGACGCTGACGGAATACCCGGCGTACAGCGCGATGCCGCAGGAGAGGAAAACGGAAATCTGCGGCGCGAAGACAGTCCCCAGCGAGGCCAGCGTGCAGACGGCCACCAGCACCACCGTGGATTTTCCGGTGTCGGCCTTGCGGATGATCCACAGGCACAGCGTCATGTTGAACAGGAAGGAGATGAAGCCCACCACGGCCTTGATGATGCCGTTATAGGCGGAGGTCAGCCCCAGCTGGTCTTTCAGGTAATAGTTGAACACCTGATCGAAGCAGGTATTTCCCAGATTGATGAGAATATTCACCAGAAACAGCAGGACAAAGGCGGTATTCATGAAATATTTGCCGTCCCTGAAGGCGTCGAAGGGGTTGCTTTTGGCGGCCAGCTCTTTGATGGACACCTTTTCGGTGCGTTCCGCGTCCGGCACACAGCACAGCCGGAACATGATGCCGCAGACGAACAAAGTAGCTGCTTGCAGCAGGAAGGTGGCGCGGATGGAAAATTCCCCAACCACGCCGCCGATCAGGTAGCCGAAGGCGCCGAACACCGAATGGAGGGTAGCGCTGTAGGTCAGGTATTTTGCCATATCCTCCGGCCTTGCCACGTTGACCACATAGGTCAGCATGCTGACGAACATGCCGCCGATGAACACGCCTGCCAGAAGCCGCACAAAGAGAATGCCCGCCTGCGTGGTGGAATAGGCGAACCCCAGCTGCGCCAGCGCGTAGCCGACGCAGCAGATGAGCAGGGACTGGCGGGAGGAAATGAACCGGTTGATATTGCCCCAGGAGGGGGACAGGGCGAAATTGGCGATCATCATGACCGCCAGCATCAGCCCGAACATATAGTCCGGCAGACCCAGCTCCTGAATGATGGTGGGCGTTACGGGGTGCGCGAAATTGGACGCAAGGTGGAACAGCGCCATGGCCACGAAAAACAGAAGAAAGCGGGTTTTATATTTCATAAATACGGCCCCAATCGGTCATTCCAGCGTGATGGTCATTTCATTGCGGTAGGTTTCGCCTGCGGGCAGGTGGATCATGTGCGCCTGCTTGGCGAAGTCCTCCACGAAGGCGCTGTGAGAGGGGAGACTGACCCACGGCTCAATGCAGACGTAGGGGGCGTCGGTTTTGGGCGCGTGCCACAATCCGACGAAGGGCATGTCCGGGAAGGACACCGTGACGCTGCGGGAAGACTTGCTGGAGCGCAGGGTCAATTCGCGGCTGACATTGCCCAGCACTACCGCGTCCAGATCGAACAGCGCATGGGTCAGGGGGATCGTGCGGCCGTTTTTCAGAGGATAGGGAGATTCGGTGCCGGCAAGCCGGTAATTGGCGGGGTCCATATCCACCCGCACGGGCTGGCATGGCTCGGCAAAGTCCAGCTCCCAGTCCTCAAAGGAACCCTCGCCGTTCAGGGGAACATTGAAGCCGGGGTGCCCGCCGATGCCGAAGTACATCTCCCGGGAATCCCGGTTTTCCACCAGACAGGTCTTGCGGATCTGATTTCCCCGGAGGGCGTAGCATACGTGGAAGGCAAAATGGAAGGGGTACATGGAAAGGGTCTTCTCGTTGCTTCTCAGGGTGAAGCGGATGGAAGAGTCGGTTTGTTCGGTCACGGCAAAGTCCGTGCCGATGCAGAAGCCGTGGATGGTCATGGGGTAGGTCTTCCCGTCCAGCAGGTACTGCCCGTCGGTCAGGCGGCCGACGTAGGGGAACAGGTTGGCGTCCCGCCGCGCCCAGTATCTGGCGTTGCCCTGCCAGAGGTATTCGGCACCGTCCTTGACGATGCTGTGCAGAACGGCACCGCAGGCGTCGAGGGCTACGGTCAGGGTGTCGTTGTGAAGGGTGTACAGGTTCATAAGATGTCCTCCTGAAAAGTGATGGGATTTGTGTAACCAGTATAGCGTGAAAGGCTGCACTTTGCAAGATTTTGTGAAAAGTATGAAAAAATGCGTAAGAAAGGTATATGTGGGTCGGCGGCATTTTTGATTATACTGTAGGCAGGAAACAAAATAACAGGAGGGAATGAAATGAAAAAATGGAACGTGGCCATCATCGGACTGGGGTTTGTGGGAAAGCTCCATTATGACGCTCTGCGGCGGCTGCCCAATGTCCATGTGCGAACCATAGTGGTGCACAAGGCACAGGACATTCAGGCTACGAAGGAAAACTACGATGCGGACGTGGTGACGGACTGCTGGCAGGAGGCTGTGGCGGACCCGCAGATTCAGGTGATCCATTTCTACAATGCCTGTACGACGTTCCACAAGAAGAACGGTCTGGTTTATTCCGGCATTGTGGAGGCGACCTACCTGCGCGACGATGTGACCATTGAACTCATCGGCGACGGACGCCACATTCCACGGGAGTCCATGCTGCTGGCACTGCGCATCAAGGGCGCGGACTCCATCGCTCTGATCACGGACGCCATGCGGGCGGCCGGTGTAAACTGCGAAAAATCCGTGCTGGGCGCCAGAACCACCGGCGTACCCGTGGTCATCCGGGACGACGTGGCGCAGCTGCCAGACCTCAGCTCTTACGCGGGCAGCATTGCCACCATGGACCGGTGCCTGCGCACGGCGCATGTGCAGTACGGAATTCCTCTGCCGGAGGTCAGCAGAATGCTCTCCCTGACACCGGCGAGACTCTGCGGCGTTTCCGACCGCAAGGGTTCGCTGGAAAAGGGGAAGGACGGGGACGTGGTCGTGCTGTCCGGGGATTTCCAGGTGCAGCAGGTATACGCCCGGGGCGGCCGGTGCGTATTTGAGACGTGAAGAACCTTTATATATTATCCATTGTATAAGATGCTGAAAAGAATAAGTTCTATATCCTGTATATGATCTCCGCGAACGTTATGGGACTGCTGCTGGCGCTGGCCATCCACAGGTCTTCCTGGTTCAATAATATTGCCAGAACCGTACTGTTCCTGCCCTTTACGGTGTCCGCGACGGCCGGTTCCATTGTCTGGTCCTACGTATTTACCGATGTTTACGGCACGATCACCGGTCTCGTCAGCCCGCTGGGTATGCCCGGCCAGATCATTTACGGTATGGTCGTCATCGGCGCATGGCGCGACATGGGTTACACCATGCTGATCTACATTGCGGCACTTCAGGCCGTTCCTCAGGATTATTATGAGGCGGCGACCGTGGACGGCGCCGGAAAGCTGCGTCAGTTCTTCTCCGTGACCGTTCCCAACATTGTGCCCGCGTTTACGACGAACGTGACGCTGCTGCTGGCATGGGGCCTGCGGACCTTCGATATGCCCATGGCCGTAGCCCGGAACGCTAGAGAAGGCCAGTTCACCGCGGTTTACGTCTATGACAGCATCTTCTCCAACAACAAGGCCGGTCTTGGTCAGGCAGCCGCTGTTATCCTGACCATCATTCTGGTGGTTCTGACCCAGATCGTTACACGTTCTCTGAGAAGACTGGAGGTTGAACAGTAATGGCAAGTCCGACGGTTATTGCTTCCCCTCACAAGCGTCTTCTGGACCGGCACACCCAAAAGAAGCTGGCCGGAATCGGCCGGGTAATCATGATTCTGCTGATTATGATTATTGTGGTGCTGCCGTTCTATGTGGCGGTTCTGTACTCCTTCCGCGCGCCGGACGCCATCACGGCCAACCGCTTGGCATGGCCGGAGCATCCGACCTTCCAGAACTATCTGCGGGTCATTTTTGAAAATGAAAGCTTCCTGACCGGCTACAAGAACAGCATCATCAACACTCTGCCCACGGTCGTGCTGCTGATGGTCATTACCTCCATGGCAAGCTGGGTCCTGGCGCGCCATGAGACAAGGTTCTATAACTTCATGTACGCCATCCTGACGCTGGGTCTGCTGATTCCCTTCCAGTGCTTTGAGCTGCCGCTGTACATCAACTGGTACAACGCCGGTCTCGTCAGCACGAATATTGGATTCATTGTTGCCCGCGCGGGCTTGCAGATATCCATCAGTCTGACGGCGGTCACCGGCTTTATCAAGACGGTGCCCCGCGACTTGGAGCAGGCGGCGATGATGGACGGCTGCAACCGGTTCCAGTGCTTCTGGAAGGTGGTCTTCCCCCTGATGACCCCCATCAACGTGACTCAGCTGGTTCTGAACACCCTGTTTATCTGGAATGACTACAGCACGTCGATCATTCTGCTTCGCAAGAAGTACTCCTTCACCCTGACGTTGGCACAGATCATTTACTTCAACGAGAATACGACCATGCTGAACGAGGCGTTTGCCTTCTTCATCATGGCCATGATCCCGATTCTGATCCTCTATCTGTGCATGCAGAAATACATTGTCAGCGGCATCACCGCTGGTGCGGTCAAGGGTTGATCCCGACAGTTTGGCACCGGCCTCAGGAAAGCCTGAGGCCGGTGTTTTCCATAACAGGAAATGTAAGGAAAGTAAAAAATACGTTGCGGATGCCGACAAATTCTGTTATAATACTACAAAAAAGGAGGGCGTGCCGTTTTGACTGCCAAAAAAAGGAAATTCTGGAACATTCCGCCGGAAGAAGAACAGACGGGACTGCTCCTGTGGTTTCAGATTTTACAGAAGCATTACCTGAAGCTGTTCGGCGCGAACGCCATAGCGGTTCTCAGTCTGTTGCCCTGCGCCTATTTTATTTATCTTCTGATACAGACCGGCGATATTGTTTTCTGGGGACTGGGGCTGGCACTTTTTGTGCTGGCGTCCCCCTGTCAGACCGGACTGCACAGTGTCTGCGTGCGGCTGGTTCACAGAATGCCGGTGTGGGTGAAGGACGAATTCATCAATGCGTGGAAGCAGGAGTGGAAGCCCTCCATGCTCCTCGGCCTGATTCTCGGCGTGCTGTGGTCGGTGCTGGCCTACGGGGCGTATATGGTGGTCGCGGTGGACGGCGGCATGTCTGTGGGATATCTTCTGATGATGCTGCTTGCGGCGTATTTCCTGACGGGGCTTACCCTGTTCGGCTATCAGCAGATTGCCATGCTGGAGCTGCCCTTTGGCACACAGCTGAAAAACGCGGCGCTTCTGATTTTCGCCGGGAAACTGCGCGCCTTCTTTGCCATCGTGGTGTGGGTCGGAATGCTTCTGGTTCCCGTGATCTACTACGGTCTGGCGGCGTACATATTGCTGGCGGGCTGGGTGGCCATCGGGGTCATGACGGCGAATGTCATTTTCGCGCCGGTGTTTTCTCGACTGTTTTTGACGGGAGAGCCGGAATGAAAGAGAAACTGGAGCACATCTGGTACTATTACAAGTGGTATATTCTGGCCGCCGCGCTGGTGCTTCTGGTTGCGGCGAATTTCATAGGAGAATTGGGGCAGCGGCGTCAGCCGGACGGCGTGGTCAGCATTGTGACCACTTCGCAGGTGCCGGAGGAAACGGTCGAGAAGATAAGGGCGCTGTTTGAGACCCTTTGGGGAGACCGGAATCAGGACGGCGTTACGGACGTGGAAGTGAATGTGTACGCCTACGACGGAATGGGCTATTCCGGCGGCAGCGCGGACGACTACGCCGCCGCGGCCGTGCATCTGGCCTCGGAGATTCAGGCAGGGACTACGGATCTGTTTCTTTCGGACGCGGAAGAACTGATGCGGCAGGCAGAGCGCCTGCAATACTATGGCGCGTTCCGGGAGTATGACGCGCTGCACCGACTGGACTGCGCCGAGCTGGAAGATTTCGGTGTCTATGCCTTCCCGGAAAAGGCGGCGCTGCTGGACATGCTTCGTTAAGAAAATCCAACGGATGAGGAAGATGAGATAATGAGCTATCGTGTTTTGTTGATCGACGACAATCAGCTGGCGCTGGAATCCATGGAAAAGACCATCCCCTGGGCGGAGCATGATCTGGAGCTTGTGGGGTGCGCGTCCAATGGCATTCAGGGCTGTCAGATGATCCGCTCCCTCCGTCCGGACATCCTCATCAGCGATATCCAGATGCCGGAGATGGACGGCCTGACCATGCTGGAACAGATGAAGAATGAACTGGCCAATTCCAGAGTCATTTTCATTACCGCCTATGACAAAATCGAATACGCGGCCAGAGCCATCCGCCTGTCTGCCTTTGATTTCCTGATGAAGCCCGTCAAAAACGAAGACCTGATCCAGTCTCTTGACCGGGCGGTGCAGAGTATGGACCGGGAGAACAGCAAGATCGAAAAGCAGGCAAAGGAGCAGACAATCCTCCGGCGCGCCCGGTTCCTGTCCGCCCTGACCGCCGGCTCCATGGAGGACATCGCCCACGCTTTTTCCGGTTTTGTGACCGGTATTCCCCAGAATTACTTTTTCGTGATCGCGGAAACGGAGAGCCATGTCACGGAGCCGATCTCCCGGATGGAGTTTATGACGTTTCCGGAAAATGTGGAGATACTCAATGTGGTACTCAATCACCAGCTGGTCATGCTCTGCGCGATGACAGGGGAGAGCGGCCACTGGCAGAGCACGGCCAGAAGCATTGCCGCGACATTGCAGGAGAATTTCCTTGGACTGACCGTGGCCGTCAGCAACCTGTACAGCCGCCCGGAGGATTTTTACGTCGCCTATCAGGAGTGCCGCTGTGCGCTGCTGCGCCATGACATCAATGGAAGAACGGCGAGGGTGGAGTTTGCCTACGACTTGGAAGGCGACGCGCTGAAGCATACCCGGATCGAGGAGCTGGATCAGGTCTGCGAGAAGATCGCCCAGCACATTACCGACATCGACCCGGAACGGCTGTGGAGCATGATCCTGAAAAAGAGCGGCGGAAATATCCGCATTATCCGAACCACATTGTGGCTGCTGTGTACCAAGGTGATCCGCAGCAAGCTGGAACAGCATCAGTGGACGGAAGAAGCGGACATGATCGTCTACGACATCACCAAGATCACCCGGGAGCAGGAGGCCAGAGACTGGCTTCTCCGGTTTCTGGAGGAAGCCAACAGAAATACGTCGGGTCAGAACCACCGCTCCAATCTGGTTCGCAACGTGCTGGAATATATCCGCGGACACATCACCGACGGACTGGTGCTGGAAGAGGTGGCAAAGAAGTTCTACGTATCGCCCAACTATCTTTCCTGCATCATTCACAAGGAGACAGGCAAGACCTATCGCCAGCACGTGATCGAGGCGAAAATGACCGTCGCCAAGCAGATGCTGAACGATACCCGTATGCGGGTGGAGGATGTGGCCTACGCCGTGGGATATGAAAATTACATCAGCTTCTACAACGTTTTCAAACGAATTGAGCATATGAGTCCGTCGGAGTATCGTTTTCAGAAATGGAACGGAGAACAGCTATGATTCAGGCGTGGAAGGATCTGCGTTTTTCTGCCAAGCTGACCCTGATTTTCTTTCTGGTGCTGTCGCTGACCATCGGCGTGATCACGATTCGGCAGAGCTATTCCTCCTTCCGCCTTCTGGAAGAAAAAAGTCTGGAGGATATGGAAAATCTGGCAGAGCAGGTAATTTTGAACTTTACCCAGACCCTTGAGGATATAGAGAACAGCTGCTATGTCGCCATGATCTCCCGTGAGGTGCCGAAAAATATGAGCGGCAGCGCGACCTATGCCGTTCAGAAATATACTCTCGCGACCATGATCAGCAGCGCGACCTCCTATGATTACATCATGACGCGGAATTCTCAGAGGCAGTTGATCAGTACGGACTTCCGCAATGATATGCCCACTGAGCAGCGCAGTCAGATCGAGGCGGACTGCCGCACCATTCTGGAAGAACATCAGGAAAATACGTTGGGTTCCTGTCAATGGATCCGCATGGACAGCGGCCATGTGTATTTGCTGCGGGATGTTTACGACACCCAGCCCCTGCGGCATATGGGTGTTATTGTGCTGCACATTCGCCAGCCGTTCTTCGCGGCGAGCAGCGCTTCGGAGAATACCGGCTTCCTGTTTCTGGATAAGAACGGGGATTTCCTGACCTATACCGGCACGGAGCTGCCGGAGGGAATGACGGATGAAGTGATAGCGGACGCGCAGGCCGGGGCCCTTTCCAGCAAGAATAACTGGTCGGGCGGCGAGTATTTTGCGGTGTCAGTGGCGGGCAGCCAGTGGTCGGTCATTGTGATCTGCTCTACCCGATCCTATCGAACCGGCTGCCGCCAGATCATGCAGAACGGCATCGCACTGGGCGCGCTGGGACTTCTGGCGGGCATGGCTCTGGTGTATATCCTGACAAGATCCGTGCTGAAGAAGCTGGGCGAGATCAAGAAATCCATGAAGGAGGTTGCCAACGGCAATTTTGATTCCCGCATTGAGGTGACGGATGCCGACGATATCAGTCAGCTGGCCCTTGCCTTCAACGACATGAGCCAGAGAATCTCAGAGCTGATGGCGGAGCTGGTGGAAAAGGAGCGGATGCGGAGCAACGCGGAATTGCAGGTTCTGGAATACAAATACCGCGCGCTGGAGACCCAGATCAGACCCCACTTTATTTACAACGCGCTGGAAGTGATCAGCTCCATGGCGAAAATCAAGGGAGAAACGGAAATGATCGACATTGTTCAGACGATCAGCCGGTATTTCCGCAACATCACCCAAAGCACCACCGACCAGTTTATTACAGTCCAGCAGGAATTCGACCGGCTGCAGGACTATACCCGCATTTATCAGTTCATGCACGGCGACCATCTGAAAACCGTTTTCTCCGCCCGGGAGACGGCGCGCAATGCCATGATCCCCACCATGATTTTACAGCCGGTGGTGGAGAATTCCCTGAAATACGGTCTGCGGTCTCAGGAGGAGGACTCTGAGATCCGGGTGCACGCCTACACGCAGGACGGAAAGCTGCTCATTACCATCCGGGACAACGGAAAAGGGCTGACGCAGGAGCAGATGGAAAAGCTGGAGAAGGGCGAGACTGCGGAAAGCAGCAGCTCCGGCATCGGCATGGCGAACGTCCGCCAGCGCCTGAAGCTGATCTACGGGGACAAGAGCAGCATTTCCTTCCGGAACCGCACCGCCGGCGGCGTGAAGGTCACGATCGAAATCCCCTTCACCTATTCAGAGCCGGACAGTCTGTGGGAGCTGGAGCAGATGGATGACTGGAGCGACTTGGACGAGTTGTGGTGATAGAGCTACATATATACCAAATCAGATGCTTTCAGGAAAAAGCGTAAGTTTGGTGAATGGTGTAAAAAAGCTTTGGTAGTATAATATAATAACAGGCGTGAAAAAATAAACTTTTTCGTATATTATGGAGGTTTCGCCATGCTAAACTATCATGTCAAGGTCGGCCTGGTTCCCATTCGCAGAGACGTTACGCCCCGCCCCGGTATCTTTAACTGGGAAAAGGCGGAGGAGCGCTGCGCCGCAGCGGTAGCCTATATCGAGGAGCATTTCACCTCCGAGAACGTTTCCTTCGTGGATCTGAAGGGAATCAACGCCGTGGATGTTCTCTACAGCGACAAGGACGTGGACGCCGTTATCGAGCGCTTTCAGGCGGAGAAGGTGGACGCGGTATTCCTGATCAACGGCAATTTCGGCAATGAGGAAGTGGCCGGCGCGGTGGCCAAGGCCATCGGCAAGCCCGTGCTCCTGTGGGGCCCTCAGGACACCGTGTTTGAGGCGGACGGCACCCGGTATACCGATTCCCAGTGCGGCCTGTTCGGCATGAGCCGTCAGCTGCAAAGAATGAACGTTCCCTTCACTTACATCGAAAACTGCCGCATTGAAGACCCGATTTTCACCGAGGGCTTCCTGCGGTTCGTGGGCGTGGCCTGCGCGGTGAAGAACTTTAAGGGTATGCGTGTTGCTCAGGTGGGTATGCGTCCCAAGCCCTTCTGCTCCGTGATCTTCAACGAGAGCGACCTGATGGACAAGTTCGACATCCATGTCATCCCCGTCAATCTGGCCGTGATTCAGGACAAGTATAACCGGATTCTGGAGACCCGGAAGGACGAGCTGGCTGAAGGTGTTGCCAAGCTGCGCCAGATGTACGAGATCGACGACCTGTCCGAGCCGGTGCTGGACAAGGTGTATGCTTTCGTGCTGCTGTATGAGGAAATTTTTGAAGAGTACAACGTGGCCGCCGTTTCCGCGGAGTGCTGGACTGCCATGCAGCTGATGGTGGGCGCGATGCCCTGCGCTGCCTATCCCTTGCTCGCGGACATGGGCTATATCATCGGCTGCGAGAGCGACATGCACGCGACCCTGACGCAGGTTGTGCTGAAGAGCCTGACTCTGGGACAGAAGAAGCCCTTCCTTGGCGAATTCACCACCCGTCACCCCAGCGATCGGAACGTGGAGCTGCTGTGGCACTGCGGCCCCTTTGCCTATTCCCTGAAAAAGCATGGTACCGGCGCGAAGATGGTCAACATGCGTCAGTGGATGCAGGTGGAGGATGGCCATTTCACCGTGGCGCGTATCGATCAGGATCACGGCAACTATTCCATTGCCGTCTGCGAGTGCGACAGCGCGGAAGGCCCCTACACCTTCGGCTCCTACATGTGGGGCAAGTTCAAGGATCTGCCCGGGGTGGAGCGCAAGCTCATCGAAGGCCCCTACATCCATCACATGTCCGAGATCGAGGGCAGCCTGACGGATTCCATCCGGGAATTCTGCAAGTACGTACCCGGTCTGACCTTTGACGGCCTCGACTGATTATGAAAAACACCGCTGCTGAAAAGCGGCGGTGTTTCTCATATGGCAGCACCGCACAATTGCGTCTGCGAGTCTCAGCCGTCTTTTTGCCCCACTTCTGCAGTTCCGAAGATGGGGAATACATACAGTATTCCTCCATCTTCGGAACTTTGAATTGAGGCAAAAATCCTGTCTGAGACTTCTTGCCGAATTGCACGGTGTTGCCATGTGACAAAATATCCAAAACAGATACTGAAATTTCGTTACAATTATTCCCGTATCGACTTGCAAAATGATAGTTGCTGTGGTATAGTGATGCTGAGATTGTAATAGAGATTCTATTTGCATCTTTTAAACGCGGAAAAACTGAAATTTTATTACATAACAGGAGGAAGCATTATGATTTACGATCTGAAGAAGATTCTGGACATTGGTGAGGAGAACGGCTTCGCCGTACCCGCTTTCAATGTGTACAATCTGGAAACCGTTATGGGCGTTATGCAGGCAGCCGAGGAGACCGGCGCCCCCGTCATTTTCCAGATGTACAGCCGCCTGTTTGATTCCCAGATCGCCCAGTACGTCGCCCCCATCATCCGGGAGGCCATGAACAACATGAAGACCCCCGTGGCGTTCCATCTGGATCACGGCGCGGGTGTTCCCGAGGTCCTTCGGGCGTTCCGCTACGGCGCGACGGGCGTTATGATCGACGCTTCCAGAAAGCCGCTGGAGGAAAATATTGCGATCACCAAGGGCGTTGTGGAGATGGCCGCGGAAATGGGCATCGGCGTCGAGGGCGAGCTGGGCGAAGTCGGCAAGGCCGCCGAGGGCGTTTCCAAAGATTACACCAAGGTGGAGGATGCCGCGAAGTTCGTAAACGAGACCGGCGTCTGCGCGCTGGCTGTGGCGGTGGGTACTGCCCACGGTCATTACAAGCAGGCTCCCGTTCTGGCGCTGAAGCGGATCGAGGAGCTGCACGAGGGTCAGAAGGCTCATCTGGTGCTGCACGGCGGCTCCGGCGTTCCCGACGATCAGATCGCGGCGGCGGTCAAGGCCGGTATCCGCAAGATCAACTTCGGCACCGACGTCTGCTGCTCGCTGCTGGACGGCATCCGGGCGGTCGATCCCTCCATTCTGGCGCTGGATCTGTTCATGCAGGGTCCCACTGCCCGGGTGAAGGACTTCGCCGTCAGCAAAATCAAGCTTCTGGGAGCGGATAAATGATGGCAAGTGTAGTTGGCATCGGCGCGGCGGTCTTCGATATTCTGATGACCGTGGACGCTTTTCCCCGGGAGGATACGAAGCTCCGGGGTCTGGAAACCAAATTCCAGTGCGGCGGCCCCTGCGCCACCGGACTGGTGGCCATCAGCAAGTTGGGGGAGTCCGCAAGCTATATGGGCACCGTGGGCGACGATATGTACGGCACCTTTGTGAAGGCCGAAATGGAGCGCTACGGGGTGGATACCTCCTGCGTGAAGGTGAATCCCGGCCTGACCTTCCACAGCGTCGTTCTGCTGAACGTCAGCAACAGCAGCCGCACCTGCGTATGGAACCGGGGAGAAGCGGCGGCGCCTACGGTGGAGGACGTCGACCTGGACGTTCTGAAACAGGCAAAGTATCTGCATCTGGACGGCAACCAGCTGGACTGCGCCATTTTCGCGGCAAAAAAGGCCCATGAAATGGGCGTCACGGTCAGCATGGACGCGGGCGGCGCTTACCCGAACATTGAAAAGCTTCTGCCGCTGGTGGATGTGCTGATTCCCAGCGAGGAATTTTCCATGAAGGTCACTGGCTGCGCCACGGCGGGGGAAGCCGCCGCGGTATTGCAGGAGCGGTACCATCCCCAGATTCTGGTGATCACCCAGGGCAGCAAGGGCGGCTTTATCTGGGAGAACGGCAGGGAAGTCCGTTATCCCGTGTTCCCCGTGAAGGCGATCGACTCCAACGGCGCGGGAGATACCTTCCACGGCGCATTTGTGGCGGCGCGGCTGAAGGGCATGGACGTGTATGAAGCCTGCCGTTTTGCCTCCGCTACCTCTGCCCTGAAATGCACCCGCTTCGGCGCGCAGCAGGGTATTCCCGGCTACGAGGAAGTTCAGGAATTCATGAAGACCCACGAGGGAGTTGTGTACGATGGATAATTTGCAGAAATTACAGGCGGCAAATCCCCATATTCAGATCCACACCATCCATGAAGCGGCGTTCCGGCGCTACGGCAACGTGATTCAGGAGGACACTTCCGCGTTCTGCGCGGCGGCGGAGACCATCCCGTTCCCGGAGACGGGGAGCAAGTACGTTGCTTCGACCCCGGAACTGGACGAGATTCCGGCGGCGGCGAAGCTGCGTGAAACCCACTGCGGCGGTCTGGACGAGCAGATCGGCCTGTGCTGGGGACATTCCAATCAGCTCAACGCTCTGGAGTGGCATACCTGCAATGAGTTTAACATTGCCGTCCGGGAGCTGGTTCTGCTGCTGGCGAAGCGGGAAGATCTGGACGAGGACGGCCGGCTGAACGCGGACAAAGTGCAGGCGTTTTATCTGGCGCAGGGCGAGATGATCGAGGTGTATTCGGACACCCTGCATTTCTGCCCCTGTGAGGTGACGGGCAGCGGCTTCAGCTGCATCGTGGGATTGCAGCGTGGAACGAATCTGCCTATTGCCCCGGAGCAGAAGGTGAATAAGCTCTGGGCGGCCAACAAATGGCTGCTAGGACACGAGGCGAACACCGGTCTCATCGAGCGGGGCGCGTTCCCGGGAATTTACGGGGAAAACTGGAAGATCAATCCGATCAGATAATCAGGAGGCGGAAAGCATTGGAAAAGGTAATCAATGGAGTATCCTGCCGTGTGGTGGAAAAGGAATGGGACGTGTACTTTGACATGGCGCTGACCATGTTTGAGGAGATCGTCAAAAATAACCAGGCGGGGAAGCCGTCGGTGTTTATTGTCCCGGTGGGGCCTACGGATCAGTACCCCATTCTGGCGAAGCTGATCAACAGCCAGCGGGTATCTCTGAAAAACGTCCACTTCTTCAACATGGACGAGTATCTGGTTTCTCCGACCCAGTGGATCAGCGAGGACGACCCCATGAGCTTCCACGGCCGGATGAAGCGGGAATTCTATGACCGGGTGGATGAGAGTCTGGTCATGCCGGAGTCTCAGCGGCATTTCCCGGAGCCGGGACATGAAAAAGAGTACGACGAGCTGATCGCCGGTTTGGGCGGCGTGGATATGTGCTTTGGCGGACTGGGCATCAACGGTCATGTGGCCTTCAACGAGGCGGCGGAAGCCGACGATCCCATCACCGCGGACGCGTATGCCGATCTGGGGACCCGTGTGCTGCCCATCAGCCGGGAGACCCGGGCGGTCAATGCCTTCGGCTACCAGCGCGGCGATCTGGCGGGAATGCCGGAATGGTGCATCACCGTGGGCATGAAGCAGATACTGTCTTCTGAAAAGGTGTATATCGCGCTGAACCGCCCATGGCAGAGCGGGCCGCTGAAGCATGTGCTGCATGGGGAAATGGTTCCCCAGTGGCCGGGTTCTCTGCTTCGCAGACTGCCCGACGTGCGCCTGTGCATGACGGAGGATATCGCACGGGGGATCGTGTAAGCAATAAAAAATGTTCCATTCTTTTTGAATGGAACATTTTTTGTTGCAATTTTAAGGGGATATTGTCACAAAAACGGGAAAAACGGATTACTGCTCCTTCTCCGAAGAATCCTCCGGCTTGCGGTAGTATTCTTTCAGCAGCAGAACAAGATACCGCACGACGAAGACAATGCCGCCCCCAAGCACGACGATGCCAAGAAGCAAAACCTTGACGCTGGGGGCGTCGGCACCGCCGACGATATATGCCTGAACGATTTTCGCCAACATATACGCAAGAAGCAGCAGAGCGGTGCCGTTCAGAATAATACGGTTTCCCACCTGCGTGGATTTGTTCTGTTTGCTCATGGTGTAAGCCTCCTTCGCTTTTGTACAAGGATACGGTATTTTTAAGCAAATGTCAATATCGGCAGAAATAATGATTGACAATACCCGGTCTCGGCTGTTATTGTGATGGGTAGAAATGAGGTGTGCATATGGAACAGTTACAGAAACTGATCGACGAATATGTGAAATGGACGCAGGAAAACCGGATGGCGGGGAAGAAGATCGCCGTCTACCTCGGCTTGCAGGTGGAGCAAAGCCCGAAACATGCCGCTTTTTATGAGGCGGTGGGGGAGTGGGCGAAGACGTTCGCTTCTTCGCAGCCGGAGCATGAGCAGACGGTGGCGGCGGTGCGGTTGCTGCTGTTTTCCGCCGGGGAGCATCTGGGCAGTGAGGCGGAATGGTATCTGATCGCCATTCAGAACTACGCGAAGGACTTCCTTGGTGAACTGAGCACGGAGGAAAAGGCGCAGCTGGGGGAAGAATACCGGAAGAAATACCCCTTAGGCAGGCGGCTTCCCCTGCAGAATGAGATTTACAGGCTCCTTTCCGGCGAGAAGAAGAAACCTTTCTGGAAATGGCATATCAGACAAAAATCCAAAGGGTAGAACCAAAGGTTACAGAACCTTGCTTTATGAAACCGCGACCTGCACCGGATAAGCAGTTGTCACTACAAATAAGTGTGAAATTCCCAAGGCTTCAGAACCTTGGGAATTTCTTTTTTTTCTGTACGCTTTCCTTTTGGAAAAGACTATGTTATACTGTTTTCATACTATAATGAGAAGGACGGTAATGGGCATGGCGGTACAGAATACCTCTCTGGCGGCGCTGCTGCTGAGAATCGAAAATTCCCTTCCAAACCTCAGCAAATCCGAGCGGAAAGTGGCGGAGTATATCCGGGGAAATCCCCGGGGGATCATCGACCTGTCGGTGGCGGCGCTGGCGGATGCCTGCGGCGTTTCGGACCCCACGGTTGTTCGGGCTTACAAGAAGCTGGGCTTCAGCGGCTACGAGGACCTGAAGCTGACGCTGGCGCAGGCCACGGTCTCCCCCGACGAGATCATCCACGAGGAGATCAGCGCCGAGGATTCCGTGCAGGCAGTGCGGGACAAGGTGTTCCAGAGCGCCGTGCTGGCCTTGCAGTTCACCCGGGACATGCTGGAGCCGGAAACGCTGGCGGCGGCGGCGCAGCTGCTGATGAACGCCCGGAAAATCGTGATCTTCGGTCTGGGCGGCTCCGCGCCTGTGGCCATGGACTTGCACCACAAGCTGCTGCGGCTTGGCCTGAACGCCGCGGTCTACACCGACCCCCATTTGCAGGTGATCGCCTGCAATTATTTGGACGAGCGGGACGCGGTGTTTGCCGTCAGCCACTCTGGCAGCTCCCGCTGCGTGGTGGACAGCACCCAAACCGCAAAGCATCGGGGGGCAAAGGTCATCTCCCTGACCAGCGCGGGCAAAAATCCCCTGTCCAAGCTGGCGGACATCAGCCTGAACACGAACTCCAAGGAGACAAAATACCGGGTCGTGTCCATCGCTTCCCGCGTGGCGGCGCTGACCATCGCGGACTCCATCTACACTTATATCGCCATGCGGACGGATGGGGCAAAGTCCCTGCAAATCGAAAAGAGTATGGAAAGCCTGAAATACTGAGGAGGTTCTTGACAGAATTGGCGAAATGCCTAAATCTGGAGGTGTAATTTCGTTACAATTATTCTTGCCGGTGCTTGAAAATCTGATTACAATGTGCTATATTTATGACGAGGATGTAATGCGAATACAATTCTAAGCGAAAAATGATTCTCAAATGTGAAATTTCATTACAAAATCAGAAAGGGAGAAGCACCATGCAAGACAAGTCTTTGATGTTCTACATGATCCGTTCCGAGCTGGAGGACGCGGTCGGTGTAGAAAACGTATCCACCAAGGAAATTGAACGTGCGGTATATTCCGTGGACTATTTCTGGCTCAGCCGGAAATGGCAGGATGCCGGTGAGCAGGGTCCCATGCCTGATATCATCGTTCGCCCCGGCACTACCGAGGAAGTATCCAAGGTCATGAAGATCGCCAACTACTATAAAATTCCCGTCACCACATGGGGCGGCGGCTCCGGAAGTCAGGGCGGCGCGCTGCCGGTGGCCGGCGGCATTCTGCTGGACATCAAGCGTCTGGACAAGCTCATTGAGCTGAACACCGAGGCGGGCTTCGTCACCTGCGAGACCGGCATGATCTTTGCCACGCTGGAAGATCTGGTCAACGAAAAGGGCTACTCCGTGATGCACCTGCCCTCCTGCATGACCTGCTGCACCGTGGGCGGCGCGCTGGCGCACAACGGCATCGGTATTCTCTCCACCAAGTACGGCAAGATGGACGATATGTGCCTGTCTCTGGAAGTGGTTCTGCCCAACGGCGATATCATCAACACCCTGCCCGTGCCGAAGCACTCCTCCGGCCCCAACCTGATCCCCTTCTTCGTCGGCTCCGAGGGCACTCTGGGCATCATGACCAAGGCCAAGTTCAAGATCGTCAAGCAGCCCGAGACCCGCATTCACCATGCGTTCCTGTTCTCCGACATCCATGTGGGCTATCAGGCCTGCCGGGAGATCGTTCAGGCGGTGAAGCCCTCCATCGTGCGTCTGTTCGACGAGGCGGAGACCGTCTCCATCATCAAGAAGATCATCGGCTTTGAGAAGCGCGGCTCCTTCCTGAACCTGACCCTGGAAGGCTACGAGAAGGTGGTCGCCGCCGAGCTGGAGATCGTTCTGGACATCGCCAAGAAGTACGGCGCGGAGGATCTGGGTACGGAATACGGCGAAAAGTGGTTCCAGAACCGCATCACCTTCTTCTATCCCGACAACATTATGGATCTGCCCCAGATGTTCGGCACGCTGGATACCGTGGCGACCCACGACAATATCGAGAAGATCTACCGGGCGATGAAGGCCGCCGTGGAGGACAACTTCAAGGATTACGGCGTCCGCTTCATCTCCCACAGCTCCCACTGGTACGACTGGGGTGCCATGAACTACTCCCGCTTCATCATTGACAATCCTCCCAAGGATCCCGAGGAAGCCCTCCGCCTGCACAATCAGGTCTGGAACTGCGGCGTCCGCGCGGCGCTGGCCAACGGCGGCGTGCTGAACGATCACCACGGCGTCGGCCTGAAGCTGTCCCGTCTGGTGAAAGAGCAGTACGGCCCCGCCATTCAGGTGCTGCAGGCGCTGAAGAAGGAGCTTGACCCCAATGGTATCATGAACCCCTACAAGCTGGGTCTGTAAGGAAAGGATAGGAGGTAACAATATGATTAGTCAGAATGCCCTGCATCATGCGGAAAAGTGCCGCTTCTGCTGGATGTGCCGCCATCTGTGCCCTGTCCAGCACCAGACCGGTAAGGAACTGAACACCCCCCGCGCCAAGGGCCTGCTGCTGAGCATGGTCAACAAGAAGGCACAGGAGTTTGACAAGGATATGGGTCAGGCCATGTACGAGTGCCTGCTGTGCGACGCCTGCACCAATGACTGCGCCACCGGCTATCAGCCGCCGCTGTTCATCCGGGAAGCCCGCACCGAAGCCGTGGTCAGCGAGGTCGCTCCGGAGAGCGTCATGAATCTGATCGAAAACGTGGAGACCACCGGCAACATCTACGGTGTGGAGAAGCCCTCCTACGGTCAGGACGGCACGGACGTTCTGGTGTACATCGGCGAAGTCGCCGCCATCAAGGTTCCGGAAATGGCGAAGCATCTGCTGGCGCTGCTGGCAAAGGCGGGCGTTTCCGCCAAGGTTCTTGCCAATGAGCCTGCCTCCGGCGTGATGCTGGGCGACCTGATGGGCTACACCGAGGAAGTCCGTAAGCAGGCCGAAGTGTGCGCCAAGGCGCTGAACGAAACGGGTCTTCCCGTTGTGGTTCTGGACAGCTACGACGCCGAGATCATGACCCAGAAGTACCCTGAGTGGGGCTGCGAGATCACCGCCGGTGTCACCACCGCCACCGCTTTCGTCGCAAAGCTGCTGGAAGAGAAGAAGCTGGCCGCCAAGGCCGCGCTGGGCACGCTGGGCGCCTGCCACGATGACGACCGTCTGGCGCGCACCTTCCACGAGTTCGCCCCGGTGCGCAGTATTGCCAAGGCCGCGGGCTACGAGCTGACGGAGATGTTCAACCACGAGAAGCTGGCGAAGTCCTGCGGCACCGCCGTTGCCTACGGCTATATGCCCGAGCTGGTGACCCGCATTGCGGGCGGCCGCTGGGACGATCTGACCCGCACCGATGCCAAGGCAATGCTGGTGGCGTGTCCCGAAACATGGCTGTGCTTCAGCCTGTGCGTTCCCGAGGGCTATCAGCTGGTAGACCTGTTCGGCGCGCTGCTGTAAAACGAATATGAAACACATTCTTGTCTGTGTAAAGGCGGTACCCGTTTCCTCCTCTGTTGAGGTGGACGGTCAGCACCGGTTAAAGCGGGATGGGGCCAGTTTGCAATGGAATATTGCGGATGAGTCCGCGCTGGAGGCCGCTTTCCGCCTGGCGGACAGGGATGGCAGTGTCACAGTCCTGACCATGGGTCCTCCAAAACTGGAGGGCCCATTGCTGGAATTGCTGGCAAGAGGGGCCAATCGGACGGTACTCATTACCGACCGTCTCATGGCCGGGGCGGACACCCGGGCGACTGCCCGGGCGCTGGCTTCGGCGGCGGAAAAGCTGGGGCCGTTTGATGCCGTTTTCTGCGGCTGCAAGGCCATCGACGGGGAGACCGGGCAGGTTCCCGGCGAACTGGCGGCGGCGCTGGGGCTTCCCTGCATCTCCAATGCGGAGAAAGTGGAAGCGGCGGGGGACGAACTGCTGGTCACCCGGCGGCTGGAGGACGGCGTTCAGAACCTGACCGTTTCCGGGTCAGCGATGGTCAGCTTCAGCAGCTATTCCTATCCGCTGCGTCTTGCCGGAATTCTGGGAATGCGCCGGGCAAGGAAAACCCCGGTGGAAATTCTGACAGCCGCCGATCTGGGACTGACCCCGGAGGACTGCGGCCTGAAAGGGTCGCTTACCAAGGTCGTGGCAATGGAATCCCGCTTCCCCGGTCTGCGCCGGGGGCCAAAGGAAACGGATTTGGACGCGGGTGTGCAGAATCTGCGCGTGCTTCTGCGGGAGGTGCGGCCATGAAGGAAATTCTGGTGCTATGCCCCTTCGGCGTGGATAAGGGCCTGCTCAGCAAGGCCGCCCGGCTTTCCGGCGGCGAACTGCGGGCTTTGGTTCCGGAGGGGGAGGCTGAAACCGCCGCGGAATATGGTGCAGGCCGCATTTTTGAACTCAACGCTCCGGAAATTGGGGACGAAAGCGCTTTTGCCGCCTTTCTGTCGGAGACGATCCGCCGAGGGGGTAGCCAGATCGTTCTGGCTCCGGCGACGGTGCGGATGCGGAATATTATGCCCATGCTTGCGTGGCAGCTGGACGCGGGACTGACGGCGGACTGCACCGCCCTGCGTATGGAGGGGGAGCAGCTGATTCAGACCCGTCCGGCATTTGGAAATTCCCTGATGGCGGACATCCGCTCGTTAAGTGAGATTCAGATGGCCACCGTCCGACCGGGAACGTTCCGGCCGGAAAGGCAGGCGGTCAAAACGCCGGACGTGCAAACCATCACCTATACCCCAGACGAGCGGGTGAAGCTCCATTCCTTCGGAAGCTTCGCCCAGGGAAAGCCCCTGTCTCAGGCGGAGATCATCGTAGCAGGGGGCATGGGCGTCGGCTCCAGGGCGGGCTTTGAAAAGCTGGAAGCGCTGGCAAAAAAGCTGGGGGGCAGCCTGGGCGCGTCCCGCACGGCTGTGGAGGCGGGATTTGCGCCCTACCGCTGTCAGGTGGGCATGACGGGCATTACGGTCTGCCCGAAGCTGTACATCGCCGTGGGAATCAGCGGCGCGGTGCAGCACTTGGCCGGTATGTCCGGCTCCGGGAAGGTCGTCGCCATCAATTCGGACCCGAAGGCACCGATTTTCGACTATGCCGACTATGGCATCGTCGGAGATTGGGAGGCCGTTGTTGATAAACTTCTTAAGGAGGAGAATTTATGAATTACAAGAAAACCTACGTTCCTGCCAAGGGCTATACGCCCATCTGCAAGATCGGCGAGTGCAGCCTGAAAAAGCTGGAATTCGGCATCATCGAGCTGGACGCCGGGGAGAAGCTGCCTTTCTACACCGAAGACCGGGAAGTCGCCTTCATCATGCTGGAGGGCCACTGCAACGTTTCCTTCGACGGTGAGCGCTATGAGAACGTGGGAAACCGCGCCAACGTATTTGAAAACCGCAAGGCCGAGAGCTTCTATATGCCCCGTGAGCAGCATCTGGAGATCGAAGCCATCGACCATATCAAGATCGCCGTCTGCGGCACGCCCGTGAAGGAAAAGACCGCCCCGCAGGTGCTTCGGGAAGACCATGTGGTGCTGAAGCTGCTGGGCCGCGTTCCCTTCCAGAGAGAGACCAGCTTCATCATCGACGGCAATTCCAACGCAAAAGTCCTGACCATCGGTGAGGCCTACTGCACCGAGGGCAACTGGGCTGGCTTCCCGCCTCACAAGCACGACGAGGACAATATGCCCGCCGAGTGCATCGCCGAGGAAATTTACTACTTCCTGTTTGACCCCAGGCAGGGCTTTGCCGTGCAGTGTCTGTACACCGCCGACGGCGCTCTGGACGAGGCCTACCGGGTGAAGAACGACGAGCTGGTGGAGTTCCCCTACGGCTACCACACCACCGTTTCCACCCCCGGCTACCAGACCTACTTCCTGTGGCTGATGGCGGGCGACTATCAGGGCTTCAACCGCAGCAACGACCCGGAGCACGACTGGGTCAAATAATTTCCTTTTATCCCCGGATGAACAGCTGCATAGGTTCATCCGGGGCATCTTCAATAGGATGGTGCGTATATGACAGATTACGTTTTGGGCGTGGATATCGGCAGCGGCAGCGTGAAGCTGACGCTGCTTAGCCGGGAAGGGAAGATCGCTGCCACCGCCGGCTGTGAGTATCCCACCTATTATCCTCGCGTCGGCTGGTGTGAGCAGGACCCGGAGGACTGGTGCCGGGCGTTCAAGACCGCCTTCGGGGACATTCTGAAAACGGCGGGCGTCGGGGCGGAGCGGATCAAGGCCCTGTCCTTTGACGCGGCTACCCACACGGCGGTGCTGCTGGGCGAGCAGAAGCAGGTACTGCGCCGGGCGATCCTCTGGACAGACCAGCGCAGCAAGGAAGAGGTGCAGGAGCTGAAGGACACCTGCCTGGATACCATTATGGATCAGGCGGTGAATGCCCCCACCACGGTCTGGACGCTGCCTCAGCTGATGTGGCTGCGCAGGCACGAGCCGGAAATCTGGGGACAGATCCGCTATATCCTCTTTGCCAAGGACTATCTGCGCTACCGCATGACCGGCACCATGGAGACGGATACCATCGACGCGGAGGGCTCCATGTTCTACGACACCAGGCGGGAACGCTGGTCGGAGGAACTGTGCGCGGTGGGCGGCATCCGGAAGGAATGGCTGCCCCGTCTGTGCAGACCCACGGATGTGGCGGGCACCATGACCGGAGAACGGGCAGCGGAGTTCGGCCTTGCGGAGGGAACCCGGGTGCTGGTAGGTACTACGGACACGGTGATGGAGCTTTTCGCGGCGGGCAATGTGGAGCCGGGTCACGCCACGGTGAAGCTGGCCACCGCCGGACGTATCTGCATCGTGACCGATCATGCGCTGGACTCCAAATTTATTTTCAACTATCGCCATGTGGTGCCGGGGCTGTGGTATCCCGGCACGGCGACGGCCAGCTGCGCCGCCAGCTACCGCTGGTATCGGGACACCATCGGCCGGGAGCCGTTTGCTGAGCTGAACGTTCCGGCGGAGAAGATCGCTCCGGGCAGCGACGGCCTGATGTTCCACCCCTACTTAAACGGCGAGCTGACGCCCTACAATGACCCGGACCTGAAGGGCAGCTATACCGGCATCAGTTCCAGCCACACCACTGCCCACTTCACCCGGGCTACGCTGGAGGGCGTCGCCATGAGCCTGAAGGACTGCCTGAACACCCTGAACGGACTGGGCGTGGAAATGAAGCGGGTGCGCATCATCGGCGGCGGCGCGAAGGGAATGCTCTGGCGTCAGATCGTGGCGGATATTCTGGGACTGGAGCTGCAGAAGGTCAAGGTGGACGATTCCTCCTTCGGTACGGCCATGCTGACCGCCGTAGGCATCGGCTGGTTTGACAGCTTTGCCCACGCGGCGGAAACCTGCGTGGAGATCGACTCCGTTTCCAAGCCCGACCCGGCGACCCACGAACTTTACGAAAAGCTGTTCCTGAAATACAAGGCGGTGCATGACGCGCTGGCGCCCATTTACCGGGGGTGAGCCATGACAAAGGAAATACCGATTCTGGACAGCTGCGACGTGCTGGTCTGCGGCGGCGGGTTCGGCGGAATTTCCGCCGCGCTGGCGGCGGCAAGGCTGGGGAAACGGGTGATTCTGCTGGAAAAGCAGTACATTCTGGGCGGTCTGGGGACGGCGGGACTGGTCACTATTTATCTCCCGCTGTGTGACGGCGTCGGCCATCAGGTTTCCTTCGGACTGGCGGAGGAACTGCTCAGGCTGTCCATTTCCATGGGCGCGGAGGACGAATACCCCGCCAACTGGCTGGACAGCGCAGACCCGGCGGGGCGGACGGAAAAGGATCACCGCTTCCGTGTGCGCTATAACCCATGGCTCTTTGCCATTCTGGCCGAGCAGGAACTGGTAAAGGCGGGGGTGAAGATTCTCTACGGCTGTTACGCTGTGGACGCGGAGGTGCGGGAAGACCGCATTCATTCGGTCATTGTGGAAAGCATCTCCGGCAGGCAGAGGATATGCACCCGCACCGTGGTGGACGCCACGGGAGACGCCTGCATTGCCCATCTTGCCGGCGCGCCGACGGAAACCAATCAGCAGGGCAATATTCTGGCGGCGTGGTACTACTCTCAGGGCAGCGAGGGTTACCGGCTCAACATGCTGGGCTTTTCAGACGTTCCGGCGGAGGAAGACGCCGGACGGACGGCGCGTCCCCTGCTTGACCGCCGGTTCGGCGGACTGGGCTGCGGGGAAGTGTCGGAAATGATGCAGTATTCCCACGCATCGACCCTGAATGACATCCGGAAGAAGCGCCGCAGCGACCCTTCGTGGGTGCCTACCGCCATTGCGACCATGCCCCAACTGCGTATGACCCGACGGATTCAGGGGGAATATACGCTGGACGAAGGGGAAATGCACAAATATTTCGCCGATTCCGTCGGCATGGTCTCCGACTGGAGAAAGCGGGGGCCGGTTTACGAGGTCCCGTTTTCCACGCTGTATTCCGCCAAGGTGAAGAATCTGATCATGGCGGGACGGTGTACCTCCGTGACGGACGCCATGTGGGATATCATGCGGGTGATCCCCTGCTGCGCCGTCACCGGACAGGCTGCCGGTACCGCGGCCGCGCTGACGGAGGATTTTTCCGCAATGGATATCCGGCAGCTGCAGCAGACGCTGAAGAATAGCGGCGTGATCCTCCACGAGCGGGAGCTGAATATTGGGAAATTATAAGTGAATCCAAAAATTATAATTGAAAAAGCTCCCAAAATAATGTATTCTTATAAAGTACAGACGCTGGTTCTATGATACCCTGCACCGGCTGTGCAGGAAAGCATTCCGGAGGTTCGGCTTCCCGCGGAACACCGGAAAACAACAAAAAAATTTAAGAAATGAGGTACTCTTATGGCATATCAACACTGGTCCTATGACACCCTGCACCGGCTGTGCATGGAAGCGTTCCAGAAGTTCGGCTTCACCGAAGCGGAGGCCGATATCATTCAGGACGTTCTGCTGACTGCCGACCTGTACGGCATTGAGTCCCACGGTATGCAGCGGATGGTCCGCTACCACAAGTGCATCGAAAAAGGCATGATCGACGTCCATGCCAAGCCCGAAGTGGTGTTCGAGACCCCCATCTCCGCCGTCATCGACGCCCATGAGGCCATGGGACAGCTGGTTTCCCATAAGGCCATGGAAATGGCCATCGAGAAGGCCAAGACTACTGGCGTGGGTATCGTCTCCGTCCGGAACTCCAACCACTACGGCATCGCGGGTTACTATGCCAAGATGGCCTGCAAGGAAGGTCTGATGGGCTTTAGTTGCACCAACAGCGAAGCCATCATGGTTCCCACCTTTGCCCGGAAGGCCATGCTGGGCTCCAACCCCATCGCCTGCGCGTTCCCCGCCGAGCCCTATGATTTCTTCTTCGACGCTTCCACCACGGTCGTCACCCGCGGCAAGCTGGAAATGTACAACAAGATGGAAAAGCCCCTGCCCGAAGGCTGGGCGCTGGACAAGGACGGTCATCCCTCCACCAATGCCCCCGACGTGCTGGCGAATATCGTGGCGAAAAAGGGCGGCGGCATCATGCCTCTTGGCGGCTCCACGGAGCAGCTGGGCAGCCACAAGGGCTACGGCTACGGTATGCTGTGTGAGATCTTCTCCTCCATCCTGTCCATGGGCGCTACCTCCAATTACTGCATGACCGGCGGAAAGGGTCAGATCTGCCATGGCTTCATGGCTATCAACCCCGCCTACTTCGGCGACCCCGCCGCCATCAAGGAGCATTTCTCCAAGTACCTGCAGGAGCTGCGGGACGCGCCCAAGGCCGACGGTCAGGAGCGCATCTACACCCACGGCGAGAAGGAAGTTGCCGCGGTGAAGCGCATCATGGAAAACGGCATCCCCGTCAACGACAACACCATGGTGGAAGTCCTTGACCTGTGCAACTATCTGGGTATGGACTTTGGCGCTTACTTCGGCGACTATCGTCCCCCTGTCAAGAAGGACGTTTTCAAGGGCAACTATTAAAAAACATAATTGGGAACCGGCCAACCGCTGGTTCCCGATGACAAACGTGTGGGAGGATTCTTTATGATCGCGATTCCTTACGGCAAAGGCCATCTGGATGTTGCATTTCCCTATAACGGCCTGCTGACCTCCCGTGTGGACGAGCTGAAAAGCGACCGCACCGGCAGGGAGCTGGTGGAGGAAGCCATGGCGTCGCCCATGGGAACGCCCACCCTGTCTGCTCTCGCGGCAGGGAAGAAGCGCTGTACCATCATCATTTCCGACCACACCCGCCCGGTACCCAGCCGGGACATCCTGCCCCCCATGCTGGCGCAGCTCCGGCAGGGGAATCCGGAGATTCGGGTGACGCTGCTGGTAGCCACCGGTTTCCACCGGCTCACAACGACCGCCGAGCTGGAAGCAAAGCTGGGGAAGGAAATTGCGGGTTCCGAGAAAATCGTCGTTCACGACGCCTTTGACCCGGAATCCAATGTTCAGATCGGCGTTCTGCCCTCCGGCGCACCGCTGGTCATCGACCGGACGGCGGTGGACACCGACCTGCTCATTGCGGAGGGTTTCATTGAGCCGCACTTCTTCGCCGGTTTCTCCGGCGGGCGGAAGAGCATCCTGCCCGGCGTCTGCGATAAGACGACGGTGCTGGGCAACCACTGCGGCGCGTTTATCGCCTCCCCTTATGCCCGCACGGGCATTCTGGAGGGCAACCCCCTTCACCGGGATATGGTAGCGGCGGCAGAGATGGCAAAGCTGGCGTACATCGTCAATGTGGTCATCGACGAGGAGAAAAAGACGGTTGCGGCCTTCGCGGGAGACTTCCGGAAGGCGCATGAAGCCGGTGTGGCGTTTCTGCGGCAGTACTGCGAGGTGCAGGCTGTCCCCGGGGACATCGTCGTCACCTCCAACGGCGGCGCGCCGCTGGACCAGAACATCTACCAGAGCGTCAAGGGGCTGACCGCGGCGGAGGCTTCCGCCAAGGAGGGCGCGGTGCTGATCATGTGCGCCGAGCTGGCCGACGGCACCGGCGGCGAGGGCTTCTATACCTCCCTCCGGGACTGCGAAACCCCTGCGGCGCATTTTGAGCAGTGCGTCAATACCCCCCAGTCGGAGACCATTCCCGACCAGTGGGAGAGCCAGATTCTGGCGAGAATCCTCACGAAGCACCGGGTGATCTTTGTTTCCCGTCCGGAAATGGAGAAGACCCTCCGGGAGATGAAGCTGGACTACGCCCCCAATCTGGAAACCGCCATGGTCATGGCGAAACAGGACAAGGGCGAAAACGCCTCCGTCACCCTGATCCCCAACGGCATTTCCGTGATGGTAAAATCATAAACTATTGCATTAACAAAAAGGAGAAAAACTATGGATTACGCAAAAGAGTCCCTGCGGCTCCACAAGGAGTGGGGCGGCAAGATCGAGGTCATCTGCAAGGTACCCTGCAAGACCAAGGACGACCTGTCTCTGGCCTACACCCCCGGCGTTGCCCAGCCCTGTCTGGAGATCCAGAAGGACATCGACAAGTCCTATGAGCTGACCCGCCGCCACAACCTGTGCGCCGTCATCACCGACGGCACCGCCGTTCTGGGTCTGGGGGACATCGGCCCCGAGGCCGGTATGCCCGTTATGGAGGGCAAGTGCGCCCTGTTCAAGGCTTTTGCCGACGTGGACGCCTTCCCCCTGTGCGTCAAGACCCACGATGTGGATGAGTTCGTCAACGCCGTGTATCTGATGAGCGGTTCCTTCGGCGGAATCAATCTGGAGGACATCTCCGCTCCCCGGTGCTTTGAGATCGAGCGGAAGCTGAAGGCAAAGTGCGACATTCCCATCTTCCACGACGACCAGCACGGCACCGCTGTCATTACCCTCGCCGGTCTGACCAACGCACTGAAGGTCGTCGGCAAGAAGAAGGAAGACGTGAAGATCGTCACCTCCGGCGCTGGTGCGGCTGCTATCGCCATCGTCAAGCTGCTGCTGTCCTCCGGCTTCAGGAACGTGACCATGTGCGACCGGAAGGGCGCGATCTACGCGGGTCGTGACGGACTGAACTGGATCAAGGAAGAGATGGCGCAGGTCACGAATCTGGACAAGAAGGCCGGTTCTCTTGCCGATATGCTGGTAGGCGCCGATGTGTTCATCGGTGTTTCCGCCCCCGGCATGGTGACGAAGGAAATGGTGCAGACCATGAACAAGGACGCCATCATCTTTGCCTGTGCCAACCCCACCCCGGAGATTTTCCCGGACGAAGCGAAGGCAGGCGGCGCGAGAGTGGTTTCCACCGGCCGCAGCGACTATCCCAACCAGATCAACAACGTTCTGGCGTTCCCCGGCATTTTCCGCGGTGCTTTTGACGTTCGCGCCAGCGACATCAACGAGGAAATGAAGATCGCCGCCTCCAACGCGCTGGCGAATCTGATCTCCGACGAGGAGCTGAACGAGAACTATATCATCCCCGCCGCCTTCGACCCCAGAGTCGGCCCCGCCGTGGCCAAGGCCGTGGCAGAAGCCGCCCGGAAGTCCGGTGTGGCAAGACTGTAAGAAAGAAATAGCGATAACAGCAAAGCGCCAGCATGGGAACGGATGTTCCCGTGCTGGCGCATTTTACTTATGATGCACAGCACTTATCCACCATTGGTGCTGTATGGAAAAGTCTGCCGCAGAGACGGCGGCATTCCGGCCTTTGCAGAGGTTTTTATAGGTTTTGCTTCGATTAAGGGAAAAAAACGGCTGTTTTTTAATCCTTTTGCGCATTGTTTTTCCTTCCGAAAAGAAGTATGATTTTGTCGATCAGATAAGTATCTTGGAGGAATCAAAATGACGGTGGCAGAGGCCGAAGACGAATACCTGAAAGCGGTAAGGCTTGGACAAAAGGAGTGTGCCGTGCTGCAGGGGAAGGGGCAGAACCCGTTCCCGGTGGTGCTGGATCAAATATTGGGCGACGGTGTTTCGGAGGGCGCGCAGAATGTCGGCACGCTGGAAATACCCATTGAACGCATCGTTGGCGTGAAAAGCGCGGGGAGAATTTCCGCTTTTTCGGCGGGCTTTTTTCCGCTGCTGGACTGCGAGTCGGAATTCGCAATGAAGTGGATGACGCTGTGCCGGGCGCATCAGGGGGACGAGGGCATCCGCGACCCCATTATTTGCTATGAATATCTGGGAAATTTCTATGTTCAGGAGGGAAATAAGCGCCTGAGCGTGCTGAAATATTACGGAGCAATCAGAATTCCCAGCGTCGTTTACCGGATCGTGCCGCCTATGAGCGACAACCCGGAAATTCGCGCTTATTATGAGTTCCTGGATTTCTTCAAATATACGCGGCTTTACGACGCCCTCTACACCCATCCGGGGTGCTACACCCAGCTGCTGGCGCTTACCAATCTGCCGAAGGACCGGGAGTGGACGGAGGAAGAACGCCGCCGTTTCCGGGCGTATTTTCAGTATTTCCGGGAGGCGTTCGATGCGCTGGGAGGCCGGAGCCTGCATATCCGGGCGGAGGAAGCGCTGCTTTTGTGGCTGCAGGTGCATCCCTTTACCGATTTGGGAACGCTGTCCGGCGCACAGCTGAAAAAAACCCTCGGCGAATTGTGGGAAAACGTGGTGGCAATGGATCTGCCGGATCTGGTGGTGCGGACGGAAGCGGCGGGAACCGCCGCAAAGCAGTCGCTGTTCGGCAGACTGTGGCGGCCGGGACATGTCAATGTTGCCTTCGTTCACCAGCGTACCGTGGAGACCAGCCCATGGACGTGCGCCCATGACGTGGGAAGAAAGCATCTGGAGGACGCTCTGGGGAACGCCGTCACGGTGCGCAGCTATTTTGGCGCGGACACGGCCGCTCAGGCGGAAGCGCTTCTGGAACAGGCGGTCGCGGACGGCGCGGAGGTCATTTTCACTACGACGCCCCAGCTGGTCGCACCCAGCCTGAAGGTCTCCATCCGCTATCCCAAGGTGCGGTTCCTGAACTGCTCCATTCATATGCCTTATTCCACGGTTCGCACCTACTACAGCCGCATCTACGAGGGAAAATTCATCACCGGCGCGATCGCCGGGGCCATGGCGGACAACAACAGAATCGGCTACGTGGGTTCTTATCCGATTTTTGGCGTCCCCGCTTCCATCAACGCCTTTGCCCTCGGCGCGCAGCTCACCAATCCCAGAGCGCAGATCGAGCTGAAATGGTCGTGCATGCCGGGCAACCCGACGCAGGAGTTCATCCGGGACGGAATCCGCGTGATCTCCAACCGGGATACACCGGCGGAGGACAAGCTGCACACGGAATACGGCACCTATTACATCGACGGCAGCGGCGAATTTATCCCGTTGGGTTCACCCTGCTGGATATGGGGAAAGTTCTATGAAAACGTGATACGGGCGATCCTGTCCGGCACATGGGACGACATCCACGGGCAGGCGGTGAACGACTGGTGGGGGATGAGCAGCGGCGTGATCGACGTAAAGCTGGCGGACGATCTGCCGGAGGGCATCAAGAATCTGGCGCTCTACCTGCGCAGCGGCATCAAAGACGGAACGATCGACCCCTTCCGCAGGAAGATCGTCGCACAGGGCGGCGTAGTCAAGAACGATGGCATACGGACGCTTGGGGCGGAAGACCTGCTTCACATGGACTGGCTGTGCGAGAATATCCACGGCGCGATTCCCGCCTATGACGAGCTGCTCCCGATTTCCAAACCGACGGTGCGGCTTCTGGGCATTTACCGGGACACCATTCCGGCGGATGATGTTACGTAAACCATAGATCAAAAAAGGACGTGTTGCAGTGCTGCAATACGTCCTTTTTGCGTATCATACTGAACTCCAATTAAAATCTTTGATTTTAATCAGGAAATAGTATCAGACCCGACCGGTAAACAGGTCGCACTGGATATCCACAACGTCGTCCAGAGAAATCTCCGTCCCGTCCAGCATGACCATTGTACGGCGGCTGAGGTCGATTTTTTTCAGATTTCCCTTGAGCGTCCCGTATGCGCCGCCCTGCTTGCGGCGGTCAGGGATGAAACAGGTCACGGTGATCTCCGGGTGCGCCGGGGCGGCGTCCAGAAGGATTTGCTGCTTTTGATCCAGAATGTCCCGGCTGTATTCCGTCAATTCCGCCCGGCTATCCGTCAGACGGCCTGCCTCCTGAAGAACGGCCTCGTAGCCGGTGAGGGCGGAGAAGGGGGAAAACTGCGCGACTCTGTCCATGGCGGACATGGGGGGATGCTTCCGGGAAACGGGGTGGGGCAGGTAAATTAGATCGTCATATTCGCCCATTATGCTTTGTGTCCTCCTATCTGACCGTTCCGGTCTCTGGCGGTTGCGCCTTCCTCCAAGTCCATGCCTTTCAGAATGGCGTTTTTTCCGTACTTCTTTTTGATGGCCAGCACCGCCTGCTGGCGGCGCTTTTCCCGCTCACGAGCAGCTGCTTCTTCGGCGCGGCGCTTCTCCTGAGAGGCGAAATCGGAGAAAAAGTCCAGCTGCTCAGTGCTTTCGTGGCGGGGCAGGGAGTTCTCCGGGACGATGTGGTTGGCGGATAGATACAGCCGCCTGACCAGAAGATTGGGGTCTACAATGCGGTCGAAAAGCTCGGCAACGGCACCGACGATAGCCTTGGAGGAAGCGGTATGCCCGCCCAGATTCGCGGTGCCGTGGGCGTGCTTGGGAATTCTGCGGCCGTAGCGGTCAACGGTGACGTCGCCATGATAGGCGCGGCTTCGTTCCGGGGCGGTGAGATTTTCAATATCGTAGCCCACCGTCAGGACAATCTGGTCGGTGACAAGTCCTTTGTCCACTAAGTCCAAGGAAAGATCATCCGCCATTTCCCTGACGACCAGCCGGGCCTTTTCCGCGGTATAGGGGCATTGCAGCACCTGACCGGGGCTGATGCTGCTGGACTCCGGCTTGTATGCCTTGATGTCCGCGATGGTGCACGGCTCCCACCCCCAGGCGTGGTCGATCAGCAGCTGGGCGTTGACGCCGAACAGCTTATACAGCAGGTCTTCGTTGTAAAATTCCGTAGGCTTGCCCACGGAACACCGGGCGACGTCGCCCATGGTGCGCAGCCCCACCTTTTCCAGCTTCTTCGCGTAGCCGGGGCCGACCCGCCAGAAATCCGTCAGGGGACGGTGAGACCACAGCTCCTGCCGGTAGCGCAGCTCGTCCAGCTGGGCGATGCGCACGCCGTTTTTGTCTGCGGGAATGTGCTTCGCCACAATGTCCATGGCTACTTTGGCAAGATACAGATTCGTCCCGATTCCGGCGGTGGCCGTAATGCCGGTATTTTCCAGAATGTCCAGAATGATCTTCATGGCGAGCTTTTCCGGAGTCAGGCGGTAGAGATTCAGGTAATTTGTGGCGTCGATGAACACCTCGTCGATGGAGTAGGGGTGGATGTCCTCCGGGGCGACGTATTTGAGATAAATATTGTAAATGGCCGCGCTGGTCTCCATATAAAACGCCATCTGCGGGGGCGCGACGATGTAGTTCACCTCCAGCTCCGGGTGACCGCGCAGTTCGGTGTAGTCGTGGGATTTGCCGGTAAAAGTGCGTCCCGGGGCGGAATTCCGGCGCAGCGCGTTGACCTGTCCGATTTTCTGTACGACCTCAAACAGCCGCGGCCTGCCGGGAATGCCGAAGGATTTCAGGGAAGGGGAGACCGCAAGGCAGATGGTTTTGTCGGTGCGGCTGGGGTCGGCCACCACCAGATTGGTGATCATGGGGTCTAACCCCCGCTGGATGCACTCCACGGAGGCATAGAAGGATTTCAAGTCGATGGCAATATAGCTTCGGGCTTTCATTCCGGCGCGGCCTCCTTTTATACGAGTTTTTAGGGTCTATCTGAAAACCGGAAATATGACCAACAGCGAGGGATTTTTCGCCTG
>ENA-UOIZ01000628-UOIZ01000628.1-human-gut-metagenome-genome-assembly--contig:-P88-NODE-628-length-33983-cov-10.842048_pt1 | contig 33983 bp, 28 predicted proteins | sample MGYA00242336_ERZ723883 | MGnify/ENA metagenome assembly ERZ723883 | reverse complement strand
GCAAAGATTGAAAAAAATATTAAAAAAATTTTGACGGAGTAAGATATATATGTTTGAAAAAATCGAAATATTTGACAAAAGGTACTCCGAGCTTTCCGAAAGGCTCTACCAGCCGTCAGTAGCGGGCAATCCCGAGGAATATCAGAAAATTATGAAGGAAATCAAGTCGATTGAGGAAATCGTTTTGACCTACCGTAAATACAAAGAGGCTGTTCAGACCGAAAAAGACAGCCTTGAAATTCTTGAGGAAACAAGCGACAAAGAGCTTAAAGAGCTTGCTCAGATTGAGCTTGACGAGGCTAAGGATAATATCAAAAATCTTGCGGAAGATTTGAAAATTCTGCTTTTGCCGAAGGATCCGAACGATGAACGGAATGTTATCGTTGAAATCCGTGGCGGTGCAGGCGGTGAGGAATCGGCTCTGTTCAGTGCGGTTCTGTTCAGAATGTACTCGATGTATGCCGAAAAGAAGGGCTTTAAAATCGAGATTATCAATGCCAATGAAACCGAAATCGGCGGTTACAAGGAAATTTCCTTTATGATTGAGGGTGAGGGTGCATACTCACGCTTTAAGTACGAAAGCGGTGTTCACCGTGTTCAGCGAGTACCCGAAACCGAAAGTCAGGGCAGAGTTCACACATCGACAACAACCGTTGCGGTTTTGCCCGAGGCAGAAGATGTTGAGCTTGAAATTGATCCGAATGACCTCAAAATTGACACCTTCCGTTCAAGCGGTGCAGGCGGTCAGCATATCAACAAAACAAGTTCCGCAATCCGAATCACTCACTTGCCCACAGGTATGGTAGTTGAGTGTCAAGACGAGAGAAGTCAGTACAAGAACAAGGACAAGGCTCTTAAAGTTCTCAAAAGCCGACTTCTCAAGGAAAAACAGGACAAACAGGCGAGTGAAATTGCCGAAAACAGAAAAATGCAGGTAGGTACGGGCGACCGCAGTGAGCGAATCCGCACATATAACTATCCACAGGGCAGAGTAACCGACCACAGAATCGGTCTTACTCTCTACAAGCTTGAAGAAATTCTCAACGGCAGCCTTGACGAAGTGATTGACGCACTTGTTGCCGCTGACAGAGCCGAAAAGCTCAAAGAAAGTATGGAAAAATAATCCGGTGATAATTGTGAAAACATTGTTGTTAAAAAATACAGAGGAAGATATAAAAACCGCCGCAGAGCTGCTTAAAAACGGCGGTGTTGTAGGAATCCCGACCGAAACAGTTTACGGACTTGCGGCTGACGCACTCAACCCCGAGGCCGTAAAGAAGATTTTTAAAGCAAAGGGCAGACCCGGGGATAATCCGCTGATTGTCCACATCTGCGATTTTTCCGATATTGAAAGACTTAACCTTGTGACGAAGATTCCCGACACGGCAAAAAAACTTGCCGATGCGTTCTGGCCGGGACCGCTCACAATGATTATGAAGAAGTCGGATGTTATTCCGAATGAAGTTTCGGCAGGACTTGACACGGTTGCAATCCGTTTTCCGAGCCACAAAACCGCACAGGCGATTATCCGTGAATCTGGTACGGTTCTTGCCGCACCTTCGGCAAATATTTCGGGCTCACCCAGTCCAACAACCGCACAGCATGTTATGAACGATATGGACGGCAAAATCGACGCTGTTCTTGACGGCGGTGCAAGTGAGGTAGGTCTTGAAAGCACGGTAATCACTCTTGCGGGAGATGTTCCGAGGGTGCTTCGCCCGGGCGGAATCACGGTTGAAATGCTCGAGAGTGTTCTCGGCAAGGTTGAAGTTGATGACGCAGTACTGCACAAACTTGCAGACAATGTTAAGGTTGCAAGCCCCGGCATGAAGTACAAGCACTATGCGCCAAGGGCGAGAGTAATACTTCTTAATTGCAACGATGAGCAATATATTGATTATGTAAACAAAAAGGCGGCAAAGGGAGTTGCGGCGCTCTGTTGTGACGAAGATATTCCGCTTTTGAAAACTCCCGTTTTCTCTCTCGGAAAACGAAACGACTATACAAGACAGGCTCACACGCTTTTTGACGAGCTTCGCAGAATTGATGAGGACGACAGCGTTAAGGTTGTCTATTCAAGACTGCCAAAAACGAACGGCGTCGGAATGGCTGTTTACAACCGTCTTATAAGAGCGGCAGGCTTTGAGGTGATTGACCTTGAACAGAATTAAAATTGTCGGTCTTACGGGACAGAGCGGTGCGGGAAAAAGCACGGTTTCGGCATATTTTGCCAAAAACGGAATGTGCGTTATAAATGCTGACGAGATTGTAAAAAATCTTTACACTCCCGATTCCGTGTGCTTAAAGGCTGTTTCGGGTGTTTTCGGTCAGGATATTATCCTTTCTGACGGCAACATTGACAGACCGTTGCTTGCCAAAAGGGCATTTTCAAGCAAAGAAAACACACATTTGCTAAATTCAATTGTTCATCCGTTTGTTACATATGAATTTATGCAGATGGCGAAACAGGCTCAGACAGACGGCAAAAGCGTTGTGATTTATGATGCTTCTCAGCTTTTTGAAAGCGGTGCCGATGTGTTTTGCGACCTTATTGTAAGCGTTACCGCTAAAAAAGAGATAAGGCTTGAGAGAATCTGCAAAAGGGATAACATTGACATTTCCCGTGCAGAGCTAAGAATGTCTGCACAGCTTGACGAGGAATTTTTCAGAAGTCACAGCGACATTGTTATTGAAAACAATTTTTCTATAGAGCAAGTCGAGCTTGCCGCACAAAAGGCGGCAGAGGCTATTAACAACCTGATGAGGTGATAGGATGCCCCAATCAAGGCGATATAAAAAGAAAAAAAGTGCAGGAAAGGCGATTTTGGCATGGATAATTGTGCTTGCAATTCTTGCGGCGGGAGTATTTGTGTTTGTTTCGGTCTTTTACGAGGACGCAAAGAGAAAGCTTGATGAGATGAATTATCCACGCACCTACAGCACATATGTTGAAAAAGCCGCCAAGGATTATGACCTTGATCCTGCGTTGATATATGCCGTAATCCACACGGAAAGCGGCTTTGACCCGAAAGCCGAATCGGGCGTCGGAGCAAAGGGTGTTATGCAGATGATGCCATCGTCCTTTGAGTGGCTGCAGGAGCAAAGAGGTTGTGCGGGACAGTACACCGAGGATGACCTGTTTGACCCCGAAATCTGTATTGATTACGGTAGTTATCTTTTAAAATATTTTTACGATTATTACGGCACGGAACGCTCGGCAATTGCCGCATATAATGCCGGCTTTGTTGTAAGCGACTGGCTCAACGATACTAATTACAGTTCGGACGGAAAAAATCTTGATTCCATTCCGTATCCCGAAACAAAGAATTATGTTGACAAGGTTGAAAGTGCCAAGGAAATGTATATAAAACTTTATTATTCAAAATCTAATTAATTTCCGATATGTTAATATGCCTTTGGCGGCGGATTTCAAAATAAAATGGTTTTGCCGTGTTTTACGGCACAGAAAGGACGGTTATTATGGCTGAAGAAAAGTCAAAGACAACTTTATTAAAGGAAAAAATTATGATGACCGAACCGAAGGGCGTTAAGGCTCTTTCGGAGGAAGAAATTAAAAAGGCAGACAGCTTTTGCGATGGTTACAAAAAGTTTCTTGATAACTCACCCGTTGAGCGTGAGGCTGTTCGCTATACTGTTGAGCTTGCCAAAAAAGCAGGTTTTGCAGAGTATGAGCAGGACAAAGAATATAAGGCCGGCGACAGGCTTTATTATGTAAACCGTGACAAGGCTGTTGCTCTTGTTGTAATCGGTAAAAACGGTGTTAAGAACGGTGCAAGGCTTGCAATCGCTCATATTGATTCCCCGAGAGTTGACCTCAAACCGAATCCTCTTTTTGAGGCAAACAATCTTGCATTCTTTAAGACTCATTACTACGGCGGTCTTAAAAAATATCAGTGGACAACAATTCCGCTTTCACTTCACGGTTCGGTTGTAAAGCTTGACGGTACAAGAGTTGACATCTGCTGGGGCGATGATGAGAACGAAAGCTGTTTCTGCATTACAGACCTTCTTCCGCACCTTGCAAGGGAGCAGGCGTCAAAGCCAATGGCAAAGGCAATTGAGGGTGAAAACCTCAATGTTATCCTCGGCTCTCGTCCGTATGATGCAGACAGCGACGAAAAAGACCTTGTAAAGCTCAATGTAATGGCTGTACTCAATGAGAAGTACGGTATCTGTGAGGGCGACTTCCTTTCGGCTGAGCTATGCCTTATCCCGTCCTTTAAGTCAAGAGATATCGGTTTTGACAGAAGTATGATCGGCGGTTACGGTCACGATGATAAGGTTTGCGCTTATCCGGCTGTTATGGCGGCTCTTGATGTTGAAATGCCCGAGCAGACTTGTATCACATATCTTACAGACAAAGAAGAAACAGGCAGTGACGGCAACACAGGTATGCAGAGCGACTTCCTCCGTTTCTTCATCTATGACCTTGCAAAACAGGATGGTGTTGACGGCTACCGTGTCCTTTCAAAAAGCACCTGCCTTTCTGCCGATGTAAATGCCGCATTTGATCCGACTTATGCGTCTGCATATGAGGCTAACAACTGCTCATACATTAACAACGGTGTAATTATTTCAAAATACACAGGTCACGGCGGAAAGTATGATACTTCCGATGCGTCTGCCGAATATATGGGAAAAATCAGAGCTATGCTCGAGAACAACGATATTCTCTGGCAGGTCGGTGAGCTCGGCAAGGTTGACGGCGGCGGCGGCGGAACAATCGCAAAGTATGTTGCCAATATGAATGTCGATGTTGTTGACCTCGGCGTTCCCGTGCTCTCAATGCATGCTCCGTTTGAAATTGTTTCCAAGACAGATGTTTATATGGCATACAGAGCATTTTTCACTTTTTTTGATACAAAAGATTAATTTCGGAAAAAATACAAAAAACACTTGATTTTTGCACCGAGTTGTGATATCATACTACTTGCGGCTGATAAAAGGCCGCATATGCGCCGGTAGCTCAGCTGGATAGAGTGTCTGACTACGAATCAGAAGGTCGGGAGTTCGAGTCTCTTCCGGCGCGCCAAGAAAAACGCACTTGTGTAAACAAGTGCGTTTTTCAGTTATATTCGCCTGTCGACGAGTGATATTGCCGTGCAGTGATATTCGGTCATACCGAGTGATATTGCCTGCGGCAGTTTTAAAGCGAATATAATATCACCGAGAGCGAAAGCGAGCGATAACACATTTATATCACGCCGAGTTAAACGAGGCATATCACCGATAACTTTACAGACATTCGGCTTTGTGATATATTGTATTTTGGGTGATGATTGTGTCTGAAAGTATTTTACGGAATAAATCAAAAGAATTTGCAAAACAGATTGTATATATGTGTCGTGATATCAAAGCAAATGCAAGAGAATCGGTTTTAACTAATCAACTTTTGCGTTCGGGAACAAGTATAGGTGCAAATATTCACGAAGCACAATATGCGCAGGGTAAAAAGGATTTTATCTCCAAGTTGGAAATAGCACAAAAAGAGTGCTTTGAAACTGAATATTGGCTGGAACTTCTTTTTGAAACAGGATATATATCCGAAACCGTATATAAGCCATTGCAAAATCAGTGCGGCACAATCAGGAGAATGCTGATTTCATCGATCAATACAGTAAAGAAAAACGATAAATGAAACATATAAACAGTCTAATGCCGTAAGCGTTTCTGATGATTAAGTTTATCTAATCCTTTACACCTTAAAACTCAGACCTCATCCTTGTACAATAAACACTGTCTTTTAAAGAACGTGAGTTAAATTTTGTGCAAAGTATGCATAAAATGAAAATTATTGTGTACAATGGCTTAAAAAAATAGATTGTAAAGGCTATTTTCGGCATTTCTACTCTTTGAATTTGGAGCAATTTGTGATAGAATGTACATAAAGTGGTTACAAATAGGTAACAATCACTTTGAATTCAAAAAAAGGAGTGTTTCTTTGCGAAATGTTTTAAAAAGTGTTTTTAGCAAAAAGGTTTCTGCGGCAGTTCTCACGGCTGTAATGCTGTTTGTGTCGGTTTTCTCAATGTCGATGATTGCGAGTGCGGCATCGTTCTCACCGAGACTGTCTGCCCCGAGTTCAAGTAACAAATATTATTACAGTAATTTAAATGTTTTTTATAAGTATGGTTACGGCATGCCGAACTGTACAGCATATGCCTACGGCAGAGCTTATGAGATTCTCGGTTCTGAGCCAAAGCTTTCATGGAACAATGCCGAGCAGTGGTACGATTACAACAAGTCTAACGGCTACTACAAGTACGGTCAGACTCCAAAGGTCGGCGCAATTGCCTGCTGGTCATATAACGGTGGCGGCGGTCATGTTGCTGTTGTAGAAAAGGTTGAAAACGGTCAGATTACATTTTCTAACTCTGCATGGAGCGGTAAGAACTTCTACCTTTCCTATGCAAGCACATCCGACAAGAATGCCGGCGGTAACAGCTGGTGGAATTTTCAGGGCTACATTTACCTTGGCGATTTCAGCGGCAGTACAAGCACTACTCAGGCTACAACCAAAAAGGTAACTTACACAACAGGTACATATAAAACAAATGTTGACGATTATCTCAAAATGAGAAGCGGTGCGGGTACAAGCTATTCATCTATAGCATTTGTTCCGAACAATGTTACTCTTAATGTAACAAAGGTTTCAACAGCCGGCGGTTACACATGGGGTTACACCTCGTACAACGGCAAGACAGGTTGGGTTGCTCTTGATTTCTGTACTTTTGTTTCTTCATCAACGGTACAGCCAACAACAGCAAAACCTACTGTACAGCCTACCACAGCCAAAGCCACGGTTCAGCCGACAACAGCCAAGGCTACACAGCCTGCAACAACTGTTCCTGCTGCAACAGTACAGCCTACTACGGTACAGGCAACAACAGCTCCTGTAACTACACAGCCGAGCAATGACAACAACAATGATACTCTGTATATGATCGGCGATGTAAACCTTGACGGTCATGTTGATGTTATTGACGCAACTGAAATCAGCAAGTACATTGTTTCAATTTCAACACTTTCTGATGTTCAGAGAGAACTTGCGGATTACAACCATGACGGTGAAATCAATGTCGTGGATGCCACAGAAATCCAGAAACTTGTTGTCGGTAACAACTGATAACAACAAAACAAAATCAAAACACGCTTTGCAAAACGCAGAGCGTGTTTTTTGTTTGGAACTTTTATAACAAAGAGGGGTATGTGAGGATGCATACCCTTTTTGAGTTTAATAAGTTTAATATTTAAGCATTATGTCAACGAAAAATTCACCGTTATTGTTGCCTGCATCAAAAATTCCGTCATAGACTTCGGTTATGCTCTTCATGGAGTGAAGTCCGATGCCCTTGCCCTGATGCTTTGTGGACGAATAAGTTTCGCCGTCCATTTTCAAGGGTTTGTCGTAGTTGTTTGTTGAAACAATGTACAAACAGTCGCCTTTTATTTCGGAAGTCAGGTTAAAATATCTTTTGCCTTCTTCTACGGTACAGCAACCGTCAATTGCGTTTTCGAGTATGTTGCCGAAAATACTGCAGAGGTCAACATCAAGAATTCTCGATTTGTCGGGCAAATCAATCCGCCAGTTAATGTCAACATTGTTCTCAATCGCCTGCTGACGGTAGTGGTTGAACAAAGCATTGAGTGCGTCACTTTTGCAGATTCGCACAGGTGCTGTTACAGTAAGCGAATTTTCATACTGGGCAATGTAGTCTTTCAGCGCCGAAAGATTTCCTTCATCTGCAAGTCGGCTCATAACATGAACTGAATGTTTAAAATCATGCCTTGCTTTTGAGGTGTATTTTATGTACGACTGCAACGATTCTGTGTAACTTTTCTGAATTTCAAGAATGTTGTTTCGTTCTGTAAGCTTTGTTTTTTCAATAGTAGTTTTGCTGAAAATGTAGAATAATATGAATACTATAAGATACAATGCAAGCTCAAATATTGTAATGATGAATCCTTTTGCATAAACCTTTCCAACACGAATATTTGCGTAGGAAATCGGTATGGTATAGATGGTTGACATCATAAGTGCAATGGGCAAAATTGAAAACAAATACCACACCTTGCCGATATTTATGTTGTCAATCATCCATGCGTAGTATTTTGTAAGCGGAACAAGCGCTCCCATTGCCGCAACCGAAAGCCCCATTTGAATCAGGCTATATGAGGTGTTAACTCCTCGTGAGATTTCTTCCTGAAAAAATGAGTTGATAAAATATGCATACAGCGAAAAGAATGAAATCAAACAGCACACACTTATAAAAACAAACAAACAGCGTGCTGTTCCGGCCTTTGTAACGCTTTTAATAAGGAAGAAAAATATTACAAGGTCGGGGAAGAGAACAAAGTTTAAATTCTGAATGTCAAAAGCCGTCATCACAATTGACGAGAGAGAACCGAGTATGATAAATGAACACAAAAAGAGCGTTACTATCTTTGAAATCGGGTATTTTAATTGATTTTTTAACGGTAAAAGGCAGAATAAACTTAACGGTATTATTATGACAAAGCTGAAAAATGCCTGAAGAAATTTTATGAATGCGTCCATGTTCACCTCCGCTGGTTTTCTCTGATTTTTTTGAACATATATTCACGGATACTCTGTTCAATCCGAGTTTTTTCACGAATTTTAATCGGGAATCTTTCACCGTTGCCTGTAACACATACAGAGCCTTCAATGTCCTTTATGTAATCGGCATTCAGCACGATTCCCCTGTTTACGGGTATGAAACGGGTGTCGTTGTCTGCAAGCTTGAGAAACTCTGCAATGGTCATTCGTGTGCGATATCTAAGTCCCGAAACAACACCTATGTTGATATAATGTGCATCGGATTCAACAGAAACAATTTCCTTAAGCGAAATCAGCGTGTTTCGGCGGTCACACATAACTTCAATGTATTTTGAATTATCCGATACATATGACGAGGCATCATCAAGTACCTTGTAAATCTGCTCAGCTTTGTAGGGTTTTGTTATGTAATGAAAAGCGTGAACGGAAAATGCCTGCATCATAAAATCGGGGCTTGTTGTGACAAATACAATAAGAATATTACGGTCTTTTTCACGAAGCTTTTCAGCCACGGCAATGCCGTTCATCTTCTCCATAAAAATATCTACAAAGGCTATTTTGTAGGTGTTTTCCTTGAATGAATTGAAAAAAGCTATTCCGTCAGGAAAACAATCAATCTGCACATTTTGCTTGTGTCCGCCAAAATATGCGTTGCAGATTGAGTAGAGAATGTCTGCCTGAGGCTTTTCGTCGTCAATAACTGCAATTTTCAAGATATCGCCTCCTTTGAAATAATTTAATTCGGAGCAATGATTAACTGCACTTAGATTATACCATAAATTTGAAAAATATTATATCCGATTGTCATATGTTTTTTGCCAAAAGATTGATGTTTGTGCCAAACTATTGAAATGTTGCATTAAATTGGCTATCATTGAAGCAAGCACGAAAATTGCGGTGTTTCCGCAAATAAAAATCGGAAAGAGGTAATCCACTATGACAAAAATTAAAAAGTTAGCTTTATTGCTCGCAATTTGTATGGTAGGCACAGTAGGTCTTGTAGGCTGCGGTAATGACGGTGGCTCATCAAGCAAAAACGAAAGTTCGGCATCACAAACTGCTGACGACAGCGTCGCTGATTCAAAAGACGGCGATTCATCGGCAAGTGTGGTAGGTACTTGGACTGTAACAGCACTTGAGGGTACAGACGGTAAAGCGGTTTCAATTGATGACTATGCAACAGCAAACGGAGTTGAACCCGAAACTTTGAAATGTACATACACATTTGCAGAGGATGGCACATTCTCAGGCGAAATGAGCGGTGTGACTGTTTCGGGCAATTACACATTTGAGGGTACAGATCTCGTTATGACAGTAGGCGAACAGCAGTTTAACTACACATATGACGCCGACAATGATATGCTCAAATACACAGATCCTAACACAGGCCTTTCAAGTTATTGCGAAAGACAGCAGTAATTGAATCTAATCCCAATTTCCTAATACTACACTACACAAAACAACCGCTCACCGAAAGGTGGGCGGTTGTTTCTGTTTGATGACATGATTGTTATTCTGTAGGAGCGGATATTATCCGCCCGCAAGTAATCGTCGTACAATGATATGGATAAATCCAATTATTAAATAGAATAGAATTACAGTAGGTCAATTACATCGTGACATTTATAAAATATATCTTAATATATAATTTGTGTCATTACTTACTCGCCGTTAATTTACTTTGTTTGTCGGAGTTCCGTTCAGAAAATTTTTGATGTTGTCCGAAACTATGCCCATAAGGCGTTCTCTGGTTTCAACGGGCGCCCATGCAATGTGGGGGGTGATTATGCAATTTTTTGCACCCATAAGAATGCAGTCCTCAACCATAGGCTCAACCTTGAGGGTGTCGATTGCCGCACCGCCCAGGTGACCGCTTTCGAGTGCCTCAAGCAAATCTTCTTCAACCATAACGCCGCCTCTTGCCGTGTTTACGAACAATGCACCCTGTTTCATTTTGGCAAAGGCATTTTTGTCAAACATATTTTCCGACTGTGGATTTAGCGGACAATGAACGCTTACAATATCGCTTGTTTCAAGAAGTTCGTCAAATGAAACATCTTTGATTCCGTCAATATTTTTCGGAGTTCTGCTCGATGCGATTACATTCATATCAAAAGCGTTTGCAATTTTTGCAACAGCCTTTCCGATGTTTCCGAGTCCGACAATGCCGAGTGTTTTGCCTGCAAGTTCATTCAGCGGATATACAAACGGTGAAAAAGTTTTGCTTCTTTTCCACTTGCCGTCCTGAACAAACCGATTATATTCCGCAGTGTGATTGAAATGTTCAAGAATGAGTGCAAATGTGTGCTGTGCAACCGCATTTGTTGAATATGAACCTGCGTTGCAGACGGTTATGCCGTTTTTGGTGCAGTAGTCAAGGTCAATGTTGTTGTAGCCTGTTGCAAAAAGTCCTATATATTTCAGATTTTTTGCAAATCGCATTGTGTGTGAATCAAGCAGAGTTTTGTTGCACACAACGATATCTGCATCTGCAATTTTCTCCGCAACCTCTTCATATTTCAAAAGACCGAACGACTCAACCTCACCGAACTGATTAAGCACATCGGCATTTACAATATCGTCAAGAACAGTCTGTGCGTCTGTTAAAACTATTTTCATCTTATCACCTCGTTTTTTACTGACTATAGTATATACCGAAAATTTTTTCCTTGCAATCCAAATCGAAATTTTGTATAATATTCGTGCATAAATTGAAAGGAACGGTATGTTAATGTATAAAAATTATCTTTTTGATTTGGACGGAACTTTGCTTCCCATGGATATGGAAAAATTCGTAAAGCTGTATTTTTCATCGCTCTGCAAGCGTTGCACTCCTGTTATAAAAATCGAACCCGACGCCCTTATAAAGGCGATGTGGGCAGGCACTGACGCTATGACAAAGAACGATAACAGCCGTACAAACCGTGAAGTTTTCTGGGAAACAGCGGGCAAAGTCAGCGGTGCCGACCTTGAAAAGTTTGATGACCTTTTTACCGATTATTACGAAAACGAGTTTATCGTTCCGAAAGATGCTACAAGCTTTACTCCTTATGCAAAGAAAAGCATTGATTTCATAAAGAAAAACGGCGGCAGACTTATTGCCGCAACAAATCCGATTTTTCCGTTTGTTGCAACAAAACGCAGACTTGAATGGGCAGGAGTTTCTCCTGATGATTTTGAACTTGTTACAACATACGAAAACTTTGGTTGCTGCAAGCCGAATCTGAAATATTTTGAAGAAATCTGCAAAAAGCAGGATATCAAGCCCGAAGACAGCATTATGATCGGCAACGATGTTGACGAGGATTTGTGCAGCGCAAAGCTCGGCTTTGATACATACCTTATTACCGACACAATTGTGAACAGAGATAATAAGGATTATTCAGACTACAAAAACGGCAGTTTTGAGGAATTTTACAAAGATTTTCTCAAAGGCGATTAAATATGATTATATTGTGCGGTCAGACGGCATTTTGCTTTGTCTGACCGCTTTTTCTGTGTGCATTTAATTTTACTTTTACATAATACCTTTTAATGCCTTAAATGAAATAAAAAAATAGTCGAATGTGGTATCATGTGATGTGATACAGGTTATCAGACGGGATTTATTTTGTTTTATATCTTAATTAAGCAGGTGAATGAATTATGTCAGAAGTAATCAGAATTTTTGTTGAAAAAAAGGATGGCTTCAATGTTCTTGCAAAGCAGACGCTTTGGGACATCCGCCACAACCTCGGTATGAAGTCTGTAGAAGATCTTCGTTACATTGTGCGTTACGATCTTGAGGGACTTACTAAGGAAGAATATGACAAGGCGAAAACCATTGTTTTGTCAGAGCCTAATGCCGATGTAATCTATGAAGAAACTCTCCCCGTTGAGGACGGCTGGAAGGTATTCGCAATGGAGTATCTCCCCGGTCAGTACGATCAGCGTGGCGACTCTGCCGAGCAGTGCGTTCAGCTTCTTACTCAGGGTGAGCGTTGCAAGGTTCTTACAGCAAGAGTAATTGCTCTCAAGGGCAATATTACAGACGAAGAGCTTGTAAAGGTTGAGGAGTACCTCATCAACCCTGTTGAAAGCCGTCTTGCATCTCTTGAAAAGCCAAAGACTCTTGATATGGAAATTCCCGTTCCCGAAAATGTTAAGAGGGTAGAGGGCTTCAACAGCTGGAATGACGATGAGATGCAGAAGTATTACGATTCAATGGGCTTTGCAATGACACTTGCAGACCTCAAGTTCTGCCGTGATTACTTCAGAGATACAGAGCACCGTGATCCGTCGGTTACAGAACTTCGTGTAATTGACACATACTGGTCGGACCATTGCCGTCACACAACATTCCTCACAAGACTTGAAGAGATTGAGATTGAAAAGTCTGCTCTCGGCAAGGTTATCGAGGACGCACTCAGCGAGTATTATGCAACCCGTGACGAGGTTTACGGTAAGGATACAAAGAGAATCGTTTCACTTATGGATATGGCTCTCATCGGTATGAAGTCACTCAAGAAAAAGGGACTCATTCCCGACCTTGACGAAAGTGAAGAAATCAATGCCTGCTCAATTCAGGTTCCCGTTACTATAGATGGAAAAACAGAACAGTGGCTCGTTCAGTTCAAGAACGAAACTCACAACCACCCGACAGAAATCGAGCCTTTCGGCGGTGCCGCAACCTGTCTTGGCGGTGCAATCCGTGATCCGCTTTCAGGCCGTTCATATGTATATCAGGCTATGCGTGTTACAGGCTCGGGTGATCCGACAATTCCTTTCAAGGATACAATGCACGGCAAGCTCCCTTCACGCAAAATTACAACAGGTGCCGCTCAGGGTTACAGCTCATACGGTAACCAAATCGGTCTTGCAACAGGTCAGGTAACCGAGCTTTACGATCAGGGCTATGTTGCAAAGAGAATGGAAATCGGTGCTGTTATCGGCGCATCTCCAAAGGAAAATGTTATCCGTGAAACTCCTCTCCCCGATGATGTAATCGTACTTCTCGGCGGAAGAACAGGCCGTGACGGCTGCGGCGGTGCAACAGGTTCTTCAAAGGCTCACGATGAAAACTCAATCGAAACCTGCGGTGCAGAGGTTCAGAAGGGTAATCCTCCGACAGAAAGAAAAATTCAGCGTTTGTTCCGCAACCCCGAAACTGCAAAGCTCATCAAGAGATGTAACGACTTCGGTGCGGGCGGTGTTTGCGTTGCTATCGGTGAACTTGCCGACGGTCTTACGGTTGACCTCGATAAGGTAACAAAGAAATATGACGGCCTTGACGGTACGGAGCTTGCTATATCCGAAAGTCAGGAAAGAATGGCTGTTGTTCTCGATAAAAAAGATGTTGACAAGTTTATTTCACTTGCATCAAAAGAAAACCTTGAGGCTACAGCCGTTGCGGTTGTAACCGAAAGTCCTCGTCTTACAATGAACTGGAGAGGCGACACAATCGTTGACCTCAGCCGTGAGTTCCTCAACACAAACGGTGTTACTCAGGTTGCCAAGGCTTATATCGAGGCTCCGAAGTGGGAAGGCTGCTACCGTAAGGTTGCTCCCGCAAAGCTTAAAGATATGCCTGCTGACGAGGCATTCCTTGAAAATATGTCAAGACTTGAAGTTTGCTCACAGATTGGTCTTGCAGAAAGATTTGACGCATCAATCGGTGCGGCTACGGTAATTATGCCGTTCGGCGGTAAGAATCAGCTCACTCCTCAGGAGGCTATGGCTGCAAAGATTCCGCTTGAGAAGGGCGAAACAGACGATGCAACAGCAATGAGTTACGGCTATATTCCCGGTGTTTCACGCTGGAGTCCGTTCCACGGCTCGGCTTATGCAGTTGTTGAGTCGCTTTCAAAGCTGCTTGCAATCGGCGCAAACCCGATGACAGCAAGACTTACATTCCAGGAATATTTTGAAAGACTTAAAGATGTTCCTTCCCGTTGGGGTAAACCTGCCGCCGCACTCCTCGGTGCTATGCAGGCTCAACTCAAGCTCGGACTTCCGTCAATCGGCGGTAAGGACAGTATGTCGGGTACATTTGAGGATATTGATGTTCCGCCTACACTCGTAAGTTTTGCCGTTGCAATGACAAAGGCATCAAAGACAATTTCAACAGAATTCAAGAACGCAGGTTCAAAGGTTATCTTTGTTCCCGTTCCCGAAAATAAAGAAACACTTATGCCTGTATGGGATAAGCTTATCGAAATGTACAACGCTGTTTATGCTCTCTGCGAGGACGGTAAGGTGCTTTCCGCATCGGTTGTTAAAGAGGGCGGTACTGCCGCAAGCGTATGTAAGGCTTGCTTCGGTAACGGCTTTGGCTTTAAGTTTGCAAACGAACTCACAAATGACGAGCTTTTCGCTCCGCTTTCGGGTTCGCTTGTTATCGAACTTGCAGACGGTGCAGAGCTTTCAAACGATGTTCTTCACTATGACCTCGGTACTGTTACAAACGATGCAAAGATTACGGTAAACGGCAAGGAAATCGAACTTTCCGCACTCCTCGAAAAGTGGACTGCTCCGCTTGAAAAGGTATTCCCGACAAAGGCTGAAGTGCCTGAAATCGAAGTTGATGTTCCGCTTTACAGCGAGAGAAATACATCTTCACCTGCAATCAAGGTTGCAAAGCCTACTGTATTTATCCCTGTATTCCCGGGTACAAACTGCGAGGTTGATACGGCAAGAGCATTTGAAAAAGCAGGTGCAAATGTTGAAATGCTCATCGTCAAGAACCTTTCTTCAAACGATATCGAGGAAACAATTGACGAAATGGAAAAGCTCATTGCAAAGTCACAGATGATTATGCTTCCGGGCGGTTTCTCAGGCGGTGACGAGCCTGACGGTTCAGGTAAGTTCATTGCAACAACATTCCGCAACCCGAGAATTGCAGAGCAGGTTAACAACCTTCTCAAGAATCGTGACGGTCTTATGCTCGGTATCTGTAACGGATTCCAGGCTCTTATCAAGCTCGGACTTGTTCCTTACGGCGAAATCAGAGAGCTTAAAGCAAATGATCCGACGCTCACATTCAACACAATCGGCAGACATATTTCACATATGGCTTATACAAGAGTTACTTCCGTTAAGTCACCGTGGTTTGCAAATGTCAACGCAGGCGATGTGTTTGCTGTTCCCGTTTCACACGGTGAGGGCAGATTTATGGCTGATGTTGAAACTGTAAAAGAACTTGCAAAGAACGGTCAGATTGCAACACAGTATGTTGACCTTGCCGGCAACCCAAGCAGCGACATTGAGTTCAACCTCAACGGTTCTGTTTGCGCAATTGAGGGTATCACATCACCTGACGGCAGAGTTCTCGGTAAAATGGGACACAGCGAGAGAAAGGGCGAAAACCTTTATAAAAATGTTCCTTTTGCAAAAGACCAGCAGATTTTTGAAAGCGGCGTAAAATACTTCAAGTAATTTATAACCGAATATTTTATATAAAAACTAAGGACATCCGTTTTTTCGGATGTCCTTGTTGTTTGTGCGGTATAGTACGCAATAATATTGTATTGTTATTGTAGCGGCGAACGAGGTTCGCCACTACTGTATGGCAGTAGCATTGTGACATTAAAATATAATTGGCAATGTTACGCTCGGGCATTTATAGCTTTGTATTTGTAAAACTGTCTGCACGAAAGGGGTACGGCGACACGCCGTTAGTAAATGCCTTGTACGGTGACTTCGCCTGAATTGATAAGTTTGGTGGTTTTGTCGGGAAGCTCTGCAATAAGCTCGCCGTCAGGGTTTACTCCCACAGCTTTTGCGGTAACGGACTTTCCGTTTTTGGTGAATGTTATATCTCTGCCGACTGTTGCGCAAAGGCTTGTGTATTCCTTTAATGCGACAGGGGAAAGCTTTAAATCGTTTTTGATGAATTCCTCTTCAATGTGGTTAAGCACACAGGCAAAGAATTTGTTCTTGTCAAAATGACCGCCTGTTGCAAGATAAATTGAAGTTGCCTTTTCCTTTATGTCATCGGGAAAATCCTGAGTATCGGCATTGATTCCGATGCCTGTAATTACATATTCTACGGCGTCAAATTCGGCACTCATTTCGGTTAGAATACCGACAAGCTTTTTCTTTCCGATGATGATATCGTTCGGCCATTTTATACGGCAGTCAAGTCCCGTGAATTCTCTGATTGCCTTGCAGACCGCAAGACCTGCAAGAGGGGTGATTGACGATACCTCTGACGGGGCAATCTTTGGTCTTAACAAAAACGAAAAGGTGATGCTGTCATCCTTTTTTGCTTTCCAAACTCTGCCGAGTCTGCCCTTGCCCTGAGTTTGTTCTCTGGCAACGGCAACCGTGCCGTTTTCGCAACCGTCTGCACCCAGCTTTTTGAGGTAATCGTTTGTTGAACCCACCTCGTCAAGGACGATGAGGTTTTTGCCGATTACGGAGGTTTTCAGGTATTTTTCGATTGCAGGCTCGTTGAGGTGTGGGGGATAGGCAACAAGGCGGTATCCACGGTTTGTTACAGAGTCAATCTTGTAGCCCTGTTCCTTGAGACTGTTAATCGCTTTCCACACTGCCTGTCTTGACACACCAAGCTGTTCGGAAATTTCACTGCCCGAAACATAGCCGTCTGTTTTTGTTAAAAGTTCAATAATTTTCTTTTGCATAACATCACCGATTTTAAAATTTAATGTAAAAAATTACGGACGATTCTAAACAAAATCGCCCGTTTTTGAATGTTAATTATTTTGTGCGGTTCTTCTGAACAACATCGACTACTCTTACAATAACAGGGTTTACGATAAGGTTTACGCCAAGTTCAATAATGAAATTGATACCTGCAAGTGAAATAAGAGCATAGTAAACAATGTCTGTGCCGCCTGCCCATACTTCGAGAACAGGTCTGAAAAAGAGAAGTAAGCCAAGAATAAAGATGCCTGTGTTTACAATAGGTGAAACAATGCCTGCAAGTGCGGCTGCAACAATTGAGTTCTTTTTGCTTATTGCACGGTAAACAACACCCGAGCAAAATCCTGCGGCTGTACCTTTAAGCATACAAACTACAATGCACATAAACGGATTTGCGTTCCATACCATTGCACCGCCGAGATCAACGCCGAAGATGCACATGAGAACTACAACCGCGCTGAATACCGCTCCGAGATATGCGCCTGCACCCTTGCCGTAAATAGCCGCACCGATTACAATCGGGATAAGTGCAAGTGTGATTGATACGGGTTTCATCGGGAAGAAGCTTGCAAGTACCTGTACAACAATGATGAGCGCTGTAAGAATTGCAAGTCCTACAAGTTTGTAAGTCTTTTGTGTTTCTGTCTTATTCATAAAAAATTCCTCCTGCTGTTTCCCTGCTCATTTTCCGCAGGTGAAACGCAAATAATATTTACAAGGGGAGAACCCCGTTGCATCAAATTAATAATTCAAAAACAAGTTGTATATTAAATTGTCTTTATTTTTTATTTCTCTCGTAAATAATTTTGAGTCCGTCAAGAATAATATTCTCATCAAAGATAATATCGTGACGGCAGTTTTTGATTGCAAGCGGAGCAAGACCGCCTGTTGCAATAACCTTGCATTCTGTCTTGCATTCCTCGGTAAACATATCAACCATTCCGTCAAGCATACAGGCTGTTCCGAACATAATTCCCGAACGAATGCAGTCGGATGTGTTTGATGAAATTACCTTCTTTGGAGCTTTCATATCAACCGATGAAAGCAATGCGCCGTGATTTGTGAGTGCGTCAAGCGAAATTCCCATACCGGGGGCAATTGCACCGCCGTGATATGCGTTGTTTGCGTCAACATAGACAATTGCGGTTGCAGTTCCCATAAAAATCATAATGAGAGGACCGCCGTATTTTTCACACGCTCCCACACAGCCGGCAACGATATCTGCACCCAAGGTTTCGGGATGCTCAATCTTGATGTCAAGACCTGTCTTGAGTCCCGGACCTATGAGCAGACTTTTTCTGTCTGTAACGGTCATAATCGCACGTCTGAGATTATATGTAAATTTCGGAACAACAGAGCTTATAATAGCGCCGTCAATGTTTTTTGCATCGATGTTGTAAATCTGCAAAAATGTGAAAAGTTCAACGGCAAGCTCGTCGCTTGTTTTGTTTTCATCGGTTGAAAAACGGAGTTTGAATTTTAAATTATCTCCGTCAAAAATGCCGAGCTTGACATTGGTGTTTCCGACATCGGCCGCAAGCAGCATTGCTGTTCCCTCCAAACGGTTTTTATAAATATGCTTTTACAAAAGTTTAGATTTAATCGTATTTTACTTTGCTTATTATATCATAAAAAATTATTTCTTCAAGGGCGAATTTAAGGAATTTATCCGATTTTTGGAAAATCCGAAAAAATTGTTGAAATTTGCGTTGGATTGTGTATAATTAGAATAGGTGTGTATAACACGGTCATGTATTACGCAAAATTCTGAAAGGAATGGTTTATTAAATGGACAGTTCAGAAATCAAGCAGCTCCGAATTCTTGCCGCAAGGTCAAGAATGGGCGCAATTCTCGGCACTTACCACGCCAAATCAGGTCATCCCGGCGGATCGCTTTCGGCAGCAGATATTTTCACATATCTCTACTTTAAGGAAATGAATGTTGATCCTAAAAATCCCGATATGCAGGACAGAGATCGTTTTGTTCTTTCAAAAGGTCACTGCTGTCCGGCTCTTTATGCAACACTTGCACTCAAGGGCTTTTTTGAATGGGACGAGCTTACAAAGCTCCGTCATGTAGGCGCTATGCTTCAGGGACATCCCGATATGAAGGGTACTCCGGGTATTGATATGAGTACAGGCTCACTCGGTCAGGGCATTTCGGCTGCCTGCGGTATGGCACTTGCGGCTAAGCTTGATAACAAGAGCTATCGCACATATACAGTTCTCGGTGACGGTGAAGTTGAAGAAGGTCAGGTTTGGGAGGCTGCAATGTTTGCCGCTCACAACAAGCTTGACAATCTCGTTGTAATTGTTGACCAGAACGGACTTCAGATTGACGGTACTGTTGAAGAGGTTGCAGGCATTGAGCCTCTTGATAAAAAGTTTGAAAGCTTTGGCTTTGAAGTAATCAAAATTGACGGTCACGACTTCAATCAGATTGAATCGGCTCTCGAAAAGGCTAAGACAGTAAAGGGCAAGCCTACCGCAATTCTTGCCAAGACAATCAAGGGCAAGGGCGTTTCATTTATGGAAAATCAGGTTGGCTGGCACGGCACTGCTCCCAACAAGGAACAGTATGAACAGGCTACTGCCGAGCTTCAGGCTGAAATTGACAGATTGGAGGGCAACTGCTGATGGCACAGGTAATTAAAAAGGCTACAAGAGAAAGCTTTGGCATGGCTCTTTGTGAGCTTGCAAAGACAAATAAGGACATTATTGTTTTTGATGCAGACCTCGCAGCTGCTACAAAGACAGGAATTTTTAAAAAAGAGTTTCCCGAAAGATTTTTTGACTGCGGTATTGCCGAGGGCAATATGGTAGGCGTTGCGGCAGGTATGGCTGCGGCAGGCAAAATTCCGGTTGCCGCATCATTTGCAATGTTTGCAACAGGCAGAGCATTTGAGCAGATTCGCAACTCGGTTGCTTACCCTCATCTTAATGTTAAAATTGCCGGCAGCCACGCAGGTATTTCAACAGGTGAAGACGGTGCTACTCATCAGTGTCTTGAAGATATCGGCATTATGCGTACAATTCCGGGTATGGTTATTCTTAACCCTGCCGATCACTACGAAATGATGGCCGCTACAAAGGCTGCAATTGAGTACAACGGTCCTGTTTATATCCGTCTCGGCAGACTTGCTGTTGACAGCTTTAATGATCCCGATACCTATACATTTGAGCTCGGCAAGGGTATTACTCTCCATGAGGGCAACGATGTGGCTGTTATTGCAACAGGACTTGTTGTAAACGAGGCTTTAAAGGCTGTTAAGGAACTTGAGGCTGAGGGCATCAACGCTCGTCTTATCAATATTCACACAATAAAGCCTATCGACAGAGATATCATCATTAAGGCGGCAAAGGAAACAGGCAGAATCATCACCGTTGAGGAACACAATGTTATCGGCGGTCTCGGTGACGCTGTTTGTGATGTTGTAAGTGCAGAGTGTCCTGTTAAGGTTACAAAGATTGGTGTGAACGATCGTTTCGGTTACAGCGGTCCGGCTCTTGAGCTTCTTGACAAGTTCGGTCTTACACAGCCTCACCTTGCAAAGGTTATCAGAGATGTTGTTAAAGAGGATAAATAATTTCTGAATTAATTTAATAATTGCAAAATATTAACGGTCGGTTTGTTCAAGCCGACCGTTTTTGTATGTACCGTTCAAGAATAAAAAGCAAAGGGCGGATATCGTAAAAAACGGCAGCCGCCCTTTTTATATTAAAACATCCTCAGCAATAAGCCGAATGGGGCTTTAGTCAGCGTGCTTTATCAGCAGCCGCAGCCACAGCTGTTGTTGTCACAACCACAGCCGCCGTTGTTTCCGCCGCAACAGCAGAGAACGATGATAAGAAGAATAATCCATGAGCAGCAACCGTTGCCGTTACCAAAGTTACACATACACTTACCTCCTTTCGTTTACACTACATATTATTGCAAAAGAAGAAATGTGTGACATCAAAAAATGACGGCTGCGAAAATATTCGTAACCGTCATCAATTGTAATGATTTAATTAAACATTGAATCTGAAAAGAACGACATCGCCGTCTTTCATAACATAGTCCTTGCCTTCACTGCGGACAAGACCTTTTTCTTTTGCGGCTGTCATACTTCCGCAGGCGATAAGGTCGTCATATGCGATAACCTCGGCTCTGATAAATCCACGCTCAAAATCCGAGTGAATTTTGCCCGCTGCCTGAGGAGCTTTTGTTCCTTTTTTGATTGTCCATGCACGAACCTCCTGTTTGCCGGCTGTAAGGTAGGAGATAAGTCCGAGAAGTGCATAGCATTCCTTGATAAGTCTGTCAAGACCGCTTTCTTCAAGTCCCATATCGGCAAGGAACATTTCCTTTTCTTCCTTGTCCATTTCAACGATTTCTTCCTCAATCTGAGCACAGATTGGAAGAACGCCGGCGTGTTCCTCAGCGGCAATCTTCTGAACAGCCTTGTAGCCCTCGTTTGAGTCGATGCCGTTTGAGAAATCCTCGTCACTCATATTTGCGGCATAGATAACAGGCTTGTTTGTGAGAAGCGCAACCTCTGAAAGAATTGCCTTTTCGTCATCGTCACATTCAACACTTCTTGCAGGCTTGCCCTCGTTGAGTGCGGCAAGAACTCTTTCAAAAAGGTCGATGTCTTTCTGATACTTTTTATCGCCCTTGAGCATTTTCTTTGTCTTGTCAATTCTGCGTTCGAGCATTTCAACATCGGAGAGAATAAGCTCAAGATTAATTGTTTCAATGTCACGGGCAGGATTGATGTTGCCTTCAACATGGATAATATCATCGTTTTCAAAGCAACGGACAACATGAACGATAGCGTCACATTCACGGATGTTTGAAAGGAACTTGTTGCCGAGTCCCTCGCCCTTTGACGCACCCTTTACAAGACCTGCAATATCTACAAATTCAATTGATGCAGGAGTATATTTGTCAGGATCATACATTTCCGCAAGTTTATCAAGTCTTTTGTCCGGAACTGCAACAACACCGATATTCGGTTCAATTGTGCAGAAAGGATAGTTTGCACTCTGAGCACCTGCATCTGTAATTGCGTTAAAAAGTGTACTTTTGCCGACATTTGGAAGTCCGACGATTCCGAGTTTCATTTATTTTCACCTCAAATAATATTCGGGCAATGCTTGCCTATTTTCACTGAATATTGTATTATTATATCGTATGGATACTTACTCTGTCAATTCACAGACGAGTAATGCACACTTTGTTAAGTATATCACATAAAATTGCTTTAAACAATAAGAAAGGAAATTTTTATGAGCGAAATAAATACATATTCTGTAACAATTAAGGTTGAAGAAGAAAATCTTGCCGTTTCAATGGGCAGCGGCAGTCTTTGTGTGCTTGCAACTCCGTGCGTTGTGGCTCTTATGGAAAATGCCGCCGCAGCTCTTGCAGACAAGGTTCTTGACAACGATGAGCTTACAACAGTAGGTACAATGATTTCAATTGAACACACAAGCCCTACTCCTCTCGGTGCTGAGGTTACGGCAACAGCCGTTCTCAAAAGCGTTGACGGCAGAATGTTTAATTTTGAAGTTTTTGCCGAAGATAAAAAGGGTGAAATTGCAAGAGGCACTCACACAAGAGTAAGCGTAAAATCAGAAAAATTTCAGATGAAGGCGGACAGCAAGTTTGATGAATAAGTACAAATATTATCTGTTTGACCTTGACGGCACAATCAGCGAGAGCGCATTGGGCATAAGAGAGTCACTTGAAAACGCAATTAAAAGTATGGGCAAGCCGTTGCCGAATCTTGACGATTACACATTGTACATCGGACCACCGTTGCTCGATACATTCCGCAATATCTGCCGTTTCAATGAGGAAGAATCGGCAAGAGGCGTTGAGATTTATCGTGAATACTACAACACCAAGGGCAAGCTTGTGAACAAGCTTTATGACGGCATTGACAGGGTTCTTGCAGAGCTTAAAAACAGCGGTGCAAAGCTTGCCGTGTGTTCGTCAAAGTATGAAAAGTTTGCCGAAGAAATTACAGAACTTCTCGGTGTGCATGATATGTTTGACGCAATCTGCGGTTCAACACTTGACGGCAGTCGAAAAGATAAAAAAGACCTTATTCCGTATGCAGTTGAAAGACTTGGCGGCAGCCTTGAAAATGACAGAGAAAATATCGTCATGATAGGTGATACTTGGTTTGACACAAAGGGCGCAAGACTTTGCGGTGTTGATTTTGTCGGTGTTGAATATGGCTACGGCGACCTTGAAAGCATGAAAAAAGAGGGCGGCAGGGTGTTTGTAAAAACAACGGCTGAACTCTTGGATGTTCTTACAAAGTAAATAATTTGAAATCGGACAAACGGAATTATCCGAAGATTTTTCGCATACATTTTATCAGAGAATAAAATGTGCGGAGGATTTATAATGTTCGTTTTTAATTTAAAAATTAAGGCTAAGAAAACGGTAATTTTGGCGGCGGTGCTGTCCGTAACAGCGGCAATAATATGTACAGCCGTTACGGTTGCAATAAATTCACGGTTGCCCGATACAGCCGTAAGTGATAAAACAGGGGAGTATTCTCTTGTGCTTAATGACGGTGAGGAGAAAAAATTCCTTGAACAGTTCGGAGTTGAAACCGCTGACGCAAAGCCTGAGAAAAGGTCGGTTGTAATTCCGTCGGATTTTAATAAATATTATGAGGAATACAACGAACTTCAGAAGAAAATCGGACTCGACCTCGCAAAATTTAAAGGCAAAGAGGTTACGGAGATTACAGTTCCCCTGGAAGAGCCAAAGGATAACAATGCCGTTTTGCTTGTTTACAAAAACAGGGTAATCGGCGGACACATTACAAACGGAGAATACGGCAGTAAAAATCTGCCGCTTGTTGATTAAGATGGAAAGACTCGATAAAATTATTTCGTCACAAAGAGCCGACGGCAGAAAAGAGGTTCAAAAGCTCATAAAAAGCGGTGCGGTTCTTGTGAACGGAAAAATCTGCAAAAAGCCCGATGCAAAGGTTGACCCCGGCAAGGATGAAATTGTTGTGGACGGACAGGCTTTGAATTACAGCAAATACATATATATAATGATGAACAAGCCTGCGGGAGTTGTGTCGGCAACCGAGGACAGGCAGTTTAAGACTGTTATTGATATTATCCCCGAAGATATGAAACGAAAGGGACTTTTTCCCGTCGGCAGACTTGACCGTGATACGGAGGGACTGCTTCTTATTACAGATGACGGTGATTTTGCGCACAGCATAACCTCGCCTAAAAAGCATGTGGACAAGAAGTATGTTGCAAAGCTTGACGGAGAAATCACAGAAGATACCGTAAAGGCTTTTTCTGACGGAATTGAGTTTTCTGACGGTACGAAGTGTCGCAGTGCCGTGCTTGAATGTGACGAAAATGATAAAAAAACAGGAATTGTCACAATTTGTGAGGGTAAATATCATCAGGTTAAAAAAATGTTTTTGTGTTGTGGATTAAAAGTTGTGCATCTTCAACGAATTTCAATAGGCGGTTTGTATCTTGATAGCAATTTGCACATAGGTGAGTGCAAATTGTTAACGGATTTGGATAAAAAGTCGGTTTTTATCGGCAATATACACTAAAAAATGCATCTGAATTTTATCCTGTGTCGGTTTTAAATAAAATAATGCATATATCTTTGGTCAATTTCGGTATGGTCAAATTGTGCGAAAAGTGGTATATTATTGTATGTAATAAAGCTAAGAACTTTATCGTTATCGACTAATTGGAGGTTTATACACAATGGCAAATGTTTCATTAAGACATGTTTACAAAATCTATGACGGCGGTGTAACTGCTGTTACAGACTTCAATCTTGAAATTGCCGACAAAGAATTCATCATTCTCGTTGGTCCTTCAGGTTGCGGTAAATCAACAACTCTCAGAATGATTGCAGGTCTTGAGGATATTTCAAAGGGCGAGCTTTACATCGGCGATACACTCGCAAACGATGTTGCTCCTAAGGACAGAGATATCGCAATGGTATTCCAGAACTATGCTCTTTATCCTCATATGACTGTATATGATAATATGGCATTCGGTCTTAAACTCCGTAAGTTCTCTAAGGAAGAGATTAAGAGAAGAGTTGAAGAGGCTGCAAGAATCCTTGGTATCGAGCAGTATCTTGACAGAAAGCCAAAGGCTCTTTCAGGCGGTCAGAGACAGCGTGTTGCTCTCGGTCGTGCTATCGTTCGTAACCCGAAGGTATTCCTTCTTGACGAACCGCTTTCAAACCTTGATGCTAAGCTCCGTGCTCAGATGAGAACAGAGATTTCAAAAATTTATCAGCGTCTCGGCACAACATTTATCTATGTAACCCATGACCAGACAGAGGCTATGACAATGGGTACAAGAATTGTTGTTATGAAAGACGGTTTCATTCAGCAGGTTGATACTCCTCAGCATCTTTATGATCTGCCTTGCAATATGTTTGTTGCCGGATTTATCGGTTCACCTCAGATGAACTTCATCAACGCTGTTCTCTCTAAGAACGGTGGCAAGTATACTCTTGATTTTGACAAGTATCACGTTCCTGTTCCGGAGTCAAAGGTCAATGCTGACCTCGACAACTATGTTGGCAAGGAAGTTGTTTTGGGTATCCGTCCTGAGCATGTTCACGATGAGCCTGAAGAAATTGCTAAGGCTGAGTGTCTTCTCAAAGCCAATGTTGATGTTACCGAGCTTATGGGCGCTGAAATTTATCTCTATGTAAATATCAACGGTACACCTATCACAGCTCGTGTTGAACCTACTTCAACAGCTAAGCCGGGCGACGAAATTGAGATTGCTTTCGACCTCAGCAAGATTCACATCTTTGATAAGGATACTGAGAAAACAATCACAAACTGATTATAATTTAATTTGTTTTTTACGGCGGAGCGTTATGCTCCGCCGTCTTTGCGTTTGCAGAAGGAAAACGATTGTTGCCGTAAGCACAATAACTTTATAAAAACCATTTGCGTTTAAATTTTATAATTGATTAACCGTGATGAATAGATATTTTTCGTATTTTGTCACAAAATCAACACAATGTTGTGATATATTAAAAAACAAATAAAATTCTGTAACAATTGTTTAATTTTGCTTTCAAAACTGTAACTTGTTGCTGATTATGCAAATTCTCTAAAAAAATTCAAGAAAAATTGTAAATAGAGGTTGATTTTTTTCTCGTTTTTGTGTAATATGTATATGAGACAGATTGTATTTTATTGAACTCTTTTACAATCACAATATATAACTGCGGAGAAAACGAGGTAAAAATTTATGTCAAACAGATTATTTCAAGGTATTGTACACCAGATGAAAGACGCAATCGACAGAACGATTGGCGTAATTGACGAGACTTCGGTTGTTATTGCCTGCTCCGAGCTTGGAAAAATCGGCGAGGTAAACGAGAGCGTTAATTCCGAAACACTCAGCTCGACAGCACCGTTTGTTGTTAACGGCTATACATACAGATCTTTCGGCAGCAATGCAAAGTATGATTATGCAGTATTTGTTCAGGGTACCGATGAGTATGCTCAGAAATATGCTCAGCTTTTGTCGGTTTCTTTTGCAAGCATCAAGCAGTATTATGACGAAAAGTATGATCGTTCAAACTTTATTAAGAATGTTATTCTTGACAACATTCTTCCGGGTGACATTTACCTTAAAGCAAGAGAGCTTCACTTTAACAGCGAGGTTTCCCGTGTGTGTCTGCTTATTAAAATTGTTTCAAAAACAGATGTTTCCGCTTATGATATAGTTCAGAATCTTTTCCCGGACAAGTCAAAGGACTTTGTTATAAACATTAACGAGGTTGAAATTGCACTTGTTAAGGAAATTAAACCCGACACAGAGAGCCGTGACCTTGAAAAGCTTGCAAGCTCGATTTCAGACACACTTTCGAGCGAATTCTACACACACTGTGTTGTCGGCATCGGCACAACGGTTACAGGCATCAAGGATCTTGCAAGAAGCTTTAAGGAGGCTCAGTCGGCTCTTGAGGTTGCAAAGGTATTTGACACAGACCGTACAATCGTAAGCTATGATAACCTCGGCATTGCCCGTCTTATCTATCAGCTTCCCACAACATTGTGTGAAATGTTCCTCAAAGAAGTTTTCAAGCGTGGTTCAATTGAGAGCCTTGATCAGGAAACTCTCTTTACAATCCAGCGTTTCTTTGAAAACAACCTCAATGTTTCCGAAACATCAAGAAAGCTTTTTGTACACAGAAACACTCTTGTGTACAGACTTGAAAAAATTAAAAAGCTCACAGGTCTTGACCTCCGTGAGTTTGAGGACGCAATCGTGTTCAAGGTAGCTCTTATGGTTAAGAAATACCTCAACGCAAGTCCTACAAAATACTGATTTGGTTAAAGTGTGCCCGAGCACAGTGTCTTGCTGTGCTCTGGGCGTTTTGACTTTTTATGAGTATTTGTACAATAACTACAAAACAAAGGTGACTTTATGATTGATTTTATAAATGTGTCTAAAACATACCCTAACGGCACTCATGCTCTCTACGGTATTACGCTGAGTATTGATAAGGGCGAGTTTGTATTTATTGTCGGTGCATCGGGCGCAGGCAAGAGTACATTTCTTAAACTCATTATGCATGAGGAGACTCCGACATCGGGCAAAATCGTTATCAACGACACTGATGTTACAAAGCTGAGAAGGAGCAAGGTTCCTTATATGCGCCGTCATATGGGCATTGTTTTTCAGGATTTCAGACTTATTGACAAGATGAATGTTTTCGACAATGTTGCGTTTGCAATGCGTGCTGTCGGAAAACCTTCGGCAGTAATTAAAAAGCGTGTTCCGTATGTGCTTGAGCTTGTCGGTCTTAAAGATAAGATGAAAAACAGACCGAGTGAACTCTCGGGCGGTGAGCAACAGCGTGTAAGCCTTGCAAGAGCCCTTGTGAATAACCCCGAAATTATTATTGCCGATGAGCCGACAGGTAATGTTGACCCCGAGATGTCACACGAAATCATTGAGCTTCTCAATGAAATTAACGCAACAGGCACAACCGTTATTGTTGTAACGCATGAACATGACCTTGTTCGTGAGTTTGACAGACGAGTTGTTGTTCTTGACCACGGAAAAATTAAGAGCGACACCAAGGATTTGTTTGTTAAAGATGACTATACTGACGATTACGGTGATGACAGCGGTGAAGAAAATACACCGGATTATCCCGATAATGCAGTGGTTGTTCCGGAATAATGCGTTTGCGCAAATAGGATTTTGAAAGGATTTTTGATATGACCGGATTTGGTTATTTAGCAAAAGAAGGTTTCAAAAATGTGTGGAACAACCGTATTATGAGTATCGCTTCTGTCTGCGTACTTATAAGCTGTCTTGTTCTCACAGGTGCGGCGGCACTTTTTTCGATGAATGTTGACAATGTTGTTGAATCTGTCGGCAAGTCAAACGAAACCTCAGTTTATGTTAAAGACGGATATTCACAGCTTGAGGCTGTTTATGTAGGAAAAGAAATTGAAAAGCTTGACAATGTTGAGTCGGCAACCTTTCTTTCAAAGGAAGATGCGATAAAGCAGTATAAATCTATTCTCGGTGATGATCTTTTTGCCGAGATGCAGGGCAGAAACAAACTCCCCGATTCTTTCATTGTAGTTATGAAGGACTTGTCGAAGTATGACGATACTGTTGCTCAGATTAAAAAAATTGACGGTGTTGACAGCATAAGCAACCACCGTGAGCTTGCAAAGAAGCTTACGGACATCAGCAATCTTGTCAATATGATTTGTATTGCGGTTGTTTGTGCGCTGACAATCATTTCAATCTTCATCATTGCCAACACAATTCGTGCGACAATGTATTCACGAAGATTTGAAATCAGCATTATGAAATCGGTTGGTGCAACGAACTCGTTTGTACGATGGCCGTTTCTTATTGAAGGTATGATAATCGGACTTATTTCCGCAATTGTTTCAACAGGCGCAATTGCAATCCTCTATGAGACTGCACAGGCTCTTGTTTATCAGATTGTTCCGATTGATTTTATCCCGATTAACAATGTCATCTGGATTACAGGCGGCTTGTTTGCAATTGCAGGTATTGTTATCGGCTTCTTCGGCAGCTTTATTTCAATCAGAAAATACCTTAAAATGGAAGGTAACGAAATACTCGGTTGGTAATCCCGACAGAAATCTTAAAGGAGGAGATTACAATGAACAAATTAAAAAGAATTTTATGTGCAATGCTCTGCGTATGCATGATTTCAATTCCAATGGCAATACCGACTACTGTTTCTGCTGAGGACAGCATCTCAGACCTTGAACAACAGCTTCAGCAGCTTGAACAGGAAAATCAGAAGTATCAGAAGATTCTTGATGATACAAAGTCTGACATCGCAGAAAAGGAAGAATACAAGAGCGCCCTTGTAAGCAAGGTTCAGGTTCTTGATGAAAAAATTGCAGTAACCCGTGAGAAAATTTCAAGCCTTAACGATGATATTAAGGAAAAGCAGGACGCTTATGACAAGGGACTTTCGGAAGTTGAGGATCAGTTTGACGCACTTGCAAACAGACTCAGAATTCTCTATATGTCAGGCAATGCAACCGACCTTGAAATCATTTTCGGTGCAAAGGATTTTTCTGACCTTATTGATAAGATGGAGCTTGTAAAGAGCCTTGCAAACAGCGACAAGGAGCTTATCAGCGAAATCCAGACAAAGCTGGACGAGCTCAGCACCAAGAAGGAAGCCCTTGAGGCCGACAAGAAAGACCTTGAAACTCAGCAGGCGTCATTGAAGTCGGATCAGGACGAGTTTAATAAACTCATTTCCGATAATGACGAGATTCTTAAAAATCTTTACGCATCAAATTCCGAGGCGCAGAATTCCCTGGAAAGTGCGGCTTTGCAGAGTGATGAGATTGAAGCTAAAATCAGCCAGTACTATGCCGCTCAGAAGGCTGCTGCAGAACACGCTGCTCAGGCTTCACAGAGCTCAAGCTCAAGCGGTTCATCAAGCAGCTCTTCAAGCAGTTCATCAAGCGGCTCAAGCAGTTCAGGTTCATCAAGCTCAGGTTCATCATCTGTAATTGTTCCGTCGGGTTCGGGCTTTGCATGGCCTACACCGGGCTTTGTAAGCCGTTCATCTGAATGGTTTGAGGACAGAGAAGTTTATAACCACGGCGGAATTGATATTGCCGGCGCAGGCATTATGGGAACTCCTGTTGTTGCGGCTGCCGACGGTACTGTTGTTGCAACCAACAGCAGTTGTACACACAACTGGGGCAAGAGCTACAGCTGTGGCTGCGGCGGCGGTTATGGTAACTATGTAATGATCAGCCACGCGGGCGGTAAGATGACAGTTTACGGTCACCTTACAAGTCTTACAGTAAGTTCAGGTCAGACCGTTTCAAGAGGACAGGTTATCGGCTATGTCGGTTCAACAGGTAACTCAACAGGACCTCACCTCCACTACGAATGCCGTCTTAACGGTGTAAGATACAACCCGATGTCTGAGTATCCGTACATGTGATAATTTCTTTGATACATACACAATTTGATAATTAATTTAAAAGCCTTCGCATATACTTAAATAAGTAAATATGCGGAGGTTTTTGTTTTGATTACTTCATTGAATGTTGTGTTTCCCGAAAAGTGCGGGAAAATAAGGGGATTTTTTAACAGCCTGAGAGGGGACAAGGTGTGCGTTGAAATCAAAAGGGCAAGGGGCGTAAGCGTAAAACAGCTTACATACATCTGTCGCAGACAAAAGGTCAATCTCAATAAAATTGACAGGGCAATCGGCAATCAGCGCACAAGACTTTTGTGTTGCGAAGAAATGACTTTTCCGAACGATAGCGGTTACAAGCGTTTTTACTCGCCGTTTTTTTCGGCAAGACTTTGTACAAATATGGCGCTTTATGCCCTCAGCAAATTTGATACTCCCGAAAGGCTGACGGTCGGAATTTATGATCCCGATGCTCAATGCACCGACCTTGTTTCATTTGTGTTGAAATATACGGGCAATGCCTGTATTATCACAGACAACGAAGATGTGTTCTATGATGAGCTGAATACCATTGCCGAAGAAACAGGTGCGTGTGCCGTTGTTACTCACCACCGTGAACAGCTTTCAAATTGTGACCTTGTCATTGCACCGTTTGAAATTGAAGAAAATCTGCCTGTAAGAAATGATGCGGTTATCCTCACAAACGGCAGACCAAAGGAAAATATAAAGGGCTTTGTGTATTTTCGCTATTGCTTTAAAATGCCAAACGGATTCGCACTTTTGCGGCCTGAGGGATTGTCGGAGGAATACTTCTGCTCAGCACTCTATACACTCGGTTCACAGTACGAACTCGGTTCAATTGTTCCCGATTTGTGCCGTAATGATACAGAGGCGCAGACTGTGAAATCTCTTTGCAGTTATCTTGCCCGTTTTGCTTGACAATCGGTGTGAAAAAAATTATAATAAATCTATATGCAGTTTTTTGCTGATATGAAAGAATTTTATACCGTATGCACACTTGTGCAGGTGCGGTATTAACTGAAAGGAACGATATAAAATGGCAGCTAAACCAACAATGCTTACTGCGGAAGGTCTTAAAAATCTTGAAGAGGAACTTGCAGAATTACAAAATGTCAAGCGTAAAGAAATTGCAGAGAAAATCAAGGTAGCCCGTTCCTACGGCGACTTGTCCGAGAACAGTGAATATGATGACGCAAAGAACGAGCAGGCTATTATGGAGGCAAGAATCGCTACTATCGAGTCTATCCTCAAAACTGCTCAGATTATTGATGAGTCCGAAACATCTAACGATAAGGTACACCTCACTTCTGTTGTTACAATCGAAATGGTTGGCACAGACAGACAGATGACATACAAAATCGTTGGTTCGGGTTCTAACGAAACAAATCCCGCACAGGGCAAAATTTCTGACGAATCACCTGTGGGCAAGGCTCTCATGGACAGATGTGTCGGTGATGTTGTTGAGGTTGAAACTCCCGGCGGCGTAAAGGCATTTAAGATTCTTGAAATCTCAAAGTAATTTGTTTATCTATTGAATTTTTGCTGACGGATTCTGCTTTTGCAATCCGTCAGATTTATTGATGTTGAAAAGAGAGGAATGATTGGAAATGAGTCAGAAGCCACAGCAGACCGGCACAAGCGATGTTATCAAGGTCAGATACGAAAAGCTTGACGCCCTCAAAAAAGCAGGCAGAGATCCGTTTGTAATTACAACAAGTGCCCGTGATGTTCTCACGGAAACAATTAAAAACAATTTTGAAGAGTACGAAAACAAAGATGTATGCGTTGCAGGCCGTTTGCTTTCAAAAAGAGGCAAGGGCAAGGTTTCGTTTATGGACCTTTGGGATCGTTCAGGCAAAATCCAGATTTTTGCAAAGTTTGACGATCTCGGTGAAGAAGAATACGGTTTTCTTAAAAAGTGGGATATCGGCGATATCGTTGAAGTAAAGGGCTTTGTTTTCAAAACGCAAATGGGCGAAATTTCTGTTCATGCAAAAGAGGTTAAGCTCCTTTCCAAATCACTCAAACCCCTCCCCGAAAAGTATCACGGTCTTACAAATACAGACCTTCGTTACCGTCAGCGTTATGTTGACCTTATTATGAATCCCGAGGTAAAGGATACCTTTGTAAAGCGTTCAAAAATTATCGGCAGTATCCGCCGTTACCTTGACAATCAGGGCTTTATGGAGGTTGAAACTCCTATGCTCGTTGCAAATGCCGGCGGTGCGTCGGCTCGTCCGTTCCTTACTCACTTCAACGCTCTTGACGAGGATTTAAAGCTCAGAATTTCTCTTGAACTTTACCTCAAAAGACTTATCGTAGGCGGACTTGAAAAGGTTTACGAAATCGGCAGAGTATTCCGTAACGAGGGTGTTGACACCCGTCATAACCCAGAGTTTACTCTTATGGAGCTTTATCAGGCATATACCGACTACAACGGTATGATGGATCTTACCGAAAACCTCTATCGCCATGTTGCACAGGAGGTTCTCGGCACAACAACAATCACATACAACGGCATTGAAATGGATCTTGGCAAGCCGTTTGAGAGAATTACAATGCTTGACGCTGTTAAAAAGTATTCAGGCGTTGATTTCAACGAAATTCATTCTGATGAAGAGGCAAAGGCAATTGCTAAGGAAAAGGGTGTTGAGTTTGAAGAACGCCACAAGAAGGGCGACATCCTCAACCTTTTCTTTGAAGAATTTGCAGAAGAGCATATGATTCAGCCTACTTTCGTTATGGATCATCCGATTGAGATTTCTCCGCTTACAAAGAAGAAACCCGAAAATCCCGATTATGTTGAGAGATTCGAGTTCTTTATGAATGGTTGGGAAATGGCTAATGCATATTCAGAGCTTAACGATCCGATTGACCAGAGAGAGCGTTTTAAGGCTCAGGAGGCACTTCTCGCACAGGGCGATGATGAGGCTAACACAACCGATGAGGATTTCCTCAACGCACTTGAAATTGGTATGCCTCCGACAGGCGGTATCGGCTTTGGTATCGACAGAATGTGTATGCTCCTCACAGATTCAGCCGCAATCCGTGATGTTCTCCTCTTCCCGACAATGAAGCCCCTCGACAAGTAAAATTCGAAAAAAACCAGTGTTTATGCGGGTTTCGGGAGTTTCCAAACCGAATAAATTTACCTCTTTACACCAAATTTACACCAATCGGTGCTAAAAACGGTGCAGAGACTAAAAAATCGCATAATTTTGAGTTTCACACAGCTCCTGA
>ENA-UOIZ01000625-UOIZ01000625.1-human-gut-metagenome-genome-assembly--contig:-P88-NODE-625-length-34102-cov-76.373836_pt1 | contig 34102 bp, 57 predicted proteins | sample MGYA00242336_ERZ723883 | MGnify/ENA metagenome assembly ERZ723883 | reverse complement strand
GTTCGACTCCCATCGCCTCCACCATGAAGAAAGAACGTCATTTCGTTAAGAAATGACGTTCTTTTCTTTATCATGGTAACATTTTTGGTAACACACCGCTGAAAAACAGCTTTATAAACGCAAAAACATCCCCGAGGAACCGTCAGGATCCCCGGGGATGGTGCTATGTATGGCCGTTTTGGGCAGCGCGGCCACGGTGGTGATACCGGCGGTGATCACTCAGACAAAGAGACAATCTTCCGCATTACTAGCTCATACTCTTTCGGGTACACCATCTTTATTGCTTTCATGTGCTCGTCAAGCACCTGCATCAGACCGCCAAATGGCACAGAGCTGGCAGCCGCCACAAAGTCGCTTTGCGGTTCCGCTGCCGTGGAGTACGCCGCCGGGTACGACGCGGGAGGCAGCGCTTGAGTCTGCATTTCTGCCGGTGCCTGCTTTTCTTCCAGCTCATTTCTCACAGTGCAGAGGGCGGCAAGCTTTTCCACGCTCTGCCAGTCAGTGGATCCGCATTTCAGCTTGTGAATGTGGGTGTTGATCTCGTCAATGTCCATGCCTGCCGCCCTCCTCCCTTATGCGTTGCGCAAGATGTCAGCGGCCCGCTTGTAGGCATCACGCTCTGCACCGGTGGCTTCCTGCATCATGTCCTCGATGTCAGAGATCATGCGCTCACGGCCATCCGTGCGGGAGTAGTGCCCGCGCACATAGTGACGGCCTCGGTTGGCGTAGCTGTTGCCCCGATTGTAACCGTTTCCGGCATCATGGCCGAAAGTCCCGCGCATGTCAGCTTCCCACTCGCCCGCACGGCTGTACTCGCCGCCCTCGCAGTAGTCCTCGATGCGGTGGATGTCCAGAATGATATCCACGATCTCTTCGATCATCTCAACATCACCCGGGGAACGGTTCTTTTTGTCGGTCAGCTCCATGAGCTCGTCGCACATCTCGTCCTTCAGATGATTCAGTTTATCCAGCATGGCTTTATCTCCTTTCTTATGCTACCCGCTCAACAATCAAATTGCTGTTTGCAATGCTGACTGCCTGCGTACTGGTGTTTTTAACCGCCACGGTCACGCAGCAGCCGCGCGGCACCTCGATGAAAGCGGCCACGAACACATTGAAGTAATTTTCGACTGCCGCCGGGGTGACAATAGCTGTCGCGCTGGTCAGCGGCTCACCGCCGATAGCCAGCGCCACGGAAACGGGCCCCACAGTGCCGCCGGTGGGAATGGCGATATTGCCGCCAAAGCTTACCTTGAAGCGCGCTTTGCACTGATTGGTCAGGCCCCGCAAGGTTACAAGCCCGCTGCCCTCACGGTGCATGATGCAGGCAGGGGCTTTCACGGCGGTCTCGGTCAGGGGAAGGTTCTGGCCCGCTGCCACGCTGACGGTGTTAGAATTGCTAAATTCGGCCATTTTATCGGCTCCTTTCATAGAAAAAGCGCCGGGACTTTTGCCCCGGCGCTCTGGTTTGCAAAATCAGCTCAGGGGCTGAACATTTTGATGTGGGCATTTCCATTTTGGAAACAACCACTCAAAAAGTTGCCGTGATTCATTTATGCGCAGTTGCCGCAGCCGGTCCCACAGCCATAGTAAATGGCGTTGGGGTTGGGCACCTGATAGGCAGGCACGGGAGCTTTCTGCTGCAGAGTCCCGATGATCTGGTTGGTCTGCGCGTTCATCGCGGTGGTCAGGAACGCGCTCTGGCGATCCTGAGAAGCAGCCCGGCGCAGCTCGTTGTTCTCGCTCTGCAGGGTGGCGATCTTATCGTTGGTCAGGAAGTCGAGCACCGCGCGGGTGTTGCTGTTCTGATTCTCGATGATGTCCCGGGTGTTGTTGTTCATGGCGTTCTGCGTTGCGCAGAAGCCCTGCTGCATCTGGTTCCGGGTGTCGCACTCCTGAGTGGCCAGATTGTAGTTAACGCCCTGGATCGCGGTCTGGGTCTTGCAGCAGCAGTCTGCCAGCTGTGTAGCCAGAGCATTCTGACCCTGCATCAGCGCAACGTTGGTGCCGTTGAAGCCCTGCTGCATGGCGTTGGTGACACCGTTCAGGCCCTGCTGCACGCCGTTGAAGCCCTGAAGCATCCCGGTGTTCATGGCATAGAAGCCGTCACACAGGCCGCTTTCCAGCCCGTTCAGCTTGTTCATGACGCTCTGGTTGTCGAAGCCGCGCTGCAGGTCCGCCTGTGTTACGGCGCTGGTCATATAAGGCGAAGCGCCGCCCATGCCGCCGCCCCAGCCAAAGCCGCCCATGCCGCCCCAGCCGAACATGCCGAAAATCAGGAAGAGGACGATCCAGCCCATCCAGTCGCCGCCCCAGCCGTTGAAACCGTTGCTGTAGCCGTTGGCGGGCTGTACCGGCATGGTCAGAACCGTGCTATCAGAAGAAAGAGACATAGTTTTACTCCTTTACGTTAGATTTTTAAATTTATTCTAAATGCGGCCGCATTTCAGAATCCAAACATGTTTTTCATGCCGTTGAGCATTGGCGCAATCTGCTGTGCCCGCTGCTGAATGGCGTTGAGCTGCTGCTGTGAGAGCTGGCCGGAGGTGAGCATCTGGTTTATCATCTCCTGCGGGTTCTTGCCCTGCATCTGGCCCATAAACTGCTGGAACTGCCCGCCAATGGGGTTCTGGGTCTGTCGGCCCATCGAGTTATACAAGCTGCTGCTCATCGTTTAGCCCTCCTTTTCCGGATCTGGTGCTTCCTGCTTCTCCAACGCCGCCAGCTTTGCCGCCAGCGCGTCAAACTCCTTGCGGGTGACATACTCCCCGCCTGCGGCTTGCGTGGCTGCAATCGACGCTTTGGGGCCTCCGGTGCGTTCCTTGTAGTCGTAGATGCGGAGCGGGAACGGCCTGCCGTCCTGCCCAACTTCTTTGATGTAAAAGGTATCGGAATCAGCATCCAGTAAAAGCACCCGGCTCCCGTTGGCGACCAGATAGCCCCGGGCCGCTGCTTCGCCTTGCACCCAGATAAAGCCGCTGTCAGTCGGTGCGGCCTGCCCCTGCATTGTCGGTATCATGACGGGCTGGGGCTGGTACTGTGCTGCCCTGAGCTGTTCAAGCTGCCCTTGCGGCTGTTGCGGGTAAAACACTTGCGGGTATCCGTTATAAATCGGCATCGTTTTCCTCCTTGTACCAGTAGTAGATCGGGAATTCCGCGCCACTGTCCCAGCTGTCCCACCACTTGCCGTCAATGACGGCCAGAACGTGGCCGGAGCAGCCCAGTACATACACACCGCGGGGGTACTCCCGGGCAAAATCTGCCACGGTGTAACAGGTGGTGCAGTCTGCCTCCACCAAACTGCGCTTGAACCCGCGCTTTTGGAGGTATGCGCCCCATGTGCGGTTGGCGCTGGGCATATCGCCGACGATAAAGCCAGTAAGCGCAAGCCCAAGGTAAGCTTTCTCCCAGTCTTGGCCCGTTGCGGCTGCCACGGCCCGCACTACGCAGTCCCCGACGCTGCTCCCGCGCGGGTTCGGGTTAAACTCGTGCCACATGGTGCGCCCCTCCCTTTGCGACCATAGTACCTTTTCTGCCGAATCCGTGCGTTAAACGAACGTCAAACGAAGGACAAAAAAGAAAAGCGCCCACACGGCACAGAACCGTATGAGCGCTCGAGCATTCGCACGCAATGCGTATAAAATTTTTCAAAAAGCCTTGACATTTACACGCAATGCATGTATAATAAGGACAGTGAAAGACACAAGCACACAACAACATGGAGGCACAAAATTATGAGAAACGCTATTGAAATCGCCGCTGATATCCGCAAGTCCGATGTCTGGGATTACGAGCTGTGCACCGAGCTGTGCAAAGCAGCTGACATGGAAGAAGAGTGGGAAGCCGCATCCGCTGGCGATTACGACTGGAACGACTCGAATCGCGGCCCCTCGTTTGAAGAAGTCGTTGAAGCCGCTGCCGAAAAACTGGGCGTTGAGATCTACTAAATAAAAAATCCCCCGCCCGATGCTTGCCACACCGAACGGGGGATTTTGTGAAAGACACCTCACATGGAGGTGTACGTTTATCCTATCACACGAAAGAAAGGAAGTCAATCATGTATACCAAAGCAGAGCTTTTTACTATGGCCGCAGAGCAGCCGAAGGAAATCTTTTCCAACAACATTACTCTGAGCGTACCGGATGACACTTCTGACTGCGTTGATCTGGACGCTGAGAAGGAAAGGCTGTCCAACATCTGGGAGCTGGCGCACTTGTCCATGCGGGAGCTGGTTTCACGCACTCGCCTGTCTCAGACCACTTTTGCAAAGCAGGCGGGCATCCCGCTGCGAACCGTGCAGGACTGGTGCTGTGAAAAGCGTGCGTGTCCGGCATACGTCCGCTTCCTGCTGGCCGAGCACTATGGGCTGATCTGAGGGGGATTCCGATATGGCAGCAAAAGACTTGACGGGTCATACTTTTGGGAGCTGGGTCGTGATAGGTGCATCCGAAAAGAGCGGCTATGTGAAGTGCCGCTGCGAATGCGGCACCGTGAAAGATGTCTACATACAGTCTCTTAAAAACGGGAAAAGTACAGGCTGTCAGGCTTGTGCAAATGGCCGTATGGCAGGACAGCGCAGTCAGGAATTTTTGAAAAAAAGAAAGGAGCAGTACATCGGCCAGGTCATCAATGGATGGAAAATTATTGACGTTTATAAAAATCCGTCTGTCAAAGGGAATGACCTTTTTTGTACCGCATTGTGCCCCGTTTGCGGCAGAAAGTCTGATATGCGCCTGTTTCAAGTGAAAAAAATTTCAAAGTGTAAGAAGTGTACCAATAACGTTAAGCTCTTCTCTGACGCGATTCATCGTGAAGCGGATGTGGACGGATCGAGCCTTGTATCTGTAAAGTTGCGTCTTAGCGGGAAAGTCAATCAAAACTCAACCACAGGGCACAGTGGCGTTTTCAAAGACAAAAATCGTTACCGCGCTGTAATTTGCTTTAAAAGACACAAGACGTACCTTGGAACCTATGAGACAATCGAGGAAGCTGTTGCAGCCCGCAAAGCAGCTGAAGAGCTGATATACGCCCCATTTCTAAAAGAACATGAGGGATGGGAAGAAGAGCTTGCAAGCCGTCTCGAAGAACTCAAAAAAGAGAAAAAATAGAAAAACCCCCGATGATCCAAACGGAACACCGGGGGTGCTTTACTCAAAAACTTTTTCAATGCCTTTCAGCCGATAGCCTATCGCCGTCCGGCTGTAATGTGTCTGCGCTGCAATGTCCGGCAGCGGGAGCCGCTCAACATACCGCAGTAAGGCTATCTTACGGTCTACCCTCCCAAGCGGTGCGCTTTTGATGGCGGCGGTCATCTGCTGTCGGTCAAGTCCTTGCAGCGCAGCGGGCAGCACTACACGAGCCGCCGCCACAGGCAGCACCGAGCCAGAAGGGCTGCGGCAGCTCTCCCGCGTTGCGCACCATTACTGGGACGTTACCGAGATGGTCGATTTTGCCGCATCTCTTGATTTCACAAAATCGTTTCTGGTCGTATGTAGTGCTTGCCATGATATCCTCCTCTTAACTCATGCTTAAATCAATGTTTTCGATTTCTGCACGGACTTCGAGTGCATGGAGATAATTCCCCATAGCCGCTTTTTGCTCTCTCAAAAGAGCCAAAGAACAGGACGGCGTAAAATTCAAAGTTCCGGCCTCGTACTGGATAGTCATGCGGTGCAGCTTTTCATAGCGGATTTTGGTCTGGTAATACTCCGCGCGAAAACGCTCCTTGTAATCGCTGCTGAGCATCATTTCGACAGTGCTTCTCAAATCCATGTATTATGCCTCCTTACTCCTTTTCCAGCGCCGCTTTCATGCGGTCAAAGAAAAACTGGATAATGGTGCCGATGGTCTCATCGGTGATGGCCCAGCTGATGAGCCTGCCATATTTGCTGGTACTCAAGGCGGCCCGGAGCATCTTGACGCACCACGCCTTGCGTTCTGCGCCTCTCTTGGTGCCCTGAATTTCGTGCTCTGCCTGCTCGATCAAGTCAAGCACAGTGCCCTTGACAGCGGCACCATAGCCCAGCCGGATGCAGCCCAGTGCGTAAAACGCAAAGCCGCCCAGCATAAGCACAAGAGCCACAGGGGCGGGAAGTGCGGTCAAAAGGTTACGAATCGCTTCCATGTGTTGTCACTCCTTTTAGTCACAGATGGGCAGGGCTTTGGCCCGGTTATACAGCTCCGTACCGGTTCCGTTGCCGCCCAGTGCGTGATAGCTTTTGTAAAGATATTCGAGGTTTTTCAGGCCGCCAGTGTCAATGCTGCCTTGCTTGATGTAGAAGGTGCAGGACTGGTACAGGCGGTCGTGCATGATAGCCAACAGGCCCTCTTTCACAGCTGCGCGCTCCTCTTCCTGTGCCTTGATGCGCTTTGACAGGCCACGATAGGCAGCGGCCAGAGCACCGGTGATGCTGGTAAAAATGAGTTCTCCGATGTGTTTCAGGATAAACTCCCACATGGGCTTATACCTCCCGGAGCCGGGTCAGCCCCTTTGTCTTGATGATCTTCGGGTAGTTGATGGTGGTCACGTTGAGGTCTACCGGCCCGTTGATGCCCGGCACGCGGCCTTTGCTTGTGTGCTGGTGAGTGTTGTACTTAAAACTAACTTTCGGGGCCTTACCCGTGTAGTCAGCCAACCATACATCCCACCGCCCGGCAAGCCTTGCCATGTCCAGATGGACGGTGGCGTAGCTCGTGTAGGTGTAGAGCTGGGCGTAGAACCCCATCTTCTCAATCTGTTCCAGATGATAGGCCGCCAGATTTGACAGGTCTCCATAGGGCATCCCGGAAAGACTCGGCGATTCCAGATCCAACGCCACCGGAAGGGTAAGTTCCTTGCACCGAAGCGCCTGCCGCAGTACAGCCAGCTCTTCGTCAGCCAGCTTCTCGCAGGAGGCGTTGGTGTAGTAGTACACGCCAACGTCCAGTCCTGCCGCTTTTGCGTTGGCATAATTGTCCTCGAAGGTGGGGTCGATGTAGGGCACACCGTTGCGGTTCCCTACGGCCCGCAGCATCACGCCTTTGTAGCCTGCCGCTTTTACCTGCGCCCAGCCCTCCATTTTGATTTTTCCCTGCCACCGGCTCACGTCAATGTACCGGTAAGGCGGCTCACCTGCCCACCCGGTCACGGTGTCAACAGTGGACACGTCCGGTGCAGGGGCAGGCTCTTCCTTGTCGGCGCTGTCACCGGCAGCGTGGGAGAGCGCAGAAAAGATATCCCGCAGGAAATCAAGCATTACTTTCCACCTCATAAAATCCCTCCTCCGTCAGCTTTTTCATCACAGCATCCTTGTACCGGTCAGGCACGTTGTCGATGGTAAAAGCGCCGTCAAAACGGTGCAACTTGACTTGGGTCACATAAAACAAAACCATAACATCCTCCTTATTTTGCGGCCAGCAGGTCAAGCATAGCCGCTTCCAGAGCAGCAAGGCGCTCTTCTGCGGTGGGCAACTGTGCCTTTTCCTCTGCTTCCTTGCGGGCCTTTTCCTGTGCGGCCAGCTCTTCGGCGGTGTACAGCACATACCGCTGCACTTCCACCTCTTCGTCATAGGCTCCCTTTGCGGCGACACCGGGCACGTCCACCACCTTCCAGCGGTCACGGCCCCCGTTGGGGTAGGTCTTGTACTCGTAGTGACTGACCTCTTCCACGCCTGCCACAGCATCGTGATGGATGGTCTGGGTCTCGGGCTTGAGGTAGCCCAGGGTCAGGTCGGGGGCTTCGATGGGGTTGCCGTTATTGTCGATGATTTTCATGTGTGCTCCTTTCGGTTATGCCACTCTGCGCCAGATGTACATGCAGTATGCCGGGGGTTGGACGGTATCGGATGCACCGTAGATTTGGCTCGACTTGGAAGCATCCATACCAACAGACATGGAGCCGGTATCATTAATACCTGCTTGAGCCACAGCGCCGCCACCTGCTTGGCTTCCGTAGAAAGCGCCTGTAGCAGAAGCGACTTTAAGCCATCCTCCATCGCCAGCGTAGGACTCAAAGCCGAAACTGCCTTTAATATTCGGCAGCCCTGCCTCCAGCTTTGTCCCAGCCGGATGTGTGTCGCTTGCGCCCCAGATAGTGCAATCCTCCACGCGTTCCCATGTGCCGCCGTAAAGCTCGGCAGGGCTGGTTGCGTTTTCGCTGATGTACAGACTGCCCACGGGGTGGTCTCGCTCGACTACCGCCGCAAGGACTTGCTGATAGATAGCATAGGCATCAGGGCCAATGCCATTTTTGAGTTCTCCTAGTGCCATTGTTTCTCCTTTCAGTCGATACGAAGCCAAGTGTAAGTAAAGTATGCCGGGGGTTGGACGGTATCGGATGCGCCGTAGACGGGGTTGGAAGCGGATGCATCAAAATAAAAAATTTGATTGTGCGTTGCAAAACCGCTTGCCGCTATGCTCTCAGCCTCCTCGGTATTATCTTGTTTATAAGAAAAAGCCCCTGTGCTGTCCCAGAGAACACCCGTTTTGTATTCGCTGTTGTACGGACGGAATATTGCGGTTCCCTTGATATTCGGAAGTCCTGCCTCTACCGTTGTACCAGCTGGGTGCGTGTCGCTTGCACCCATTAACACCCTATCTTGCGCAATCTTTTCCCACGTGCCGCCGCCAAATGTCACAGCCGGGTTTTCCGGGCTGATGGTCTGATAGATACTGCCTACGGGGTGTGCCGCAAGCAGGAAGTTGGAGTAGATTGAGCCGTCACCATAGAACTGACCACCATACTTGATGGGATACCACCGGGCGGAAATTTCCGCAGTCGGAATGTTGTGCGCACGGATACGGATAGCTCCGGTTCGGGTTTCGGGGTTTACAAGCATAGCTTTACCGGCTACGTCTGCACTTGCAGGGTCGATGCTGACAGATACCACAGTCGTGGACGTAACGTCTGCCGTAATGTCAATGTAATGTGGGTATTCTGCAACTTCTGTGTCTGTCTGCCACCCCGTAATTGGAATAAAAAGATCATGTGGTACGACGGAGTCTGCTTTGCCCGCCAGAGCGTCACCGGTAGCCTTTGCGTCGGCAGGGGCGTTTTCGGTCTTGAGGGTTTTGTCGGTACCTGCCCGCGTTCCCGCAAGGGCAGCGGCATCCTCTGCGGCTTTCTGAGCCTTTTCTGCTGCCTGACTGCTAGTAGATGCCTCCCCGGCCTTGGTGGCGGCGGTGGAAGCGCTCCCCGCAGCGGCGGAGGCAGCAGCGGACGCTGTCTCCGCGCTTTCGTTGGCATCCGATGCAGAACCGGCCGCAGCAGATGCGGCGGTTTCTGCCGTGGCGGTGGAATTTGCCACCTCCTGCAAAGCGCCGGTCTTAGCGTTGCCGATGTCAGTCAGTGCAGCGTCTTTTGTCTGGGTGATGGCCGTGGTGGCCGTAGTCTGGGCTTGCTGGACAGCGGCCACAGAGTCCGCTTTCTGCTGGTCGATGTTTGCCACAGCATCGGATGCCTTTTTTTCGCTGGCTGCCGCCGCTTCTGCTTTCTGGGTGGCTATGGCAGCGAACTGCTCCACATACTCGCCCATCTGGGCGATGTCTTCCCGGACTTCCACACCTTTTTTTGCGGTACGGATGCCCGAGATGACTTCCGGAAAAGTCTTTGTCATAAACTGATCACTCCCGTAGGTACATCATAGATGGTATCTGTTTCAAAATCAAAGGTATCCCAGAGCCAATCCGCACCCGCATCTGCGGTGACATTTCTTTTGTACGGATTGCAAGTGCCCTCTATGGTAAAGGCCATATCATGTCGGTTTTTCTCACTGGGGTCTACCCGCCAAAGGCCCTGCCAGTACCAGGAACTGTCCTCATCAAAAACGCACCGAAGCCACTTGCCCTGTAAAGCATTTTCAAGGGCGCTTTGGATGGTCGTCCATTGCTTTTTCGGAGACTTACAGATAAGCTCCAGCTTGATGGTGCGCTGCTTGTAGTGCACTTCCCCATCCAAAGCCCTGGACAGGTCTAGGATAAAGTCAGAGCCCGGGACATTGACAAGCATCGTCTCTGGCTCTGCACCGGATATCATAGGGCTGCCCACCTTCAGATAAAGGCCAAGGTCTTTGAGGGTATGGACATTTCCGATCTGTGCGCCCATCAGCATTTGAGCTCACCTCCGCTCTGGATCACGGCCAGCTGCTCCGGGGTCAGAGGGCTGTATACCAACTTTTCTCCGTCCCACACATAGTGCGAGCCGCCATCCTCCCAGTCCTCCGGGAACTCATCGAAGACCATGCAGTTGTCTGGGAGAGGGTTCGGGATTACTTCTTCAACGCCCCATCCGCCACTGTAAATGCGGCCATCGGAGCACACCTTGCACATAAATTTACAGCCAGGTACTTTCATTTTTTTCTCCTCACATAAAGCCATACAGCTCCCGGGGCATACAGAGCGAGTCGTTTTGCACCCAGCCGTCAGAGCCTGGACTTTCCAAGTCGATTTTGAAAGTCACTGGCGTGATTGCTGGAGTGAAATTGTTGCCCGTGACGTAGTTCGAGGTGCGCTCACGACCGGGCCCGAAGGTGATACCTGCGGCATTGACCCGCACCGTCCGCATGTGAGTGGTGTTCCACGGGTAAGTCATGGCGTATTCCACGCCATTGACCGGGATGACCATGGTCACACATCCGGCAGTGCCGCCGCTGGCCCACCATGTGGAACCTTTCTTGCTGGTATAGGTCAGATACACAGCAGAAAAATCGGCCAGGTCCAGCGGGATTGTCTGCGCTCCAAAAGAGCTGTTGTCCCCAAAGTCCCAGATACGGGCGTTTCGGATGCCGTAGAAGGTGATCTTTCCGGAGTCGATGGTACAGCTGCCGTTGCCGTCTGTGATGGAAATGCTATCCGGCTTAATGTTGACCATGCTGGAACCGGAAAGCACTTTTATGCCGTCGTTGGTGATCTGCACCCTTTTGTTGGGCAGCTGGTCATGCCGGACGATAAGGCCGTTTTCCGGGGTAAACTCCAAAAAGTTGGTAGCCGTTTTGGCTGCTTCACCAGCTTTTTTGTCCACCTCGTCCACTCTTTTGTCGTTAGACTTCTGGTACTTGAAAAGCTGGTTAAGGGTGCTCTGCTGATATTTTTCAGCGGATGCCGTATCCTCATCCAGCAGGTTGGTGCGGCCCAGGTTGGCCACTTGTCGGTCGGTCAAAGTCTGCCGGGTCATGCCGAAGGTATACTCCTTTTTGTCCGGCTGATCCAGCGGTTCCACCAGCTTTGTGCACAGCATGATGACATCGATGCTGTGGGGCTTGCTGATTATGTGGGCATAGCTGGCAAAAGTCAGCCTGTCCTTGTCATAGCCCGCATCTCGCAGATCCACAGCCTTGACGGTGTAGCTCGTCACCATCAAGCTGTTTTTCTGAAGATCCTGCACGCCTGCAGCAAAAGTGTCGTTGTCGCTGTCGGTGTCATACTCGCCCAGGGCTGACACGATGCCAAACTTCTGGGCCGCTGCATCATTCTGGATCCATCCGCAGTCGCCGTCACTGCTGTCCAGCCGGTACGAATACCCTTTTGGCAGATACTTATTGACGGTCGCCGCGTCCGTTCCAGAAATGCCATAGCGCTCTTCATGGCTTTCTGTGTACTTTTCACCCCACCACAAAAATTTCCACTTCCACTTTGTCTCCTCGACCGTGTGCTTGCTTCCCATGGGATACACACGGGTAAAAAGACTGTTGGTATCGGTCTTCTCGGTGAAATCCAGCAGGTTTACGCCATACTCAATGGTTTGGTTGACCAAACGGTCGGCCTCGAAAGACTGATCGCAATAATTTAAGACGTTATTACCCGTGGCGGGGTTGTAGGTACAGTAGGCATATCCGCCGTACACCTTGAGCACCATCTTGTCGATGATGTCCCAGGTGCTGCCGTAGTCTTCGCCCACACCGTAGCTGTCCCGGTCTCCATAGTGCACAACAAGATCACCCAGTGCCGCAGTGACAGTGCCCAGCTCGAAGCGTTTCATTTTCATGTTGCCGCACTGCTGGTTGTGGGCATCGATGAGGTGCTGCAAAAACTGCGCCAGCTTTCCCTCGTAGTTAAAAGGGGTGATTGCGCTGTCATTGAAGTAAGACAGTGCACCCTCGCAGTAGATGACCCTGCGGTTGTACCAGTCTGCCTCATGGCTCAAGACACGCCCGCGCCAGATCTCTTTATCGTCCTGTTCAACGGTGATGCAGGTGGACATCTTTTGCAGGCTCTCATACTGCTCATGGTCGCGCGTCATGGTAAAAGAAAGGCTGCCGCCCTTGCTGACCTCTCGGGTCAGCTTGGGAGACAGCACAAGGGCATTGCGGTTATTGGGAGCATAGATCAGGCGCTTGTCGCCGGGGTTGCCAAAGGGATACGCATAGATACGATACACGAGTTAGTTGCCCCTTTCTGCCAGTGTGGCCAGCTGGCCCAGCTGTGCATCAATAGAAGGTGCCAGAGCTCCCACCAGCGTGCCATCATCCAGCTTGATGACCGCATTGCCTGCCTGAGGGAGGTACTGCTGGACGACGTTATACAGTGCATCCAGAGAAGTCTGCATTTTCTGCTGATAGGCCGTCAGGCGGCTGTTAGCCGGGCTTTCTCCAAAGGCATAGCCATCGGTGCGGAAATCGTACCCGGCAAAGCTGCGCTGGCTTCCGTACCAGTAAGCGTCCTGGATGTCCTTATAGGAAAGCGTCGTGCTCTTGTTGTCAGTGCTTTCCTTTTCGCCGTTTTTACTGCCCAGCCATGCGGCCAGACCGATACCGCCCGCCACAGCAGCCACGCCCAGGATGGCAGCCAGCACAGGGTTGGATGCCACAAGCGAGACGATATTGCCCAGACTGCCCATGATAGAGGTGGCCATGTTGGACACCCCGCTGGCGACGTTGGCCAGCTGGGCACCTGCCCCACCGGATGCGCTCAAACTGGACAGGATGGAGCCAAAGCTTTGCACCGCTGTCCCCGCTTCTGTTGCGCTGGCAGCGATTCCGTCCGTAAAGAGTGATTTGATGGTAGCAAAGGCCGCTTTTACGCCGCCCCCGCTGTACGCGTCATTGATGACACCCAGCGCATCCGCCGCCCACTTGGAGATAAGCTCCCGCTGATCCTGCGATACCTCGCCCCAGATGAGATTTGCCACGTCTGTAGCCAACCCGGCCCAGTTGCGGTTTTTCAGGTCGGCGAACGTGTTCTGCAGGCGGCCAAAGATGCCGTTTGACCACTGCTTCTGCGCATTGCTGAGGTTCTGGTCAATGCGGCTTTGCAGCTCTGTAACGGACAAAACCACATCGTCGCAGGTCTTTTGCGTGGTCGTGGTCACGTTTCCGGCAGCATCGGTCACTTTCTTTGTGACCGATTTGATGGTCTTCTCAGTGCCGTCCACCACTTCCTTCCAAGAGTCCGTGATGGTCTCCACGGTCTCCTTTGTGGTGCCCTTGAGCTTTTTGGTGGTGCCGTCGTAGACGTTGTAGGTATTGTCGGCAGTCTCTACCACGCGCTGGATGTTACCCACGATGTTGCCCGTTCCGGCAAGGATCTGCTTCGACGTTTCGGTGACGGTATCTGCCAGCTTTTTGGTGTCAGCAGCCGCTTTGGCGGTAGATTTTTTGCTTTTTCCGCCGCCTGTGCCGCTCGAGGCAGTGATACTGCTCCCGCCGTTCCCGGCGGCTGCAGCCGCCTTTGCCTGCCGTTCCGTCCAGCTTTCGTTGTAGATGCCCTTTCCGTTTTTAGCGTCCTTCCGTCGGCGGTCGTAGTTGCTCTGGCTGTTTTTGTCAGAGCGGTACTGCTTGTATCCTTCGTCACTGTTCTCGTACCCCGCGTAAGCATTCTTCCCGAGGGCTTTGTTGAGCTTGAAGCTCAATTTATCGAGAACGCCGATTCCGGCAGAGCCAAGCTCTCCAAATTTCTTGATGACGGAGTTGATGGGGTTGTTCAGTTCCATAATTGCCTCGCCGAGCCCCTTCCAGCCGTCCGTCTTGTAAGCTTCGATGGCCGCCACGGTCATATCGTTGAGGTTGGAGATTACCACACCGATTCCGCTGCTGAGGTCGCCAGTCATGAGCCCGGCCAGCTGGCTCACGTTGTCCTTCAGGGTGGAAACGCGGCCATTCATGGTCTGGCTCTGGGTGTCCATGGCGTTGTAATAGCGCCCGCCCTCTTCGCTGGCGGCGATAAGGGCCTCAGATAGCAGGTCATAGCTGATGGTCATGTTCTGGACTTCCTGCACCGTTTTCCCGGTGTAGTCAGCCAGCACCTGATAAACGTTGATGCCTGCATAGGCAAACTGCTTGATGTCGATTGCGGACGCTTTGCCCACATTGGCGATCTGCTGCAGATTAGCTGCCATGCGGGAAAGCTCCGCGTTGCCTCCGCCGGTGGCGGAAACAGCATCGCCAAGCGCCATGATGACCTTGCGGGAGTAGCCCGCGTTTTCACCGGCGCTGATGAGCAGTTGGTTTGCCTGCGTCAGCGAATCCACGCTGAACGGAGTGCGGGCTGCGTCTTCTTGAATGGCCGCCATGGCCTCATTGGCCGCCTGTGCGTCGCCCAGCATATTGGTCAAACCCACGCGGTAACTCTCGATTTGGGCGTTGTACTCGATGCCGCTCTGGATGAGACTTTTCGCAGCGGCAAGAGCGGCAGAGTGGAGCTTTGAGAAAAAGCCCGCCATGACCGTGCCTTGTGCAATAGCACCGGCCAGAGACTTGCTGGACATTGATGCGGCATCCCCAAAGCTGCTCATGTACCCTTCCGCAGTCCTTAGCCCCTGTGCCGTGGTATTGAGTTGGGCCTGAGCTTCTTTCAGCTTCCGGGCAAATTCCTTAGTTTCTTTGGAGGTTTCCCCGGTCTCTCTCCGTGATTTCTGGTAGGCTGCCGTAAGGTGAATGACCTCACTGTACAGCCGATTATAATCCGCACTCATGGTGGATACGGCGGCTTTGGTCTGAGCCTTTGCCTCCTCCACGCCCTGCCTGTAGGCGCTGTCGTCCAGCCCAAGAGTGGCCATCAATTCAAAAAGTTTCAGGGCGTATCACCTCCGTTCAGCCCGGCCAGAATACGGGCCTTGATTTCCTCTGCGCTCTGCTGGGGCCGGGCGGGAGTATTAAAGTCGGGTAGGGTGTCCACCCACCGACACTCCATGCCCACAAGGCCAGCCAGAGCGTCCGTGATGTAGGCGCGGTAGCTCTTCTCGTAAGCTTCCTGCTGCATCGCATTGACGCAATGCTGGGCAATGTAGGGCTTGCCAATGGCTTTCAGCATATCCAGCCGAATGGATGAGATCAGCCGCCGATATCGGTCTGAGCCAACCTCACCAACGAGGATAAAAAATCCAGCACATCCCGGTCGTTGATGGTCTCCGTGATGACGCGCAGGGTTTTGAAGGGAGTCATCTTTTCAGGGTTGCCGTCCTTGTCCGTTTCCAGCTCATACAGCAAAGGCAGCAGCTCCGCTGTGTTCTGAGCGTTGTCGAACAGCAGCTTTTTTGCCATTGCCTTGATGTTCTTGCGGCCCTGGGCTTCTTTCTTGGCCTTGAGCTCATCGGGTGTTTCACTGCCCGTGAGGATGGGACCGACTTTGCGCAGCTCCATCACCTGCGTCTCGGTCAGCAGGGCGGCCACCTTGTCCGCGATCATATAGCAGTGGCGCAGAAATTCTGTTTCGTCCATCTGGTTGAGAGTTTTCATTATTCCACTCCTTATGCTGCCGCGTCTTCGCTTACAAAGAACTCCATGGGGACGGTCTCGTCGCCCATGCGGACACAGCCCGTCAGGGTGACGGACACATTGCCCTTGCCCTTGTCGGTTGTCTTGAGGGACAGGCCACCCGTGCTGATTGCGTTGTCCAGCTGAACAGCCACATAGCCGCCGCCGATGAGGTCGCCCACAAACCAGATGGTTTTGAAGTCGCCCGTGGTCTTGTCGGTTTTGAACGTCATGCGGGGCGTTACCTTTCCCCCGGCCACGTCCGCTGCGCCCAGCGCCATGCGGATGACCTCGGCGGAGGTATTCAGCGCGGTGAAGGCCAGCGTGCAGTCGTAGCCCTCAATTTCCATGAGCTCCACGGTGTTCTTCTGGCAGTTGTCCACATCTTCGCCCAGGTCGGTGATGTTGGGGGTGCAGGTGGCGGTGATGCCGCCAGTGGTTGCGCAGATGATGTCGGCATCAGCGACGGCGGTCTGGCCCTCAGTGTCGAACTTGTTCAGCACAAGGCCCGCGTTGATCTGCATGGACTTGAATGCTTCTGCGGAAATTTTGGTAAATTTTCTTCCCATAATTCTCCTTACTCGCATAGCTGCGTGATCTCAAAATTCAGGTACTCGCACAAATAGCCCTCGGGCGGGTTGTCCATCGGCTGGGCCCACGGGGTGCCTTTGCGCAAAAGAATAGCGCCGCCCTCGCACGGCACGGTCAAACCGCCTGCAAGGGCTGCGCTAATTTGGTCTTCGGTCTGTAAGATGGGCAAACGCCCTGCGCTGCTTGGATACCACAAGCGGCCATGAAACGACGCTTCCTCGTTCCAGCCGCCGGGGACGGCGGGCTTGTAGGTCAGGTATGGCAGGGAAGCGGTGGGTGGGATGTTGTCTTCCAGATAGCCGGGGATGCCGAACCCGTTGAAGAACGTGTTCAGCGCCCGGTTGATGCTCTCGGCGGCCCCCATTACGGCAGCACCGCCTTTTTGCACTTGACGGCCCGCAGCCCCATGCCGGATTCCGGCGGGGCTTTGCTTTCGTCTGCTGTGCTGGTGATCTGGAAGGTCTGCCCGTCGCTTACCCGCTTGATATAGTCCGGGAAAGCCAGCGGCACACCCGTGTTAACCAGCAGCGTATAGGTGGAAGCGGTGTCAGCCTGCTCCGCCACCTGAGCTTCCACGGTAGTGTCGTGGCGCTCCACGGCCTCAAACTCGGGGCCGTCCTTCCAGCCGGACACAAAGCCGCCCACGCCGTCCGGCTCATAGCTGCGGGTCTGAAAACGGTATTTTTGGGTAAAGCTCTGCATCACGGTGGATGCAGTGAACGCGTTGACCATGTCACATCTTCCTCCACTGATTGATCTCGGATTTATAGCGGGTTTTGCCGTCGGCGGGCAGCCCGTCCGCGCCTGTAGCCATTGTGCCGGACCACCCGGCAAAGGACTGGGACACATACACGCCGCCGGACGGGAGCGCCTTGTCGTATGCGTCGATTTTTTCAGCCAGCGCCACGAAGTCAGGCGGCACGCGCATGGGCTGCACCGTCCCGGTGAAGGTCTCGGCGGTCAGATCGCCGTCCCCGGCCTTGTGCACGCCGTCATTGAAGATGGATCCGCACACGAGGAAATACTGCCCCGGCACTACCCCGGCGGGCACGGTGTCCGGCTCAAAGGAAAACTCACCGGCGACGGGGTCGTCCGCCCGGTCAAAAAAATTGTGCGTGTATCTGCACAGCTCGGGGATGGTCATGCAAAGTCACCCCCTTGCAGGTTAGACCGATTCACCCGGGGTAATGGTCTGGACAGAGATGCCGTCCAGGTACTCAGCAAACAGGGTTACGCCGGTGATGGCGAAGCTCTCAGAGACGGCGGTGGTGTAGTTTCCCTGGGTGTGGAAGCCGATCAGGTTGCTGGCCTCGCCTGCGGTGGTGTACACCAGCCCAGCCTTGGCGTAGTCACTGTCGGAGGGGTCAACGTAGTACATCACGATGTTGTCCACGGGGGTGGCAATGACCTTGCCCTTTGCAATCTCGCCGTCAGACAGCAGGAAGATGGTGTTGTAGCCCATGAAGTCCTTGATGTACTGGAAGCCGTACTGGTTCTGGATGGTGATCGGGGCGGTGCCCAGGTACTCCGCCACGTCCAGGACGTTGGCAAAGCCCACAACGCCGGTGACGGTGCGGTGCATATTCTTGAACTTGTTCTCCACGCTGCCCTTTGCCATGGCCAGAGCCATCTGGAAGGTCTTGGGGGTGCCCTTCAGGCTGCCGGTGTTCAGGTACTTGTAGAACTTGTCCGTGACCTTTGCGGTCAGGTCGAACAGGAACTCGTCATCGGTCTTCTGCACGGCCACATCATAGCCATAGTTCTGGATTGCCTCCAGGGAGACGGCCTTGGCGTACTTTTCGATTGTGATCTTGCCGTAGTCCTTCTCCTTGACGGTGTACTGGCTGTAGGGGATCTCCTCGCCCTCTGCCACGGTGCCGCTCTGCAGGGTGCCCTGGGCGTACTTGCTCTTCAGCACGGTGCCGGGCTGCATCCGGATGGGACGCATGATGCCCATGATCTCCCGCAGGTGCTCCCAGTTGCGCTGGAAGCGTGTCACAAAGTCGATTTCCCGGGGGTTGACGGTGATCTCGGTAGTGGTGATCAGATTGGTCTTTGCTGCCATGTGTTAGTCCTTTCCGCCGCCTGTAAACAGGTCGGCATTTGCTGCAATGGCCGCCTGGCGCTCGCCAGCGTCCTTGATTGCAAAAATTTGGTCTTTGGTCATTTTGGAGCCGGTGTTGGTGGGCGGGGTGTCCACCTTTGCGCCGGTGGTGGTCGTAGTGCCTACGAAGTCGCTCCAATCAGCTTTCAGGCTGTCGGTGTGCTTCTTGGCATCCTTGACCTCGCCCTTATCGTCCAGCTCCAGCTTGTCGATATCCTCGCCAGACAGCCGCACAACGCGGTCTGCATACTTGTCCAGCACCCCGGCGGCCTTCAGCAGCTCCCGGAACTTGGCTTCCTTGGCTGCGTGGGTGTCCTTCTGGGTCTGCTGGGCTTTGTAGTCGGTCAGCGCCTTTTCAGCGGCCTGCTTGCCGCTGCTGGCTGCGTCGCGGTCCTTTTCGGCTTTGGCGAGGGCTGCGTTCTTCTCATCGAGCTGGTTCTGCAAGGTGTCCGTTTCCTCATGCAGCACGTCCAGAATTTTCTTGAGCTTGCCGCTGGTGTCGGTCGTTTCATCTTCCAGAATCGCCCGGAGAGTCTTGCGTTCGAGTGCCATGTGATAGTCCTTTCTGCCCTTGCTCGGGCTGCCATGCTTGGCAATAAGGTTTAATTTGCCGGACGTGCTGCCGGTGTGGTGCCGTCTGCAGGAATCGAACCCGCGTCCTCTGGTTACAAATCAGCAGCTCTACCATTGAGCTAAAACGGCATAAAAAAGCGGCTGACGCTGTGCGCCAACCGCTGAGTATTAATTTGATTTCTGAGAAGCTACCATAATAACGCGATTTCCTTTTCCATACGCATTATCGCAAAGTTCCTGAAGATGTTCTCTTGCTTTCTGCATTTCAACCAAAAGAATTCGTTCTTTTGTTTCCTGCAGGTAATATGGAGAAAGGTCAACGCGTGGGGCGCTGTTCCGTTCAAACATTTCTTGAAGTTTTTTGAGGTCTTCAAACGTACATCCTTCAACCATAGCGGTGTAAACAATGTTATCCATGTGTTTAAGCCTCCTTGTTCGCTTCTTCTACCGCGATCTCTCGCAGCTCGTCAATGTGTTCTTCCACCGCCGGGCGGAGGAACGGACGGGGGGCCATGCCCCGGGTAAAGTGCCACTTGCCGTTGAAGTCTTTCCAGACCCACGGCGTTTTGCGTCCGTTGCCTTTCTCGGCAAAGATGCCCGTGCCAAGCTCCACATAGACGCTGTAAAAGAGATTTGACCCGATGGTCACAGTCTTTTTGGCGAGGTTGAGGGCAAAGGTCAGGCTCTGCTTGAGCGCGCCGCCCACGTAGCCCTCAATGCCTGTGCTGTCTGCCGTTCCAGTAGGCACAAGCAGCTGGGCGTAGTCTTGCACTTTCATGCCCCAGATGGTCAGCACCCGCTCTGCCCATGAGTCCAGCGCCTCATGCAACTGCGGGGTGTTGTCGGTGAATTTGATGTCGTAGTTAAAGTTCACGGCTTATCCCTCGGTTCTCGCTTTTTCTTTAAGATGCGACCGCACTCAGGGCAGAAATTCAGCGGCCCGCCCGGTGAGTAATAACGCCGCGCACGCCCATGTGTTTCCGGTGCTTTTTGGTGATGAGGCTTACTTGGTAGGTGGTATATAAATCAGGATCATCTTTTGGCTCGTGTTCTTTCCACCACTTGAGCCGCTCGCAAAATTTGCAAGGCTTCTTCTCATCCATGCTTTGCAACCTCCTTCTTTCTCTTGCGCTCTTCCGCCCACCACATTTGCTCTTTCTCTTTGCCGCCCTTGGATTTATACCACTCGGTGTAATCCATGACGGGGGTGGTCTCTTTGGTCACATTGTCTCGCTGCATGGCGTTCTGCCGGGGATACTTGCCCAGCGCAGAGGACAGCACACAGCGGCAGTGGTAGACCATCTCCGGGGCGGCGTTTGGGTCGCCGGGGCGCTGAATCTCGTAACCCATGACCTTGAAAGGCTCGTCAAGCTCTGCCGTCTGCTGGTCAAGCAGGCGGTGCATTTCACGGGTGCGGTAGTCGTGGGTAGAGTTCCAGCGCTTTTTGACCTCGATGCCCAAAGCCTGGGCGTTGCGCATCTGCTGCAAAGCCCCGGCGTTTTGGGCGCTGGTAAGGGCTGTGATGGCGTTGTTCATGGCCCAGTGGATCTCCGTGTCTGCCATGCCGTTGACGGCCTGCACGGCGATGTCGTGGACGCTCTTGCCCTGCACAATGCCCTGCATGACGTAGCGATTGAACACCCGGGCATCATAGGTGCGGTTGCTCTCGCTCTTGATGCGCTTGTTGGGCACCATGCGGGGGTTCTCTTTCAGCAGGAGCTTGACCGCTTCGGTGTTGTACAGGGTCAGCCCGAACGTCACGCCTGCGGCCTGTTCCAGCTCGTAGAACGTCCAGTTTGCGCCAAAGGAAAAGATGTTGTATTGCTCGTCCCGGGCCAGCTTGTAGGCCGTCTCTTGGGCTGTGGTGCAGGTCTGTGTGATGCCGTCCAGCTTGGCGTGCATCAAATCGGACTGAAAGACCTGATTTTGCAGCCAGATGCGATAGTCGTTATCGGTGATCTCGCCTGCATCCAGCTGTGCCCGCTTGCGCTCGTCCAGTGCTTTGTACTTGGCTAAAAACTCAGTCAGCTGCTCCTGCATCTCCCGGCGGGCAGTGCCGTACACCCGGAGGATACGGCGGCGCAGGCGGTTCAGCTGGCGGGTAGAGATACGGTCACGGTCAGTCATAAGTGCATCACAAGCTTTGCAACGTTAATGATAAAAGAGCTTACCCCGCAGCCGAAGAAAAAGCCAAAAAACGCGGCGCAAATATCACGCTTCATCTGTTCCATCTTCATCTTCGTTCTCCTCGTCCACAGTCTCCCGCTCTGCGCTCTCTGCCATCAGCGCTGCTTTTGCCTGCTCCTTTTGTTCCGGGGTCAGGTTGGGCAGCAGGTCAATGGCCATGTCCTGCCCGATGATCGGTGCCTCGGAAATCACCATGCTGACCTGTTCGGCCGTGTTGGTGATCTTGCTGCGGTTGAATGTCGGCATAGCGTTGTCAAAGCCAGCCAGTGCGCAGATCTGCCGGATAAACGGCTTGACCTGCGCCTCAAAGTCGTCTGCGTTTTGGTTCAGCGGTTCATAGGCTGCATCCAGATGGTCGTTGGTGCTGTCCGCGCTGACACAGTGCACATCCAGACCGCCGAAGTCCTCATACACCCGGGTGTGGAGCAGCTCCAACAGAGCCTGCCGGGCCGTCACGGGGATCTCGTTGGTGTAGGGGGTGATCTTGCCGCCCTCGCTGGTGTCTGCGCCTGCAATGTGGTACAGATTCAGCTTGACAAGGAACTCCTGCAGTTCGTCATCGGTCATGCCGTTGAAGTTCTCGCACAGCCAGTAGATCTGCGAAAAGTCCTGCAGGTCATTGCAGAAGCCGGACATCACCAGATCGGTGTTGTCAATGTAGGCTTTCAAGCCCACAAGCGTGCTCTGGTGCAGGTCGGAGCCCCACAGCGGCACAATGGGAAGAGCGCTGTAGTTTTCGCCCTCTACGCTTTCCAGCCCGCCGCCGGGTGTGGTGACGGTCACGCTCTTGTATGCCTGCTTCGGCATTGTCTCTTGCATCACATTGCCGATTTTGCTTTCCGTGTACTCAGTGAAGCCGTCCAGCTCGTACAGGATATAGTGCATATCCGTGTCCGGGTTCAGCCGCCAGAAGCGCACACCCGCCTGCAAAAGGCTTGTCTTCTCATCGTACAGGGGCGCAAACTCGGTCAACTTGAAAACCACCAAGTGGTCGTTGTTCCAGAATCCGAAGCTCTCGCCGTGGATCAGGGCGAAATATCCGGCCTTCTGGATCTGCTCATCAAAGTTCTGCCCCAGTCTGTCCTTGTCCATGCCCTCGTCTGCAAAGACCACACCGTTGCCGAGGGAGTAGGTCGCCCGCTGCTTGTTGAGCCGCCGGAAAAGATTGCTCTTGACCATATCGGGATGTGGGGTGTCCTGCTTGGTGTTTTTGGATAGGCGCTTCAGCATCAAAGCGTAAGCCTGCGCGAAGCGTTCAGCCCCCGGGTTTTTCTGGGCATCGTACAGGTCGGCGTCCAGAGCCATCTTGTAGGGCTTGGAAGCGCAGTGCTGCTGCACGAAGCGCCGGATGAAATCAGGCTGCTCCCCGGCGGCTTGCGCCTGCTGGAAAGTCTGGAATGTGTATACAGTGCTCAAAATCAATCCCTCAGTTTCACAAGGCGCTTTGTGCGCACGAAATAGCGGATAGCGTCCATGCAGTGGTCGTTGACCTTTAGCACGGTGTCGTCTTTATCCGGATCCCAAGCGTACACGCCGAACTCTTCCAGCGTGTGCTTGCAGTCTTTGTAGATCTTCAGCCGCCCGGTCTGCAGCATGGTCTGCACGTCCAGAATGCCGCTCAGAACGTCGTTGTTTGCGGGGGTCTGAGTAAAGCCGTTCTTGCGCAGCTCTGTAATCAGGGGCAGGGCAGAGGGGTCAACGATGATCCTCTCCGGCTTGAGACCATTCAGCCACGCCTTGAGGTCTGTGACGTACTCGCCAACGGTTTTTTGCCGCTTCTGTTCCCGGCCGCTGTAGTAGTACTCCCGGGTGACGATCCAGCAGTCTGCATCTGCCTGCTTCTGGAATAGCAAAAAAACCGTTGCGTTCTGGGTGCCAAAGTCGCACGCCGCATAGGCGCTCTTTGGTGACAGCTCCGGCAGCTCATCAACGACGTGCTTCTTGCGGTCGAACATGTCATATACAAGGCCCTCGGCCACCGTCCACAGGCCCAGAATGTAGCGCTGATAGAAAACGCCGCTGTACTGGCTGCGGTATCTGGCCTTGATGTCCTCAGAAAGCGACAGGTTGTCGTCCATCGTGAAATGGAGATACATCATCTTGCGGGAACGGCACTTGCGCACCCATTCCAGATAAAACCAGTGCTGCGGGCTGCCCGGGTTGCAGTTAAGCCAGAACTTTGACCCGGTGACAGAGCATCGGGCTGTGGCCTGATTGACGAAGCTCTGCGGCATCAGGGCCACCTCGTCGAAGAATGCCCCGGCAAGGGTGATGCCCTGGATCAGGTCCTGGCTGCTCTCGTCCTTGCCGCCGAAAAAGTAAAACTCGTTGGTTCTGCCGCTCTTGCTGACGGTCATGCAGTTTTCTGCCCGGTGCTCCTTGACGTTGTAGCCACGGGCTACAAGCTGCTGCTTGAGCGTGCCCATCACGTTGCGCCGGAAGCTGGCGATGGTCTTGCCACACATGGCAAACTGCTGTCCGCTGTAGCAGGTCATGGCCCACTGGACAAAAGAAAAGCTCATGGCAAAGGTCTTGCCCGAGCGGATAGCGCCATCGGCAATGATGCCGTTGTAACCGCTGTATGCGCTCTGCGGTGTCCACCAGCTCAAGACCTGCTTTTGCCGCTGGCTGAGGGCTTTCCATCGAAAACCGTTACTTTTCCGCATGGTCGTCCTCTTCCTTCGGCAGCATCTCCACGTCATCCGGCGGGCTGAGGTCCGCAGCGGCATTCAATGCCTTTATCAAACCATCATCGTGACGCTCTTCCTGCTCCGCTTCTTTCGGCTTATCGCTCCACCCGAAATTGACCTGCAAGCTGAATCTTGCCCCGCCGTTTCCATCGCGATCATAGAGCCGTTCTTCGGCGTATCTTTCGCATCGAAGCTTCGCGCGCGTTATCGTGTCAGAAAACTCAGCTTTTCCTTGATAGTCAATCAAAGATTGCCGAGACTTAAACCCCAATGCTAAAGCCAAGCCAGTGACTGTTTCTGGGCGTTCGTCGATCTTTATCACGTTCCCGTATTTGTCCAAAACAGGCTTTCCAGTTTCGTCTTCTAAGACGCTCCCTTCGCAGCTTTTGAAGAACTCTTCGATTTTTTTCTCAAGTTCTTCTTTGCTCTCAAAGACGGGCGGTCTGCCTATCCTTTTGTTTTTGCTGTAGGCCACCGCCACCACCTCTCTAAACTTACGCAAAAGAAAAACCGCCTGGAAAATCAGAACGGTCAAAATATCGAATGTGCCGCTTGCAGGGCTCGAACCTGCACACGTCCGGTTATGGGCCGGATGCTCTGGCCGACTGAGCTAAAGCGGCATAAGAAAAACCAGCTTTGCTGCATGGAGCTCATCATGCAAAAAGCCGGTTTTTAATCGTATTGTATTGTATCAGCAGCGGTTAATCCGCACGGATAGCAGGCCGTGCTCCTTAGATACAGCCACGGCCTCCGATCTCTGCCCGAGGCTCGCGTTTTGTGTGGTCTGCACGGAAACCGAAACGCCGCGCATAGCGCACAAAGTGGCTTTCTTTGTTGCTGATCAGTAAGGCCGAGAGGATAAGGCCAGCGCCGAGACGCGTCAAAAACTTTTCCATGTCGCAAATCAGTTCTTTTAAGCGCTCAAACATTTGTATGCCTCCTCTCCAAAAGTGTCCACAGTGGACACTCTAAAATCACGCTAGCCGTCAGCCGGATTTGAACCGGCACCCACAGGCCCCCGCCGGGGCGTGGTTCAGTGCCTCGGATGTATCGGGTTGTATAAGCCATGTGGTGTCACCAGCGTTGTCCCGCCTTAAATGGGCGGTGCTCTCCCAGTTGAGCTATGACGGCATATAAGCAGCAACGCCGTAATCTGTTTTTACCGGACAGTAAGACATTGCCGCTGCATCTGGAACTTTCGCGGCCGGATGCCCCACTATACTTTACACAGCCGTCCCCCGGTCATGCAAAGTCTGGCACTCCAGGCAGGGCTCGAACCTGCAACCTGCGGTTTTGGAGACCGCTGCTCTACCACTTGAGCTGCCGGAGTATAAAACGCCGCCCTTGGAATCGAACCAGCCGTGCCTACACACACGCACCGCGCTCCACATTGCGCTCAGGCGGCCATATAGCAAATAAAAACAGCCCACGGTTCGCCGCCGGGGCTGCTTGAGTTGACGCACATCCTGCGGGGCATGCTGGCCCGCTCGGATTTCCGGTGCTGCTGTTCACGGGCGGAGGTTTCAGGGCGTGGGCAAGATTTCAGGAATTCCACACCCACCCGCACACCGGTGGTGAATCACTCCATGCGTCAGACATGCCGCGTTACAGACTTTGCGGCGTTCGGTGCGATGTCGCGGAGTCGAACCGCGTCCCATCTCCCGGGTCGGTGGGGCACCCAAGTGTTACATCGCATAGAAGCAGCCCGCAAAGCACGGTGTCAAATCGAAAAAGCGTTAAGCGGCATGAACGAAAGGAGAATCCGTACGGGGCCGCGCTTTGGAAGCTGCTGAGAAGCGGCGCACCGCTTTGCGCGGTTCCGCTTGTAATCATTTTACCACACTTCGATTTACATGTGTTTCACAACGATTCAAATAAAGCGTAGAAATCAAAGCGCTTTCAATGGTCGTTTTGTACATCTTCCCAGATTTCTGCCAAAGCATCAAACCCCTCGTGGATGTAGGTGGAGACCGAATTGTCTCTGGACAAGCCCACGTCCACCGCGATCTTCTTTTGGGGCTTCAGGTCGATATACCAGCCGCAGATGCACTTTGCTTGCTTTTCAGACCGAGCAGACCCGCTCAGGCAGTAGGCCCGCCGGGCAGCTTCGATGCGCAGTTCACAGAGATCAAGCTCCATCTGCTTGAGGTTCCGCTCTTCTGTGTCGATTCTCTCCACGGCAAAGCCCACCTTGTCACCGGCCCCACCGCCCATCGGCATTCCGCTCATGCTCTGGGTGCACTTTTCGGCAGTGTCCCGGATGCGCTGGATCTTCTGCTTCTGGGCCTTTACGGCGGCAGCACCGTCCCGGCACTGCTGGAACCATGCCTTGACATCGCGGTAGTCTACACCGTCTCGCTTTTCATTTTCAGGTGCACATGTGAAGATCATCTTTTTTCTCCTTTACTCCCTCCAAAAATAGCAACACTCCGGGCGCTGCAACGCGGATACGGTACTCTGCCAAATCTGCCGGGGTGATGTACTTCCGGCCAAACACGTTCTTCATGTCTTCCCAGATCGGCCACGGAATGCGGTAGAACTCCCGGCCATTGAATGAACACAGAACGAACGCGATACCGCCCAGCCGTGATATCCGGCGCAAACAGGCGGCTTGCTCGGCTGATACGCGGTCGGACAACAAACGACCGGTGTCGGTGTGCTTCGCCTCGAAAACGACCGCTCTTCCGCCTGAGAGAACGCCTTTGTAGTCTGGCTGTGCCTGTTTGGTGTAGCAGGCGAGGAATCTGCCGGAGCGATCTGCACCGCCGAGGGGCTTCATCGGCTCCGGGGTTTTCTCGATGTCTGCCCGCCCGATTGCGCGGTAGTAGTCGCAAGCGGAGCTGATGATAGCCTCAAAACCTGCGCCCTCTGCGCGGCTGCGAGCGCCCATGTAGCTGCGGCGGGCGCTGGCCGCTGTGTTACCCTTCATTGTCAGCCCTCCAATACTCCACGAAGTAGGTCAAGGTGGACTTTCCGCCGCGCTTCTCTTTGCCCATGCGGACGGTGTAGCCGTTCATTGCGAGAATGACGGTCAGCGCCTTTCTGTCCTCTACCTTGTCACAGTCAATCTTGTAGTGTTCTGCCATTTCGTCCTCCTTACTCCTTCAGGCAGCTGGCAGGCTGCTGGAGCCACTTCAGAGCTTCTTCTTCCGTGGGTACATGGTCCTCGCACATCTGGTTCACGACAATGGGGATAAGGCGCTTGGCCAGCTCCTCATCGTCCATGTCGCAGATGGCATCTGCAATGGTGTCCTCGTTGTGGGGCATGATTTTCAGCGACAGTCTGACCACCGTACCGTCTCGGCGCGTCCACGAACAAATGAGGCTCTGTCCGCCAATCTTTTCCAATGCAGTCAGCATTGTATCGCGGCAGGTTGCGATAACTTCTTTCGTACCACTCATTTCACTCATTACCGATACTCCTTTCCGGTGGCCTTGTCCCTTAGCGGGATGCGGCCTATGATCTCGAACCCTGCCCACTCAGCCACCTGCCGAAGCAGGGGCACGAGGAGGCTGATCTGCAGCAGTCTGGCAGCTTCCTTCTGCCGCTCATCCTTCTGGATGTTGCGGAAAGCTGCACAGGGGGTCGGATCTGCATAATGCTCGGCATTCCGGCCCATGTTGTTTTCGTGGTTCATCGGTTCACGCTCCAGTCTCCAGCAGGTTTACGGCAGCCTCCTCCTTCGGCGGCAAAGGCATCCACCCAACCACGGGATAATATACCCGGTTGTTGTAGACTTCGTCCTGATTGAAGTGGCGATATTCCCACCACCCTTTGGGGATGATGTAATCATCATGTTCTTCATCCAGCTCGCCCCATGCTGCAAGTTCATCCCAGTAAAAAATGCTATCTTGGGATAAGATCGTTCCATCTTCGTAGTGAGCCGTTGTAATTCTGCATTCTCCAGATGCGGTCTGATACATAATCAGCACTTCTTCTTCGACATTCGGCGGATCTTTGTCGGGGTCGCGCCAGCGCTGGACATCCGGGGCGACTGCCGGGGCATCTTCTACCAGTGCAATCTCGTCCGCAGCGTTGCACCAGCTCTTGCACTTTGCGCGGTCATACCCGCCGGGGCAGTCCTCGCAGCACTTCGCCTTGAACGCCTCCAGCAGCGGTCCCCGCTCGATGTAATCAGCCATTTGTCGCATCCTCCATTTTGAACCCGCATACGGGGCAGTAGTTCCATACCCACTTGTCGAAGTCGCTCTCAGGAATCATGCCACCGCAGTTGCTACACCGAATGGCAGGCTCCTTGTGGCTGTCGTCCGGCCCGTCCACAATGATAAAGGCCAGGTTCTCCGGCTTTTCCCACTTCGCGTGCCCGCGCAGGCTTTCGGGGTCAATGGTGGGTGCATCCTGAATCATCTGCGCAATAGCGTCGGCCATTCCGCTGTGCCTTCCGAGTGCGCTCCCATTCGTCAGCCCCATGCGGGACACGTCCTCGTACAGTGCGTTTGCGTCGATCGGTCGCTTATCCGTCATAGGGCACATCCTCCATCCTGAATCCACACATCGGGCAAAACGGCGTTTTGAGGACGCACGGGTTCGCCTCGCCACATTCCGGGTTCGCACAGCGCGTTGCAGGCACAGACCACGAGCCGCTTTCCCCGGCACAGACCTCATAGGAGCCAGGAATTTCCTCCCAGTGTGCCACAGGCCGCAGCGTTTTCGGGTCGATGGTGGGAGCCTCGTCCACGCTGTTCAGGGCATCCTTATAGCAGCATTCTTCAATAGTGAACGGATTGCTTGCACGAAGGTTCATTTCAATGCGCTTGTGCAAAGCGTTCGCGTCAATCAATCTTTTATCGCTCATTTTTCAATCTCCTTCCTTGTCGGTTCACTCGCCCGCAGCCTTGCAGCTTCACGCGGGCAATCTTTACACGGTGTGTTCATTTCTGCATCCTCCATTTAGCCATTGTCTACGAATAACCTTGTCCCGCATCTTGTGCAAAAATTTTCGACAAAATAATCATCCGTGCACTCATACCCACAAACGGGGCAAACTTTATTACCCGCAAAATCCCTCCAATAAAGCTTTTGAGCACCCTTTTGCCCGTTTTTTATTTTTTGAATGAGTGCAACGCGTAAAACGGCTTCGTCAACAGGGTCCATCTTCTCTATGTCATCCGCGAGGCCAGAAATCATATCTGCTCCGCTATTATGAACCTCTCGGAGCAAGAAATTTTGAAACCCAGCCTTCCCCTGAAGTCCATTTGCTTCCTTACGATTTTTTTCTGCCACTTCTCGAAATGCTGCCACAATTGCGTTTGCAGGCAAAAGCTTCAATTCATCCATTCTTCGCCGCCTCCGTCCTTACAGGTTCAAATTCATCAAACTCGGGGTAGAAGGCCCGAGCCCTGGAGACGGCGATATGCTCCGCCTCGCCGGGATTCTTCGCTTCCACGATCCAGCTGTTGATAACCGTGCCGCCCTCGTTTCGGCATTCCACTAAAACTCTGAACTTACCCATTGACTGCCTCCAATCTAGCCGGGTCAGACGTGCCGCGCAGCCGGGCGGCCTCCCTCGGCGTTGTCGTAATGTCCTCCCGCGACTGTTTGAGGAACTCCACTCGCCGGTATGTCAGGTCCGGGGTCATGGCCAGCTCCTTCAGGCCGCCGACGCTCCCGGCGTAAGTTTTGGCCGCCGGGGGGAGGCTGTCGTACAGCGCTTGCAGCTCTTCTGTGCCATCGCTACGGATAAGCCCGCCCTTCTCGTCAATGCCGGTCACCATCGGGAAGTTTTTCCAGCTCATGTATTTCTGTGCCTTGCGGGCTGCATCGGCCAGCGCGCCCCACTCTGCTTCCGGGTTGATGCACTGGGAAAGCTGCTTGTAGATATCGGCCACCGTGATGGGATAGACGCAGACGCGATTCGCGGCCAGAAACGCCCGCTTCACCACTTCGCCGGGATAATCCCGGAACTGATACGTCCACACGTCAAGGGTGGTTTCCATTTCCTCATCCGTGAGGGGTTTGCTGCCCAGCTTGTACAGCGTGAAGTTCATCCGTATCAGCTGGGCCGTTTCTTCTTTCGTCATTGCTCAAACCCTCTTTTTCTGTCCATGTTTGCCAGCACTCTGGTCAGCTGATCGTCCACGCTCTCGGTGGGCTTTCTTCCACCGGTAGCGCTGCCGGGCCGTGCCTGCTGCTGGCGGCTCTGGTACTGCTCATCGCTTGCAGCTACATCGCCAACCGTCTGAACACCTTCGCGTTGCCAACTGGCTAAGATTCCGTTTATGTAGGCCCACGACCGTTTATTTGCTTCCGCTGCCCGGTCAATTGCCAGCAAGATCAAGTCTGTGCCGAAAGCCTGCCGCCAGCTTTGCAGCTTTTCCAGCGCTGAACGCGGAAAGCTGCCTGCAACTTCCTCGTACCGCTGAATAATCTGGGCGAGGTCTGCATCAGCTGCCGGGGCTTTCTCTTTGCTGTTATTTAAGCTATCTCTATTAGGATAGATAACAGTTTCAGTAATAGGTTCAGTTACAGTAGCAGTTACAGATACAGTTGTATCTATACTGTACCGATACTGTATAGATAGGGTATCTGCGCAGTATTTTCTGAACGCATCACTCTTGATGTTTTGCAGCGAATACTCAACGCCCTTCAGGCATTTGGGTGATTTCGACCAGTTGTATTTGTGCCAGTTAAGAAGCAATATCTCTTTCGTTGCCTTGTCATAGCGGATAACGTTGTGAACAGTTTCCATTCGGTGGATAAGTCGGTCTACGGTCTCTTCGTTGTATCCAAGCTCTCTGCTCGCTTGCCGCTTGCCCAGCTCATAGCATCCGCTCAAAGTGGTGTGCGGATTGGTGAGAAGGTAGAGATAAAAGTATTTATCTTCCGGGGTGAAGTCATCGTCCACCTTCGGGTCTGACCAAAAGTTCGGCGAAACGCAACGAAAAATTGCCATCTGCTCACCTCCTTTCTCTCAACGGTGAATCAGAACGGCAAGTCGTCCGTGTCCGAAATCGGGCGGTCATCGCCGTTGTAATCGGGCGCTGCCGCCGGGGTGGGTTGTTTTACCGTTTCAGCCGGAAAAGCCGTTTGCGCCGGTTCTGCGCCGGGGTCAAAGGGTGTTTCGTCCTCCACCGGTGCAAAGTCATTGGTTCCTGCCTGTCCGGTCGGCTGCATCATGTCGATTGCCATCTGAACCCACCGGGCAGCAACAAGCCCGCCAACGACAACGCCCTCAACGTTATGCAGGTTCCAGTAGGTTGTACCGTTCGCGCCGGTATTGCTTTTCAGCTCGCCGCCGCAAATCTCGACAAAATCTCCCTTCTGCAGGAGGCCGTCCCACTTGTCGAGATCGCTCCAAATACAGCACTCGACAAACATATTGCTCCGGTTGCCGGAGGCATCTTTTGTACTATGAGCCTTGACGCTCAAGCTGAGGAACGGCTTTCCGGTCTTCGTTTCCTTTAGACTAGGGTCGCGAGAGAGGGTTCCGGTGATCTTCGTCCCGGTCTTTGTCTGAATAATCATTTGGCATCACCGCCAAACGGATCATCGTTGGTGTCGGTGGTTTCGACTGCAAACGGTTCGGGCTGCTCTTTTTTCGGCTTCAGTTTGCGGGGATGCATAGCGCCGATTTCGGGCTGCTCGTTCTCGACCTCGCGGTAGGATGCTTCTGCATCTACCGGAACCTCGCTCTCGTCAATCAGACCGCCAAAGGTAGCGGGGAAGGCTTCACGCAGGGTATGGACCAGAGCGACCTTGCGAATCATAGTCGCAGGCTTGGTCACCCAGAGGGATTTTTTGGTATCATACTCGCTGAAGCTCACCTCTTCGTAGAACGGGCGGGAACGGTCCTTGCGGTAGGTCTTGGCCCAGCCGCCCAGCAGCGTTTCGCCCTCATAGATGATAGAGCCTTCACGGTGATAAATCTCTCCGGCCACATCATCCTGAAGGATGAGGCCTGCCTCAAAGCCATCATACTGCGGGTGCGCCTCTGCCATCTTCATGTAGCAAGTCTTGCCCAGAACAATGGTGCTGGCGGTATCGCCGTTCTTGTTGTCGTAGTGGATGAGGTAGGCTTCCTTGGTGAAGGGGTTGAGGTGGTACTGCTTGCACGTTTCCAAGAAGATACGGCACTCGGCGATGGTAGCTTCCTTGCAGATGAAGTTTCGCACATCATCAAAGGTGACGGTAATGCGCTGGCCGTCCATGCTTTCGATTTCGACCGGCTTGGATTCTGCGACCGGCTGCATCGCTTCGCTCTGCTTGACCTGAGCAGCGAAGGAGCGGCTCTGAACTGTGGTAGTGGTATTCGGCGCAGCAGCGCCAGCGCGTGAAGTGAAACCCATTTTTGTTACCTCCTAGAATGTTGAAGATTATTTGATACTGCCGAAATCGAACCCGCGTTCCTTGGCAGCGCTGCGGAACCATGCAATGTCTTCTTTGGTGAACTCAACCCAGAAGTAATAGCGCTTGCGGGAGGAAGCCTCCTGCGCAGCGGCGAAGCTCTGCATCGCCTCCATGTCCAGACGGCCCTCCGGCGTGATGAATGCGGCGGCTTGCGTTGCTGCGGTGGCTTGCGCCCGCATCTCGCGTTCTTCTGCGGTCGGGGGAACAATTACCGGAGCAGCAGCCCGCGCCCGCTCTGCCGCTTCTCTGGCGGCCTCTGCGTCCCTCTGTGCTGCGCGGGACTTCTCGCGGCGGGTATGCTCGCGGACGGCCTCGTTCACGCTCAGGTTGCGCAGGTATTCGGTGGTGCAGGGTTCGACATCCTCTCCGCAGTTCTCGCGGATAAAGGCGAGGTCGCTGCGAACACCCTCAATGGCCTTGCACAGCGTCTTTTTTGCTTCCGCAATGGCGAACGTCTTGTTCAGCCAGCGGTTGTCCAACAGGCGTTCAAACGGAATGAGAGCTTCCAACTCGCCGATGTTGTCCCGGTAGATCAGGCGCAGGGTAGAAGCCTTTTCTTCCTTTTCGGCGGCCTCCACAGCCTTGACCTGTGCGTCAATCGCTCCGGAAATCTCCTTGCATTTGCCCTGCATCTCCTTGATGCTCTGCTGGAAATCTTCTAGCGGCTTCATGTAGAGCTTCTTCGCTGCCGTGGCAGCAGCTCCAAGCTGCTTATCCCAGCCGTTGACCTTTGCCCGGTCCTCCTTGGCGCTCTTGATGCTCTCCGGGGTGTAGACCCGGCCTTTGTAGGCCGCCAGCATCTCGTCAAGGTTCCGTTCAACCTCGTCCTTGTTCCAGCTCATGGCCGGAATTGCCGGGCGTTCCACCCGGACGGTCAATTCATTCTCCATCTGTAAAAACCTCCGATTTTGTGATATCATCGGGGTGATGGGGCTTTCAAATTCCATCAACCCTTGCAGCCTGTCGGTGTTGGCGCACCGGCGGGCTTTTTTTCATGCGCCCCTCCGGTTCTGCCGGTAGTCCGGCTCCTCGGTGCGGGCGTGGGTGCGGTCAACGCGGCCATAGCGGCGGGCGTTCTGCTCACGATCCTGGGCAGCAAAGCCCAACCGCAGGAACATCACCGCTGCCAGCACAAGGCACAGGGCCGTGGCGAACTGGCCGTCGGAGATGGTGATGCCCGTCTGTGCGCTGCCCTCGAGGCCCATGCCGTACAGCAGACTTGCGGCACCGCTGGCCACGGCCAGCCTGTACCATACACCAGATTTGATTCTCATGCGGATTCTCCTTTCTCAAGTGAGGGGAAAAACAGTTCCCCGATCTCATCCTGTCGGATGTCAAGCAGTTCACACATTGCTGTGATCTCTGCGCTTGTCCACGGATTGTGCCCCTGCATCCTGCCGCTCATGGTGTCCCGGCCAATGCCGATATACTTGGCGACTTCCTGATCCCGGTAGCCGCAGCTGTGGAACCGGCCCCGAAGTCTCCAGTACGGAATCTGCCGGAAGGTGCCCTGTATGACCTTCATCATGCTTCGACCTCTTTTCTTTGATGTGTGCCAGCCGTGCAGGCTGGTTCTTGTCCCGGCGCTGTTCAAGCCAGCGCTTGTTGTAGTGCTTCTTCACGGCTTGACCTCTACGAACTCTCCGTTTTTGAGCGTGTACCAGGTGTTCTTTTTGATAACAACCCCGTCAACCTTCGCCATTTTGGCCAGCAACATATTGCCGTCATCGTCGTGCTCGGTCAACACCAGATAGCAACCCAGCGCGCCGCACGCCTTACCGCAAGCACCGTTTACAACGGCAATGCTATCTTTTCCGTCTGCTTTTGCACTGCAATAAACTCCAGTGGCTGCCGCCGTGCTGCAACGTCCGCTGGAACCCGCCGTGCTGCAACGTCCGCTGGAACCCGCCGTGCTGTAACGTC
>ENA-UOIZ01000622-UOIZ01000622.1-human-gut-metagenome-genome-assembly--contig:-P88-NODE-622-length-34194-cov-7.503618_pt1 | contig 34194 bp, 23 predicted proteins | sample MGYA00242336_ERZ723883 | MGnify/ENA metagenome assembly ERZ723883 | reverse complement strand
CCCCCGTCTGCCTTACGGAAGATTTTTTCATCCGGATCGAATCAAATAACGTACCGTTGTCGGTCTGCCGATAAGATTCGGTATCGAATCCGCCGTTTCGGAACGAATATCCGACTCTTTCCGGTTACAAATATAGAACGTTTTATATATCAGCGTGTTACCATTCGTCATGAATATAGACAATCGAAGCGTCCACGCACTGGCAATCAATAAGTTACAGACACAAAAATATAGATTCGACAAAGATTTCGCAAGCATATTAGCGCTCCACTTTATTGCAAAACAATATGTATTATTGTTTTGCAATAACAAAACCTCCGACGAACGGTAACGCCTACGGCAAAAGAAAAAAATCCTTATGGACTTTAAGGACATTAACGTAAAAACAGCCTGCACCGAGTATATCTCGGCGCAGGCAAGACGTCTTCGCAGTCCCAGACTATTTCTCCGGATAGGTAATATCGAGTTGGAAAAGCGGGTTCTCGATCGGTTCGTGCGACTTGCGGACGCAATCCCACATCTTAGCCACGATCTCAGGATGACTTGCAGCGACATTGCGCTCTTCGCGATCGTCGTTCGAAAGATCGAACAACTCCATTTTCGTATTTCCGTCGGCTACGCTCTGTACCAGACCTTTCCACTGTCCTATACGAACCGACAGCCAACCGCGCTCCTTGCGGAACGGAGGGAACTCCCAGTAGAGATACTCGTGCTGCGGCTGCTCACGACCGAGAAGCGTCGGCACGAACGAGATTCCGTCTGTCGCAGGGCTGTCCACACCCGCGATCTCGCAGAGCGTCGGCATCACATCAGGGAAATAACCCATGTAATCGCTTACGGAAGGTTGGAGTTTGTCGCCCCACGAAACAATGAACGGCATACGGATTCCGCCCTCGTGCAGCGAGCGCTTTACCCAGCCGCGGTCGCTGCGGAACGGATGCGCGCAATCGAACCACAGAGTGCTGGTGTAGGAGTTGTGCGTAGGACCGTTATCGCTCGTGAACACGATGATCGTATCGTCGTAGATGCCGAGACGCTTCAACTCGTCGATAAGCATGCCCACCTGATGGTCGAAATATGTAATCATCGCCGCGAACGTAGCCTTCGGATAGCGGCACGGGAAGTAGCCCTTGCCCGTATAGACCGGCTCTTCGTCACCGAACTTATCTACATAACGCTGCACGTACTCGTCCGGAGCCATCAACGCCGAGTGAGGGACGGTCGTAGTCCACATGAGGAAGAACTCGTCGTCGCGATTATCGCGGACGAACGAAACCACGTTCTCATATATAGCATCCGGACTGTAAACACCACCCTTGAACTTGTCGTAACTCTCCTTCTTGTACGGATCGGCACCCTCGTCGAGTTTATCGCCGAGATCCATTACCGGATTGTCGAGATACTCGCGCTCGCCGTTACGGTACATGAAACGCGGATAGTAGTTCTGACACATGCGCTGGCACATATAGCCGTAGTAGAAGTCGAAACCCATCTTGTTCGGCGTACTCTCCGACAGCGGCGAACCGAGCCCCCACTTGCCGACCATCGCCGTCTTGTAGCCTGCGGATTTCATCACGGTAGCCAGAGTGGTCGTACCCGCGCTCATCGGAGCCTGTCCTTCGAGAGCCTGGTCGCGCTCCATGGCGTTAAGGCTCCACACGTTGCCGCGCCACGTCTGCTCGTCGTTCGAGCGAATCTGCGCATGCCCCGAATGCAGACCCGTCATCAGGCAGCATCGCGACGGTGCCGAAACCGGCGACGCCGAATACATGTCGGTGAATCTCACTCCACGTTCGGCGAGAGCATCGATATTAGGAGTTTCAGTCTTGGTCTGTCCGTAGCACCCGAAATCACCGTAGCCGGCATCGTCCATCAGAATGAATATGACGTTCGGACGACGATCCGTCTTTTTACCCTCTGCGGGATTTGCAGCATCGGCATGCGAACCTACTGCGGCAGCGGCTCCGGCAGCCAAAATCGTAAAGTTTCTTTTTATCATAGTTTTTCTGTTTTGATTCTAGCAGATAAAACAAAAAAAACAATAGGACATCGAAACGAAACAAAATTTCACCACTCTTTAATGTCGCTTCACCCGCCATGACACAAAGTTTTTAAAGCCCACAACGACCTTAAAGCCGTCAATCGCCAATCCTCTCCGCCAAAAATATCGTCCTGCACGGACTGCGCTTCGGAAAAATCGCTATATTTGCCAAAGCAAAATCCGAGAGGAGCGAACCTCCTCTCAAAACCGAGAATAAAACTACAAAACATACAACCATGTTCGACAAATTCGCAGACAGACACATCGGCACCACCGACCCGCAGCAGTTGCGGCAGATGCTCGACACGATCGGCGTCGGCTCGGTAGACGAGTTGATTTCACAGGTCATTCCGCAGAGTATCCGACTCGAAAAACCGCTCGCGATCGGCGACGGAATGAGTGAATACGAATTCGCGGCACACATCCGCGCCATAGCCGACAAGAACCGCCAGTTCCGCTCGTTCATCGGAATGGGCTATTATCCGAATGCCGTTTCGGCTGCCGTGATGCGCAACGTGTTCGAGAATCCTGCGTGGTACACATCCTACACACCTTATCAGGCGGAGATCTCGCAGGGACGCCTGGAAGCACTGCTCAATTTCCAGACCGCGATATGTTCGCTGACAGGAATGGAGATCGCCAACTGCTCGCTGCTCGACGAGGGTACGGCAACGGCGGAAGCGATGCTGATGATGTTCGCCCTACGCTCGCGCGAGGCTGTCAAAGCCGGTCGCAACCAACTCTTTGTCGATGAAAACATATTTCCGCAGACACTCGACGTGCTGCTCACCCGCAGCGAACCGTTCGGCATCGAACTGATTGTAGACGATTTCGCGAACTACGAATTTACGGGCAAAGAGTTCGGCGCAATCATCCAGTATCCGGCGGCTAACGGCGAAATCCGCGACTATGCGGACTTTACGGCTGCCGCACACGCAGCAGGCGCACTCGTTACGGTCGAAGCGGATCTGCTCGCGCTCGCTCTGCTCACTCCGCCGGCTGAATGGGATGCCGACATTGCGGTCGGAACGTCGCAGCGGCTCGGCTGCCCTATGGGTTTCGGAGGACCGTCGGCAGGCTATATGGCGACCCGCGAAGCATTCAAACGCAACATGCCGGGTCGAATCATCGGCGTATCGATCGACCGCAACGGCAAACGGGCATTGCGAATGTCACTACAAATGCGCGAACAGCATATCAAGCGCGAACGCGCGACCTCCAATATCTGTACCGCATCGGCACTCATGGCGTCGATAGTCGGGTTCCACTGCGTCTACAACGGCGCGGAGGGACTGCGCCGTGCGGCACTGACGGCTCATCTCTCAGCGGCTACGGCAGCAAAGACTATCGAGGCTCTCGGCTACGATATTGCGACCAAATCGATTTTCGATACGATCGAAATCGCTGCGGAATCCGCCGTCATAGAGTCTCTTGCGCTCGAGCGCGGCATAAACTTCTTCTATCCGTCGGAATTGCGTGTCCGCATAGCGTTCGACGAAGTAACGACACCGAAGGAGGTGAACGAGGTAATCGCGATATTCGCCGAGGCTAAGGGTCGCAAGCACAAGGCGGTGAAACTCGCCGACGAACCGACCGTCGCTCCGTCGCTGCTGCGCCGCTCTAAGATTCTGACCGAACCGGTATTCAACCTCTACCGATCGGAAAGCGACTTGATGCGTTATATCAAACGCCTTGAACTGCGCGACATCTCGCTGGCGAACTCGATGATTTCGCTGGGTTCGTGTACGATGAAACTCAACGCTGCGACACTCATGCAGCCGCTCTCGCTCGCGGGATTCCAGAACATACATCCTTTCGCTCCCGCCGACCAACATGAAGGATATACCGAAATGATATCGGAAATCGAGCATGACCTCGCCGTCATCACTGGTTTCGCCGCATGTTCGCTCCAACCGAATTCGGGTGCGGCAGGCGAATATTCTGGACTTATGGTCATCCGCGCCTACCACCAGAGTCGCGGACAGGGCTACCGCAACGTAATTCTGATTCCTGCCTCGGCTCACGGTACCAATCCTGCTTCGGCAGCAATGGCTGGTATGAAGATCGTTACCGTCGCCTGCGACGAACGCGGCAACATCGACGCGGACGACCTGAAAGCCAAGGTTCAGGAACACGCCTCGGAGTTGTGCGGACTTATGGTAACCTACCCTTCGACGCACGGCGTATTCGAAAGTCGCATACGCGAAATCGTGGATGCGGTACACGATGCGGGAGGCGAAGTCTACATGGACGGTGCGAACATGAACGCACAGGTCGGACTGACCAACCCGGGTTACATCGGAGCCGACGTCTGCCACCTCAACCTCCACAAGACCTTTGCAATGCCTCACGGCGGCGGCGGACCTGGCGTAGGTCCGATCTGCGTTGCCGAACATCTGGCACAGTTCCTGCCGTCGCACCCGCTCGTATCGACGGGCGGAGAACAGGGCATAACCGCCGTATCCTCCTCGCCTTGGGGATCGGCGATGCTGCTTCCTATAACCTACGGCTACATAAAAATGCTCGGCAGCGACGGTCTGCGCCGCGCGACCGAGATGGCGATCGTAAACGCCAACTACATGGCATCGGCGATCAAGGACGAGTTCCGCACCTATTATTCGGGCGAGACGGGACGTGTTGCTCACGAGATGATTCTCGACCTCACATCATTCAAGCGCGACTACGGAGTGGACTGCGGTGATATAGCGCACCGGCTTATGGATTACGGATTCCATGCGCCAACGCTCTCATTCCCTGTTCACGAAACACTCATGGTCGAGCCGACCGAGAGCGAGCCGAAAGCGGAGATGGACCGTTTCATCGAAGCGCTGGTAAGCATCAAGCGCGAATGCGAAGCCATAGGCGGCGAAGCGGACAACGTGGTCGCCAACGCCCCTCACACGGCGGAAGAGATCGCCGGTGAGTGGTCGCACCCTTACACACGCAGACAAGCGGCATTCCCTTTGAAATGGGTGTCTGATGAAAAATTCTTCCCGTTCGTGTCGAAAATCGACAACGGCTACGGCGACCGCAATCTGTGTTGCAAGAACGAAAAATAGTTTAATCGAATGAATAACGACCTTAAAGTCCTTAATGACCTTAGCGACTTTAAGAATAAAAACAGAATTTTATGAAAGTAGAAAACAGTAAAATGGTGGCGGTACACTACACGCTTACCGTAGACGGACAGATCGCCGATCGTTCGCAACCCGAAAAACCGCTCGAATTCATCTGCGGTACGGGAATGTTGCTCCCTAAATTCGAGGGTGCGCTGATCGGCAAAGAGGCAGGCGACAAGGTCTCGTTCACGCTCGAACCGAAAGACGGTTACGGCGAAATCATCGCCGAGGCTATCGTGGAACTGCCGAAGAACATATTCATGGTAGACGGCAAAATCGCCGAGGACATCCTCTTCGTCGGCAACATTATTCCGATGAGCGACGCCGAGGGACACCGCATGAACGGAATCGTTCGCGAGGTCAAGGACGACACCGTGAAGATGGACTTCAACCACCCGATGGCGGGCAAAACGCTTAATTTCGATGTGGAAGTTGTGTCGGTACGCGACGTAACGCCAGAGGATCTCGCATCGAAAGGCGGTTGCGGCTGCGGATGCGGCGACCACGAATGCGGAGGCTGCGGCGAAGACCACGACTGCGAGGGACACGAGCATCACGACTGCGATTGCGGTCACTGCCACTAAACAAAAGTTTAGCGGCAGCAGCACCGACGGCAAAAACCGTCGGTAAAAAGTGTATTACCCATCCCACTAAGTTCCCCTTTGCAGAAAGGGGGACTTTGGAAAAATAATTTTAAGGACAGCCTCCGTTTCCTTAAAGTCTCTAAGGTCATTAAAAACCTTATTCCCAAACAACTTTCCATTTCCATGATAACATCCGCCTACCGCTACTTGTCGTCGCTCGCCGAGCCGTACGGACTGACTCGCACTCTCGGCGAATTGGAGTTGTGCCGCGACGAAAGCGGCGTCCCGATATTCTCGGTCGGAAATTCGGCGGTAGTATTCAAAATCCGACACAACGGCAGAATCCGCAAACTGCGCTGCTACACCCGTCCCAAACGCAATCTCAAAGCAATATACCGCGACAGGCTGTTGCCGTCGGAACTGTTCGTCTACACGGATGGCAACTGCGGAGAATGGTGCGATGTCGTAATAGAAGACTGGACGGAAGGTGCGACGCTGCACGGCGAAATAGTGCGGTCGCTCGACAATCCCGACCGACTGGCGGAACTCGCCGGCAAGTTCGATACATTCGCGCTCGGACTTCTCGACGAGGAGTGGGCGCACGGCGATCTGAAACCAGAGAACATAATCGTCGGCACGGACGGATATCTGCATGCGATAGATTTCGACGCCATGTACCGCCCCGGTTTTACCGTCGACGACTGCGAGGAGACCGGCACACGGGCTTTCCAGCACCCATGTCGCGAGAGTGTATTCGGCAAGGAGATCGACGACTATCCGATCGCCCTTATCTCATCTGCCATACATGCACTGGCACTCGACCCGACGCTGTACGGACGGTTCGAGAGAGCCGACGCGATGATGATTTCGCCTACGCAATCAGTCGCAGGCAACGATCCGGCATTGGCGGCAATAGAAAAAATATTCGCCGAAAACGGAGATGCCGTACACTATCGCATCGCACGTCTTTTAAGATCGCCACGACCGCAATTGTTCGGACTCTCCGAGATTCTGCGTTACGGTCTGTCGCATGTCCGCACGAGCGAAGAGCCGCTCCTGCTCGAAGAGAGCCACGGTCGCTGGGGCTACCGCGACTCGAAAGGGTTCGTCATCGCTCCTCTGTACGACTGCGGATTCGAATTCAGCGACTCTCTGGCGGCTGTAAGCATCGACGGACAGTGGCACTTCATCGATAAAACTGGACGTGTCGTCATAAACTGCGCGGGATACGACGCTGTGAAACCGTTTCGCAGCGGCAGAGCCGAAAAGATCGCAGGCGGAGTACGAACAGTCATCGACACGGACGGAAAAGAGATCGGCTGACGTGCGGTTTTGATTTTCGCGGCGAAAACACTATATTTGCAATGATTTGCGAAACGATATGACCGGATTCAGAAACCTTTCCGAACAGGAAACCATACGACTTGCCGAACTCGGCAACCGTGCTGACGACTGGCGAAAAGTCGTCGTAGCCGACGATTTCACACCCGACACGATAAGCGGATGCCGATTCCGCGGCAACGTCAGAATCGGTTCACGTGTCGTAATCGAGGACTCTGCGATAGAAAATTACGAAATCGGCGACGGGACACTCATCCGAAGCGTAACTGCGCTCGAATGCCGTCATCGCTCGGCATTCGGCAACGGAACGAGAGTCGATACCGTCAATGAAAACGGCGGACGCAGCATAGTGATTTTCGACAGGATAAGCGCTCAGTACGCTTACATGGCTGCCATGTACCGTCATCGCCCGCAACTCGTAGAGCGGCTTGATTCGATAGCCGCCGAATATGCCGATTCGAAATCGGCGGACATGGGGCATATCGGCAGAAATTGCCGCATAGTCGGAGCAAAATTCATTCGCGAAACCAATATCGGCGACACTGTCACGATCGACGGCGCATCGCTGCTCGAAAACGGAACGATACTCGACGGGGCGAAAATAGGCGTCGATGTCAAGGCGAAAGATTTCATCGCCGCCGAAAATTCGACGCTCGATCTCGGTGCGACCTGCCGCAGATGCTTCATCGGCGAATCGGCGATAGTCGCCAACGGATTTACGACCGAAAATTCGCTCTTTTTCGCCAACTCCCATTGCGAAAACGGCGAGGCTGCGGCGATATTCGCCGGACCGTACACCGTTTCGCACCACAAATCCACACTGCTGATAGCCGGCATGTTCTCGTTCTTCAACGCCGGCAGCGGCACTAACCAGAGCAACCATCTGTTCAAAGGCGGTCCGGTACACCAGTCGGTACATCGTCGCGGCTGCAAGTTCGCCAGCAATGCCTACGTCATGTCGCCAGCCGCCGAGGGTGCCTATACGATGATAATGGGTCGCCACACGAAACATCACGACACGTCGAAAATGCCGTTCTCATACCTTGTCGAAAGCAACGGAACATCGCTGCTGATGCCGGCGATGAATCTGCGCAGTTACGGGACACTGCGCGATATAGAGAAGTGGTGCAAGCGCGACCGGCGCACGGTACGGCGCGACATAATCGATTTCGAGGAGTACAATCCATACGTAACGTCGATGGCAATCGAAGCGATGAAGATTTTGCAGCGTCTGCACGACGAACATCCCGATGAATCGGTATACCACTATCGCAATACCGCAATAAAGAGTCCGATGCTCAGGCTCGGACTGAAACTCTACGACAAATACATAATCTGCGCTCTCGGCGACATGCTTTCTCGGGGCTGCGACGGCAATTGCGACGGCAGCGGCGACTGGGCGGACATCGCCGGTCAATACGTTTCGCGTCGCGCAACAGACCGACTGATCGCCGGCATCGAGAACGGAGAAATCGCATCGGCGGAGATGATCGACGAATATCTGCGCGATTTCGACAGCCGCTACGACGACTACGCCCGTTCGTGGGCGCTCGCCGCACTCGCCGAAAGGCTCGGGTACACACCGACCGATGAAGATATAGCCGCAATCGTCGAAGCGGGACGGCTCGCAAGAATTTCGATGCGCGAAGCGGCAGAAGCCGATCTCGCAAAGGAGAATTCCGCCGACATGAGCGTCGGCTACGGCACGGACTGCACGACGGACGAAGAGCGTACGGACGATTTCCGCACAGTCAGAGGATTGGTTTAGAACATTGCTGCCCATGTACACTCAGGAGATAACACGCACTCATCGCACAGCATTCGTCATAGCCATCGACCAGTCGAGTTCGATGCAGGAGAGCGTCATCGTCAATTCGCGGCGCATGACCAAAGCGGAAGCCGTGGCAGCCGTAACGAACCGACTGATCGACGAACTCGTGATGCGGGCAAGACGCGACGACGGCATCCGCAACTACTACGACATCGCCGTTATCGGGTACGGCAACGAAGAAGTCTACCCGCTGTTGGGGGACACGCTCGACTTTCTGCCGATAAACATCGTGGCGGGACGCCGCATCGAGCATCGCCGAACATCATACGAACGTATACTGCCGTCGGGCGAAACGGCGATTGCGACCGAAACCATGCCGCTTTGGATAGAGCCATACGCGGCAGGCTCCACGCCGATGTACGAAATGCTGTCGACAGTTACCGCTCTCGTCGAACACTGGTGCGCCGAACCGCAGAATGCCGACAGTTTCCCGCCCACGGTATTCAACATAACGGACGGAGAACCGACCGACTGCGACTCCGCACAGTTGCGCGAAGCCGCTTCACGGCTGAAAGCGACCGCGACCGCCGACGGCAACACCCTGTTCGTGAATGTACACATATCCACCAATCCGGCTCAGCGTTCGGTGATATTCCCGCGCATGGACGAACTGGGCGCCGACGACAAATGCGCACGTCTGCTCGCCGAGATTTCGAGCAGAGTTCCCGAATCGATGAACGACAGCGTCCGCCGTTTCCGAGGCGACTTCGCATTGCCGCCGTTCGTCGCCATGAGTTACAACGCCTCGATAACCGAAGCGCTCGCGATGATGGACATCGGTTCGCGGAGCGCCACCGTATTAAGATAACCCGCAATGATACCGACAATAGGCATATTCAAGGAGGCATTGGAGTGTCCGGCAGATCATTTCCGCACACTTCGCGGAATCATTCCCGAACGCCGCAACGGCGAAATCGTCGTATCGCGCACCGCACGGTTCGCCGAAGCGGAAATACGGCTCGACGGCAGCCGCTGGCTTATATGCGCACCGCTCACGCGGACAGCGACGGCATCGGTAGAGCGAACGGCAGAGAAATTGCGATATATCGAGAGCGATTTTCTGTGCGAATACCGCCTGCTCTACTCCGAAATGACGTTCGAAGACGAACTCGGCAGACATTGCGAATGCGACATAGTTCTGCAACGCCTGCCCGACGGCGAAGCGTTCGATCGTCGCACTATGTCTTACGACAACCGACGTCTCGGAGATATGCTCGATGCGCTAAGAGCGGAACTGGAACGAATCGGGTTCACGCACAATAACCTCAAACCGTCAAATCTGACAGTCGGTGACGACGGGCGGCTGCATCCGATACGCTACCACTACGCCGAGATCGGCTCGTCATGCCGCGACGATTTCGCACCGTTGTACGAAATCATCGGCACCGGCGAAAATCCGATTGTCGGCGATATTTGCGCTGCCTACAATGCTACCGGCAATGACAGCGAAACCCTATTCGCACTGCACGAAGGCTTGCGGCGTATATGTCGCGGCGAACGCTACGGATTCGCCGATGAATCGGGCAACATCGCGATTCCGATACGCTATCTCTGGGCTGACGACTTCCGCGAAGGTCGCGCAGTCGTCGAAACCGAGAACGGGCTCGGACTTATCGACAAATCGGGACACGAGATAATACCCGCGATCTACGACGACGTATGCTACGACATGGTCGGCGGCGAATCGGTCGTAAGGCTCGACGGACTGTCCGCCGTATTCTCCTACGACGGTCGGCAACTCGACGAATTCTCAAAAGAATGACCTTAACGACCTTAAAGGCTCTAAGGACTTTAACAAAAACTTACACGATATGGAACACATCAAATGTCTTATAATAGGAAGCGGACCTGCGGGCTTCACCGCCGCGATATATGCCGCACGCGCTAACCTCTCGCCTGTACTCTACGAGGGCATTGAGCCGGGAGGACAACTCACGACGACTACCGAAATCGAAAACTTCCCAGGCTATCCGGATGGCGTCGCGGGTACGGAGATGATGGCTGACCTGCGCCGTCAGGCAGAACGGTTCGGTGCGACGGTACGTTCGGGAATTATCTCGGAAGTGGCGACCGACACCTATCCTTTCAAGGTCGCCGTGGACGGCGAACAGACCATCGAGGCGGAATCGATAATCATCGCTACGGGTGCTTCGGCGAAATATCTCGGTTTGGAATCGGAGCAGCGGTTCAAGGGAATGGGAGTAAGCGCATGCGCTACCTGCGACGGTTTCTTCTACCGCAAACAGGACGTTGCCGTCGTAGGCGGCGGCGATACCGCTTGCGAGGAGGCGACCTATCTCGCATCGTTGTGCCGCAAGGTCTATCTGATCGTCCGCAAACCTTTCCTTCGTGCGTCGAAAGCGATGCAGGAGCGTGTTTTCGCAACGCCGAATATCGAAGTGCTGTTCGAGCATAACACCGTCGAGGTTCTCGGCGACGACGACGGCGTAACGGGAGTACGCGTACGCAACGGAGAGGGTGTGGAACGCGACATAGACATTTCGGGATTTTTCCTCGCCATCGGGCATCATCCGAACACGGAACTTTTCGCCGGCAAACTCGACATGGACGACAACGGCTACATACGCACCGCTCCCGACACGTCGAAAACCTCGGTCGAAGGTATCTTCGCCGCAGGCGACGTCCGCGACCCGCATTACCGGCAGGCTATCGTCGCAGCGGGTTCGGGCTGCATCGCGGCACTGGATTGCGAACGTTTTCTTGCAGCGAAAAAATAATTATACGTCACACCGTCATGTTGAGCGAAGCGAAACATCTGTTTCAGATTCTTCGCTACGCTCAGAATGACGAAATGAGGACAAAACGACGACATAAAACATAATCGGACTTGATTAAGGTAACCATACTCGGCAGCGCATCGGCGAAACCTACTGCACATAGGCATCCGTCGGCACAGATAGTGAATGTAGACGAACAATACTATCTGGTCGATGCGGGAGAGGGTGTACAGAAACAGATGTTCCGTTACGGCATCAACCCGCTGAAACTGCGCGGAATATTCATTTCGCATCTGCACGGCGACCATGTATTCGGAGTCTTTCCGCTGATTTCGACGCTCGGTCTGTACGGACGGCGGACACCTCTGAAAATTTTCGCGCCGCGACCGTTCGGCGAGATTCTCGAATCGCACCTGCGCTATTTCGACGCCGACCTGCCCTACGAGGTGGAATGGGTGGAGGTCGATACGACGTCGCACCGCATAATCTTCGAGAACAATTCGTTGGAGGTATGGAGCATACCGCTGCGGCACCGTGTGCCGACGAGCGGATACATGTTCCGAGAGAAGATGCCCGAACTGAATGTGGACAAATTCAAAATCGAGCGTTACGGATTGTCGATAAAGCAGATAGTCGCCGCCAAACGCGGGGAGGACATTGCGCTCGACGACGGGACGGTGATTCCGAATGCCGAGATAACCTATCTTCCGCGTCAGCCGAAAACATACGTCTACTGTTCCGACACCAATCGTTCGGCAATGGTCGCACGGCGTATAAAAGGTGCAGATTTGCTCTATCACGAAGCGACATACGCAGCAGCCGAGCGCCGCCAAGCCAAAGAGCGCGGACACTCGACGTCGGTCGATGCAGCCGAAATCGCACTCGCAGCCGAGGTGAAACGGCTGTTGATCGGACATTTTTCGTCGCGATACAAAGATTCGTCGATACTTCTCGACGAGGCGCGCACCGTATTCCAAGCAACAGACATCGCAACCGAAGGAGAAACCTATACAGCATGACAAAAGCAGACATACAGTTCGTACGTTCGCTCGCCGACAAGCGCGCACGCACCGAACACGGGATCTTTATCGCCGAAGGCGAGAAACTGATTTCCGAACTGCTCGCATCTCAGATGCGGGTTCGCAAAATATATTCGCTCGCAGGAGTTTTCGATACACGTAACGACTGTGTAGAAATAGTCTCTGAACGCGAAATGGAGCGCATTTCGCAACTCAAAACGCCGAACAACTCACTCGCCGTAGTCGAGATTCCGAAACGTTCGCTCCGCAACGTCGATGCCGCGCATTCGCTCGTACTCGCGCTCGACAGAGTGCAGAACCCCGGCAATCTCGGAACCATAATGCGCCTTGCCGACTGGTTCGGCATCACGGACATAGTGTGTTCGGAAGATTGCGCAGACTGCTTCAATCCGAAGGTCGTGCAGGCAACGATGGGTGCGATAATCCGCGTCAAGGTTCACTATACCGACCTCGCCGCATGGCTCGACGGCGAGAACCGCAGCGGCACGCCGATATACGGGACATTCCTCGACGGCGCCCACATCTACTCTACGGACCTACCGGCATGCGGGGTAATCGTAATGGGCAATGAGGGGCGCGGCATCGGCGACGAATGTGCCGGAAGTGTTTCGCGACGGCTTTTCATTCCTCCCTATCCTGCCGAACGTCAAGGTTCGGAATCGCTCAACGTCGCGATTGCCACGTCGATTATCTGCGCCGAATTCCGCAGGAGGGAACAGTTTCATTAAAAACCTTAACGACTTTAAGGACTTTAAAGACTTTAAGGTCCTTAAAAAACAAGCCCGCTTTTTCAAGCGGGCTTGTCTGCTCATAAAGAGTTTGCCTTATTCGGCCTTGCCGTCCGAACCGAGAACCTCCTTGATCTTGTGGATGTAGAGTTTCTTCATGTTGTCGCGAGCAGGACCGAGGTATTTGCGAGGGTCGAACTCTGCCGGTTTGGTTGCGAATACTTCGCGAACCGCAGCCGTCATAGCCAGACGCGAGTCGGAGTCGATGTTGATCTTGCAAACAGCGCTCTTGGCAGCCTGACGGAGTTGCTCCTCAGGAATACCAACGGCAGCCTTCAAAGCACCGCCGTACTTGTTGATCGTATCGACCTCCTCCTGCGGAACGCTCGACGAACCGTGGAGAACGATAGGGAAACCAGGAAGTTCCTTCTCGATAGCAGCCAAAACGTCGAATGCCAACGGCGGCGGAACGAGACGACCGGTCTTAGGATCTACGGTACACTGATCAGGAGTGAACTTGTATGCACCGTGCGAAGTACCGATCGAGATTGCGAGCGAATCGACACCGGTCTTGGTTACGAAATCTACGACCTCCTCAGGCTTGGTATAGTGACTCTCTGCTGCGCAAACCTCATCCTCGACACCTGCCAATACACCGAGTTCGCCCTCGACGGTTACGTCGAACTGGTGAGCGTACTCGACAACTTTCTTGGTCAGAGCGACGTTCTCGTCGTAAGGAAGGCTCGAACCGTCGATCATCACCGACGAGAAGCCCATGTCGATGCAACTCTTGCAAGTCTCGAAACTGTCGCCGTGATCGAGGTGAAGTACGATCTGAGGATGCTCCCAGCCGAGTTCCTTGGCATACTCCACGGCACCCTCCGCCATATAACGCAACAGAGTCTGGTTGGCGTAGTTGCGCGCGCCCTTCGATACTTGAAGAATTACCGGCGACTTGGTCTCTGCGGAAGCCATGATGATAGCCTGCAACTGCTCCATGTTGTTGAAGTTGAAAGCAGGGATAGCGTAACCGCCCTTGATAGCCTTTGCGAACATCTCGCGGGTGTTCACAAGTCCAATTTCCTTGTAAGAAATCATAACAGTTTGATTTTATTATAGTTAAAGTAAATAATTGCTTTACACTGCCACAAAATTACGTAATTTTTTTAAAATTCAGGCTAAATCTGCCGCAAAAATCCCGATTATGCGACAAGACTTTAAAGTCTTTAAGGTCCTTAGAGTCCTTAACGGCAATTGCGGCAGGTCTTGCAGGTTGCTACAAACCTACTCTGAATCGCGCTTTGCCTTACGGTTTCTGTAAATGGTTGAGCCTGCAATTACCGACACGATGATTATGCACTCTACGATACCCGACCGGTTTCCGAAATCCCACTCTCCGAAAATCAGATAAATAGCGAAATTGGATACCAGATAACTCAATACCAGCACCGTCAAGAATTGCAATATGTACTTCACTTATCTCATAGATACTGCAAAGATAGCACTTTCGGAAATAATATCCAACTTTCAGCCAAAACGTCATAAAAGCGTCATTCTGAGCGTCAGCGAAGAATCTGTTCCGGTCGAATCCGAGCATTCAGATCCTTCGCTTCGTTCAGGATGACGAACAAGGACAATGCACAATCCGTCAAACCTAACAGTACTTCCGCCGCGCTAATTAGCGAACGTCAGCGCACCGTCCTTTTCGTCGATGGAAATCGGCTTCTCGCGGTTCACGTCGCCGGCGAGAATGCGTTTCGACAATTCGTTCACGACCTCGCGCTGGATAACTCGTTTCACCGGACGAGCACCGAACATCGCATCGTAGCCCGCCGTTGCGATCCACCGCTTCGCCCGCTCGGTATAATCGAGCAGAATGCCGTTGTGAGCAAGCATTTTGCGGATCGTATTCATCTGCATATCCACGATCTTTTCGATGTCGTGCTGCGTCAGAGGCTCGAACATCACGATCTCATCGATACGATTCAGAAATTCGGGTTTGAGTTGCTGTTTGAGCAGTTCGATTACATCACGACGCGTCCGTTCGACCGTCGCTGCGGACACCGTTCCGTCGGCAGCCGCCTCCTTGGAGAAGTTCTCCTGAATCAGCGACGATCCCATGTTCGAAGTCATGATAATGATCGTATTGCGGAAATCGACCGTACGCCCCTTATTGTCGGTCAATCGTCCGTCGTCCAGCACCTGCAACAGGATGTTGAATACGTCGGGATGCGCTTTCTCGATCTCGTCCAACAGCACTACCGAATACGGCTTGCGACGCACGGCTTCCGTGAGTTGCCCGCCCTCGTCGTAACCGACGTATCCCGGAGGTGCTCCGACCAATCGCGATACGCTGTGGCGCTCCTGATACTCGCTCATGTCGATACGCGTCATCATATTCTCGTCGTTGAACAGAAATTCCGCCAGCGCCTTCGCCAACTCGGTTTTGCCGACACCCGTAGTGCCGAGGAATATGAACGATCCGATAGGTTTGCGCGGGTCGTTCAATCCCGCACGGGAACGGCGCACGGCATCCGAAATCACCTCTATCGCACGCTGCTGTCCGACGACGCGTTTGTGCAGTTCGAGTTCCATGTTGAGCAGTTTTTCGCGTTCCGAAGCGAGCATACGCGTAACCGGAATTCCCGTCCAGCGCGACACCACCTCGGCGATGTCCTGCGAATCGACCTCCTCCTTAATCATCGAGCCGCTCGCAGTAGAGAGTTTCAACTCCTGCTGCAAGGCGTCGATCTGCTTCTGAGCCTCGACTATTTTGCCATAGCGAATCTCCGCCACACGACCGTAGTCGCCCTGACGCTCCGCCTGCTGCGCCTCGATTTTCAGTCGCTCTATCGAATCCTTGTTCTCCTGTATGCGTTTCAGTATGTCACGCTCGCCCTGCCACTTGGCACGCATCTCCGAATCCTTCGCTTTCAGATCGTCGATCTCCTTGTCGAGCATCTCGATGCGCTCCTTATCGTTCTCGCGACGAATAGCCTCGCGCTCGATTTCGAGTTGGCGCACACGGCGGTCGAGAGCATCGATCTCCTCCGGAACGGAGTTCATTTCGAGTCGCAGACGCGACGCAGCCTCGTCCACGAGATCGATAGCCTTGTCGGGCAGAAAACGCGACGTGATGTAGCGGTGCGAGAGTTCGACCGCAGCCACGATCGCTTCATCCTTGATCCGCACCTGATGGTGATTCTCGTAGCGCTCTTTCAGACCGCGCAGGATCGAAATCGCATCCTCGGTCGTCGGTTCGTCCACCATTACTTTCTGGAAACGGCGTTCGAGGGCCTTGTCCTGCTCGAAATATTTCTGGAACTCGTCGAGCGTCGTCGCACCGATTGTACGCAGTTCTCCGCGGGCGAGAGCCGGTTTGAGGATATTCGCGGCATCCATCGCGCCGTTCGACTTGCCCGCTCCGACGAGCGTATGGATTTCGTCGATGAACAGCAGTATCTCGCCGTCGCTGGCGATAACCTCCTGCACGACCCCTTTCAGTCGCTCCTCGAACTCGCCCTGATACTTCGCACCGGCGATAAGCGCACCCATATCGAGCGAATATATGATCTTCGATTTCAGATTCTCAGGCACATCGCCGTCCACGATCCGGTGGGCGATGCCCTCGGCAATAGCCGTCTTGCCGACACCCGCTTCGCCGACCAGAATCGGATTGTTCTTGGTACGTCGCGACAGAATCTGCAACACTCGCCGAATCTCCTCGTCACGACCTATCACGGGATCGAGTTTGCCCGCACGAGCCTGCTCGTTGAGATTGATGGCATACTTGCCGAGCGCGTCGAATTCCTGCGTCGCAGTCTGCGAATCGACGGTAGCCCCCTTACGGAACTGCCGTATAGCCTCGACGAGTTCTTTCTCGGTCGCACCGCTACGTTTCAGAATATCCGCCGCCGCTCCGCGCTCCGCAACGAGTGCGAGCAGCAGATGCTCTACCGAAGCATATTTGTCGTTGAATGTCTTGGTGAAATCGACAGCCCGCTGAATCACCCGCGAGGAGTCGTTCGAAAAGAACTGCTGACCGTCGCCGCCCGACACTCGCGGCAATTGGGCGACGGCAGAGCCAACCTCCGATCTCAGCGAACGGACATTCACTCCGACACGCCCCAAAAGGAATGCGCCGAGCGAATCGTCCTCGGCGATGATCGCACTCAGGATATGCAGCGGTTCGACACTCTGCTGTCCGTTGTCGCGCGCAAGCGAAAACGCACTCTGCAACGCCTCCTGAGCCTTGATGGTTAATGAATTGATGTTCATAATCTATAATTTTACGATTTCGTTTTTCCGTTATCTCCGCTACTCACGCGGCACTCTGACGACAATGATTCAAAACCTTTGCCAATCGCGAACCGAGTGACGGATTGTCGCGTTTTGACAACCTTTGACACTCGAAAACTGACGATATTGCGACATTATGGCACAAAAATCTCAGTGCGCCACCCAAAACGGCGGAGGTTTGTTTCGCTTTTATCGAAAAATCGACTACCTTTGCGATGATTATGGAGAAATTCGTAGTATCGGCACGAAAATATCGTCCGGCGACATTCGCAAGCGTAGTCGGACAAAAGCATATCACCTCGACGCTCAAAAACGCGATCGAGCGCGACCAGTTGGCTCACGCCTATCTGTTTTGCGGACCGCGCGGAGTCGGCAAGACCACCTGCGCCCGCATCTTCGCGAAGGCTATCAACTGTCTGCATCCGGTCGGTGCGGAGGCGTGCAACGAGTGCGACTCCTGCCGCTCGTTCAACGAAGGACGGTCGCTAAACATCCACGAACTCGATGCCGCGTCGAACAACTCCGTCGAGGATATCCGCAATCTAATAGAGCAGGTTCGGGTGATTCCGCAAATCGGCAAGTATTCGGTGTTCATCATCGATGAGGTACACATGCTCTCGCAGGCGGCATTCAACGCATTCCTGAAAACGCTCGAAGAGCCGCCTCAGCACGCGATTTTCATCCTCGCGACGACCGAAAAGCACAAAATCATCCCGACCATCCTGTCGCGGTGCCAGATATACGATTTCAACCGTATCCGTGTCGAAGATGCGGTGGAGTATCTCAAATACATCGCCTCCAACGAAAAGGTTACGGCTGACGAAGAGTCGCTCAACCTCATCGCTCAAAAGGCGGACGGAGGTATGCGCGACGCACTGTCGATGTTCGACAAGGCGGTTTCGTTCTGCGGCACGACGCTCGACTACCGTTCGGTCGCCCAGACACTCAATGTCCTCGACTACGACACCTACTTCCGCTTCACCGACCTGCTCTTGCAGGGCGATTACGTCAATGCGCTGCTCGAATTCGACGCCGTACTCGGCAAGGGATTCTCGGGGCAGACATTCATGGCGGGCATGAACAAGCATCTGCGCGATCTGCTCGTCGCCAAAGGTCCCGCCGTATCGCTTATCGAATTTACGGGAACGCTTATGGAGCGATACCGCTCCCAAGCGGAGCATTGCGACACCAATTTTCTGTTCGGGGCTATATCCTTGCTCTCGGACGCCGACGGACGCATCAGGACGGCATCCAACCAGCGTCTGCTCGTCGAACTCACTCTGATGAAAATAGCCGCACTCGGTCAAAAAAAAAATAGCGGACTGAGCCTCGCTGCCGAACCGTCGTACCCTCTGCCGGACATCTCGGGCAGCACACAAGTTCAGCAACCAGCGCAGAATCAAGCCACTATGACTACCGCAAGGACTGTTCCGGCACAAAATACCGCCGCAGCCCCCTCGCAGCCGCAACAACCGATGCCGAGTACACGACCGCAGGTTCAACAACCCGTTCAGCCTGCACCCGTCTCTGCCCGACAAGCCGCGACACCTACACCGGCACCGCAGCCGTCGCCACGTCCGGCATCGACAGGCGGCAGCGCATCGCTGCTCCCCGGAGGATCGCTCGCATCGCTGCTCGACAGGGTTTCGAACAGCGAGATGACCGACACCGCAACGGGAGAACTGAGAGTGGATCCCCGAAGTGAAGAGAAACTCGCCGCGGCGAAAGACGAAATAGTGAAACGGACGTGCGAATTGCGCCCGCGATTCATCGTAGCGTTCGAGAATATCGCATTTTCGGGCAACAAGATAAAACTCACAGTCCCTACGCAGGCTCTGAGGGACGAACTCCACATGGCACGAACCGAGATACTCGACACGATAGCATCGGCAGCGGGAGTGGAAGGTGCATTGGAGTTGGACATAGAGGTGCGAGAGATCAAGATGAATCTTCGACCGGTAAGACTCGAAGACCGTCTGCGCCACATAGAGAGCCGCACGCCGATGTTCGAGGATCTGAAAAAGGCGCTCGACCTCGACGTGGAATAAAAACCGTTGCGATAACGTCATGTTGAGCATAGCGAAACATCTGTTATCAGATTCTTCGCGTTGCTCAGAATGACGAACCGAGGACGATTTTTATATTGATTAAATTAAAAAAGACAAATAGAAAATGGCAAGAAAGAATTTTGTTGAAGAGTTGCAGTGGCGCGGTATGATCCATACGATCATGCCCGGTGCCGAGGAGCAGTTGCAGAAAGAGATGACGACGGCTTATCTGGGCATAGACCCGACCGCCGATTCGCTGCACATAGGACACCTCGTAGGAGTGATGATACTCAAACATCTGCAAATGTGCGGACACCGTCCGATCGCTTTGGTCGGCGGCGCAACCGGCATGATCGGCGATCCGAGCGGCAAGTCGCAGGAGCGCAACCTGCTCGACGAAGCGGCATTGCGCCACAATCAGGAGGCGATAAAGCGCCAGTTGGCGAAACTAATCGATTTCGATTCCGATGCCGAAAACGCCGCATTGCTCGTGAACAACTACGACTGGATGAAAGACTACCTGTTCCTCGATTTCGCCCGCGACATCGGCAAACTCATCACCGTCAATTACATGATGGCGAAAGAGTCGGTCAAGAAGCGTTTCAACGGCGAGGGCGACGGAATGTCGTTCACCGAATTCACCTACCAGTTGTTGCAGGGATACGACTTCCTGCATCTCTACCAGACCATGAACTGCAAAGTTCAGTTGGGCGGAGCCGACCAGTGGGGCAACATCACGACGGGAACGGAACTTATCCGCCGCAAGTTGGGAGCCGACGCAGAGGCGTTCGCAATCACCTGCCCGCTTATCACCAAGGCGGACGGCACGAAATTCGGCAAGACCGAAAGCGGCAACGTGTGGCTCGACCCGCGCTACACGTCGCCATACAAGTTCTACCAATTCTGGCTGAACGTCAGCGACGAGGACGCAAAACGCTACATAAAGATATTCACGCTGCTCGACCGCGAGACCATCGAGGCTCTCACCGTAGAACACGATGCCGCACCGCATTTGCGCATCCTCCAAAAGCGTCTCGCCAAAGAGATTACCACTATGATTCACTCGGCGGAGGAGTACGAAAAGGCGGTAGAGGCATCGAATATCCTCTTCGGTCAGGCAACCTCCGAGGCTCTGCACCGTCTGGACGAACAGACGCTGTTGCAGGTATTCGACGGAGTGCCGAAGTTCAACATCGCCACATCGGACCTCGGAGTTTCGTTCATCGATCTATGCGCCGAGAAGACGCAAATTTTCCCATCCAAGGGAGAGTGCCGCAAGATGGTTCAGGGCGGCGGAGTGTCGCTTAACAAGGAGAAGGTCGCCGAACCGCAACGAGAAGTAACCGCCGACGATCTGATCGCAGGCAAATATCTTCTCGTGCAAAAAGGCAAGAAGAACTATTATCTCGTAATCGTCGGATAATGTCGGACACACGTCTTTACACAATAGAATTGGAGGGCATGGATTTCCATGCCTTTCACGGTTGTTACGATCTGGAACAACGTACAGGCTGTCATTTCGAAGTGGGATTGCGGCTCACGGTCGCTCTCGGCGAAGTGGCGGCATCGGACAGCGTCGAATGCGCAGTCAATTATCTGACGGTATATGAGGTCGTGCGCGAACAGATGAAGCGGACTCAGCGGACAATAGAACGCGTGGCACAGAATATCATCGACGCTCTCGGCGAACGGTTTCCGCAGATAGAGTGCGCAGAGTGCCGCGTAAGCAAAATCGCTCCTCCTCTCGGCGGCAAGGTCGCGAGAGTGAGCGTTACGCTGACGCGGAACAGGGATTAGGGAGATTAAGGGCTTTAAAGTCCTTAAAGATGCTTTGGCAAAGTCAAAATAAATTTGGGAAACAAGTTCCCCTTTACAGAAAGTGGGATTTAGGAGGATAGGTAACACGAAGAAAAATCGAAATCAAATTTTTGATTTCGCTCGCTTATTCGTATCTTTGCAATATTACAAACCATAAAAGAACAGAAACATAAAATAAACTGAAAACTATGAGCGAATTCATCTATCAGGAACCGCTGCCGATCGAGCGCGACACGACCGAATACCGTCTGCTGACGAAAGATTACGTGAAAGTCGTCGAGTGCGACGGTCGCAAGATTCTGAAAATCGATCCGAAAGGTCTGGAACTCCTCTCCAAGGAGGCTTATACCGACGTATCGTTCTTCCTGCGCGCTTCGCATTTGCAGAAACTCAACAACATTCTGAGCGATCCGGAAGCGACCGACAACGACAAGTTCGTAGCCTATACGATGCTTATGAACCAGTGCGTCGCTGCCGAAGGCGAACTGCCTACCTGTCAGGATACGGGTACGGCGATCTGCGTCGCACACAAGGGCGAAGATGTATACACCGGTGCGGACGATGCGGAGTGCATTGCACGCGGCGTATACGAAACCTACAAGGATCGCAATCTGCGCTTCTCGCAGGTAGTCCCGATCACGATGACCGACGAACACAACTCGGGAACCAACCTGCCGGCACAGATCGATATTCATGGCGGCAAACCGGGCATGGATTACGAATTCCTCTTCATCACCAAGGGCGGCGGCTCTGCCAACAAGACGTTCCTCTATCAGCAGACCAAAGCGCTGCTCAACGAGGAGTCGCTCGTGAAGTTCTTCAAAGAGCATATCAAGGATCTCGGCACGTCGGCTTGCCCGCCATACCATTTGGCGGTCTGCATCGGCGGAACATCTGCGGAGATGTGCCTCGCGACCGTCAAGAAGGCTTCCGCAGGCTACCTCGACGAACTTCCGACCTCCGGTAACGAAGGCGGACGCTGCTTCCGCGACCTCGAATGGGAGGCGAAGATTCAGAAAATCTGTCAGGAAATGGGCATAGGCGCCCAGTTCGGCGGCAAATATCTCGTTCACGACGTCCGCGTCATTCGCGCACCTCGCCATGCGGCATCTTGTCCGGTAGCGATCGGTGTAAGTTGCTCCGCCGACCGCAACATCAAGGCGAAGATCACGCCGGAGGGTATCTTCCTCGAACAGTTGGAGAAGAATCCGTCCCGATTCCTGCCGAAAGAGGCTCCGGCAATGTCGCCGGCAGTGGACATCGACCTCGACGAGGGCATGGACAAGGTTCGCGAGATTCTGACCAAATATCCTATCAAAACGCGTCTTAACCTCAAAGGCACGCTGATCGTAGCCCGCGACATCGCACACGCCCGTATCAAGCAGATGCTCGACGAGGGCAAACCGATGCCGGAATACTTCAAGAAACACCCAATCTACTATGCCGGTCCTGCCAAGACTCCGAACGGAATGGCTTCGGGTTCGTTCGGTCCGACCACAGCCGGACGTATGGACCCTTACGTAGATCTGTTCCAGAAGAACGGAGGTTCGCTCGTCATGGTAGCGAAAGGCAACCGTTCCAAGGCGGTTACCGATGCCTGCAAGGCGAACGGCGGTTTCTATCTCGGTTCGATCGGCGGTCCTGCCGCCATCCTCGCCAAGAACTCGATCAAGAGCGTGGAGGTCGTCGATTTTCCGGAACTCGGCATGGAGGCTGTACGCAAGATCTACGTCGAGAATTTCCCTGCGTTCATCATCGTTGACGACAAGGGCAACGATTTCTTCGCAGCGTTCCAGCACTAAACCGGACATCCGGCAAAGGGCTATACGACTTAACGACCTTAAAGACTTTAACGACTTTAAGGTCGTTAAAGGTCGTAAGGACAGACAATGACACAAAATTTCGTCGTCGTGTTCCGACGTGCATAGTTTTTGCCGCAATAAAAACGGCGGTCGCAACGTTACACGACCAAACGGAAATTCCACCTGTTTTACGGATGAAAACATTGTTGAAGATATTGATTGCCGTATGTGCGACGGCTATTGGAATCGGCACGGTACGCGCCGACGAAAAAGTTACTTTCGATACCAACGCTCCAATGCTGGTATCGGCGGGAGAAGCGTTCCGCGTCGAATTCGCACTCAACGCCAAACCCGACGACAATTCGTTCGTTCCGCCGTCGTTCGACGGATTCGATGTACTCGCCGGTCCCGCCGTGTCGCAGGGTTCGTCGATCCGAATCATCAACGGCGAGATGAGCAAGAGCATCAATTACACCATCACTTACGTACTGTTGCCGCAGAAAAGCGGCGATTTCCGCATCGGTGCAGCAGAAGCGAAAGTCAAAGACAAGACCTATCGCACACGCGAAACGATAGTGGAAGTACGCGACAACTCCGCCGGCGACACTTCGGGTGCGGGGCAATCGGGAAATCGGCAGCCAAACGACGACAACGCGTCATTGGAGAGCAAGGCTGGCAGTCAGATCGGCAAGGACGATTTGATGCTGCGGCTTACCCTTTCCCGACGCAACGTCTACAAGGGCGAGCCGATTCGTGCAACGCTCAAACTGTACAGCCGCGTCAATGTCGTCGGATCCGAAGGCGCGAAGATGCCGGCTTTCAACGGATTCTGGACTCAACAACTCGAAACGGAACAGGCTCCGTTTCGCGAAACGGTCAATGGCAAGGTTTACGAAACATACAACATCGCCGAATATCTGCTCTATCCGCAACAGAACGGTACATTGCATATCGAACCTGCCGAACTGACGGTGGTGGTACAGGTCGTCGTACAGAGCAACCGCGGTTTCGATCCGTTCTTCGGAGGAGGTCCCGACATCTACAATCTGCGCCGCAAACTCGTTACGCCGGAGATAAACGTCGCCGTCAAGGATTTCCCTGCCGGTGCGCCGGCATCGTTCACGGGTGCTGTGGGCAAATATACGATGGAAGCGAAATTATCTACCGATCGTCTGGATGCCAATTCGGCGGCGACTGCGACCGTGAAAATTTCGGGAACGGGCAATCTCAATTTCCTGCAAGCGCCGAAACTCGAATTGCCGGCATCGTTCGAACTCTATGACGTCAAGAGCGACGAATCGCTGCGCACCAACGGTTCGGGCAACACGGGGTATCGACGATTCGAGTATCCGTTCATCGCACGTGCCGAGGGCGAATACACGATTCCGCCGATCGAATTCACATATTTCAATCCCGAAACCGAAAAATACGTTACGCTATCGTCGCAGCCGTTCCCTATCGCGATTACGCCCGACCGCAACGGCGGAGGTACGTCACAAGGAGTAACGACCGGTGCCAAGAAAGAGGACGTACGGTTGCTGGGCAACGACATACGATTCATCAAACTCGGCAGTCCCGCTTTGCGCAGCCATGTTACGCCTCTTATCCTGTCGCCGCTCTATTTCATCGTCGCGGCAGCGATACTGATTCTTTTTGCGGCGATTTACATCGTGATGCGCAAGCATATCCGCGACAGTCGCAATACCGCTCTCGTCAAAGGACGCCGAGCCAACAAAGTCGCAGTGCAGCGATTCCGAACGGCGGCGAAATACATGAAAGAGCAGAACCGACATGCATTCTACGAGGAGATGCTGCGGGCATTGTGGGGATATCTGAGCGACCGGTTCAACATTCCGGTGGCAGATCTCACCAAAGAGAGCGTCCGTGAAGAACTCACGCGCAGAGGCGCCCACGACGAAGCCGGACTCATCACCGAGATAATCTCGGAATGCGAAGAGGCGCAATACTCGCCGTCGGCATCGGTACGCATGGACGAGGTATACGCCGAAGGCATCGACATAATTTCGAGAATCGAATCTGCAATCAAACGATAAGGAGGAGAAGCGCAATGAAAAAGATATTAATCTACATAATCTTCACGGCGATATTCGCTGGTGTGTCGTTCGCACAGGAAAACTCCGTCGAACCGGCAGTTGCGGATTCTGCGACAGTAGCGGAAACTACAACCGGTACGGAACCGGCAACGACGGACGACAAAGCGTTCTGCCGCGATGCCTGGGACGAGGGCAACCGTGCCTACATAGACGGCGACTACCGCAAGGCAATCGAGTGTTACACCTCGATCATCGACCGTAACCGTTACTCCGTAAAACTGTATTACAATCTGGCGAACGCATATTTCAAAACAGGAGAAATCGGGCGCGCCATACTATATTATAATAAGGCGCTGAAACTCGCTCCGTCGAACGACGACGTTCGCTACAATCTCGCAATAGCCGAGACTCGGACGAAAGACAAAATAGCGGTCGTCCCCGAATTCTTCCTCAACCGATGGATGCGAGGCATACGCAACACGATGAATTGCACGGCATGGAGCATACTTTCGCTCGCCGCTTTCGCCGCCGTATTCGCATTCGCACTTCTGTTTCTGCTGTCAGGGCGCATCACCGTCCGTAAAACCGGATTCTACGGCGCACTCACTGCACTGCTCGTATTCGTCGTAACGGCATCGTTCGCCATCGCCGAGCGACACGACATGTTGCGACGCGAACAGGCGATAGTGATGTCGTCGGCAATCTCCGTCAAGAGTTCGCCCGACCGTTCGGCAACCGACCTGTTCGTGCTGCACGAAGGAACGAAAGTCCGCATTGCGGCCGAAATCGACGGTTGGTGCGAAATAGTCATAGCCGACGGCAAGAAAGGCTGGACCGAAAGCCGAAACATAGAACAGATTTAAGCGTATGTCGAAACTGCTCGAAAACGTCGTAGTAGAATTGTCGCGTCTGCCGGGAATCGGCAGACGAACGGCATTGCGACTGGCTATGCACATCCTCAAAATGGACAGCGAACAGGTCGGACAGATGACTGCAAGCATCGATGATTTCCGAAATAAGGTCTGCCGGTGCGCGCAGTGCAACAATCTGTCGGACACCGAAATATGCGAGATTTGCTGCGATTCGTCGCGCGACCGTACGACCGTATGCGTCGTAGAGCAGGTCGCCGATCTGCTGTCGATCGAAAAGACACAGCAATACCGCGGCGTATACAACGTGTTGGGCGGCGTAATCTCGCCGATGCAGGGCATTGCTCCATCGGATCTGAAAATCGACATGCTGCTCGACCGCATAGCACTGGGCGAGATCCGCGAAGTGATAATCGCGATTTCGGCATCGGTCGAGGGTGAAACGACGACATTCTATCTGATGAACTGTCTGCGCAAATTCCCGCATCTTAAAATCACGACCATAGCCCGCGGCATCGGTTTCGGCGACGAACTCGAATACGTGGACGAACACACCATAACGCAGGCTTTGATGAATCGCCGCGAAGTAGAACGATGACGTCACAACCTATTCCTTAACGACCGATAACCTAAAACCCATACTATGAAAAATTCTACCAAAACTCTCGCAAGTCTCGCCCTCACACTGCCGCTGGTCGGCTGCAACAAAACGGAGCAGAAACCGAACATCATCTTCTTTCTCGTGGACGACATGGGATGGCTCGACTCTTCGATCGCTTTCGGCGAGGAGGCATACCCGCTCAACCTGCGTTACCATACACCGAACATGGAGCGTCTTGCCGAACGGGGTACCATATTGACGCACACATACGTAAGTCCTGTTTCGTCGCCTACGCGAACGACGCTGATGACTGGAATGAACTCTGCGCACTCGCGCATAACCGATTTCACGACGGCATTCCCAGGCATTCCGAGCGATGCTTCGCACAAGCCGGAGAAACTCGCCAACGACGTTCTGATTCATCCCGAATGGAACTACAACGGTATTTCTCCGACGTCGGGAATACCGAATACGATACAGGTAACGCCAATGGTAAAGTTGCTCCAAGATGACGGCTACTACACTATCCATGTCGGAAAGGGGCATTGGGCTGCGGCAGGAACTCCGGCAGCAAGTCCGTACAATCTCGGTTTCTGCGTGAACGTCGCAGGTCAGGTCGCCGGCAAGCCGTGCAGTTACTACGGCGAGGAGAACTACGGCAATACCAAGGACAAGTGGAGCGTATTCTCGACCATGAATCTCACCGAATATTACGGCACCAAAACTCATCTGACCGAAGCACTTACACTCGAAGCACTCAAAACGCTCGACTATCCGATCAAGAACGGAATGCCATTCTACCTCTATATGGCGCATCATGCCGTTCACACGCCTATCACGCCCGACCCGCGATTCGTACAACGCTATCTCGACGAAGGCTGCGATCAGGGACAGGCGAACTTCGCATCGCTCGTCGAGGGAATGGACAAGAGTCTGGGAGATTTAATGGATTATCTCGAAGCGAAAGGCATCGCCGACAATACGATCATAATCTTCATGTCCGACAACGGCGGCAACTCGGAGAACACCTCCAAGGGCGGTGAGGTTCACACGCAGAACGCTCCGTTGCGCGAAGGAAAGGCATCGTGCTACGAAGGCGGAATCCGAGTACCGATGATGGTTTGCTGGCCAAACAAAATCGCTCCTAAAACACGCATAAACACTCCGGTAATGGCGGAAGACGTATTCCCGACTATCCTCGAAATGGCGGGCATAAAGGATTACGAGACCATTCAGGAGGTAGACGGAAAGAGTATCGTACGCCTGCTCACCGACGGTTCGCACGTTGTAGAGAAAGCGATGAAATCGGGCGAAATCACAGACCAGAAATCCGCCAACGCATTCGTCATCGACGAGTCGGTTTCGGGCATAGATCCTCAACGCGAAATCGTTTCGCACTTCCCGCACCAATGGAAGCCTTATCCGCTCGAAGACATCGACTATCTCTCGTCGATGCGAAAGGGTGACTGGAAAATCGTATATCGCCATCGCACACAAGAACTCGAACTCTACAATTTGGCAGAGGATTTGAGTGAACGTAACGATCTGGCGGCAACCGAACCCGAAAAACTGCGCGAACTCGCAGGTCTGCTGAGCGACAAACTGCGCGGCTGGAACGCCTCGATGCCGAGATTCCGTTCGACGGGCGAATACATTCCGTATCCTGACGAACTGGCGAACCGTTAGAGCAACACAAAAGTCCTTAACGACAATTAAAGTCTTTAAGGACTTCAACAAAAATAGGAAACTGTTATGAAACTGAAATCGTTGATTATGATTTTGCTGGGTGCCGCAATGCTTGGCGGATGCTGTTCGGCTTGCAAGCAACGCACCAAGAATGCCAAGCCGCTCGAAGGTACGACATGGCATTTGATACAGATCGAGGGTCGCGACGTGGCACCGGAAGCCGGCACGTTCGACATTACGCTCACCGACGGCAATCTGTCGGGAATCGGGGCTTGCAATCGTCTGATGGGCAGTTACACTGTCGAACCGAAACTCGGCATACGCTTCGGAGCGATTGCCTCTACGCGAATGATGTGTCCGAACATAGAGACGGAATCGCAATTGGCGGCAGTTCTCGAAGCGGCGACGCACTACGACATCGATTACGACATCCTGATGATAATGCAGGACGGAACGGTCAAGGCGATGTTCAAGGCAGTAACGCCAACAGCAGAAAATTAGGCGGAGTTTTCCGCCAATCCGACCCCCCAGTCCGCCGGACTGGGGATAATCGTTAAAGTCCTTAAAGAGGTTCGGCGGAGAGTTTTTCTCTCCGCCGAACTTTTGCGACACCGATTATATAACCGGTGGCTACATCAGCGCTTTCCGCTCAACGCTCAGAGTGCTGTGGCGGCGGCACAACTCGCCGTCATCGGTAATGCCCTCCAAAACCACGTCGTATGTACCGCTACGGTCTGCCGTATAGAACCACACGACAGCCTGTCCTGCGGCATCGGTACGAATGAACGGTTCCCACGCAACGGTCGAACGCATATCTGCAATGGATGACATGCGGTCTGCCGGTGTAGGATATTTCTGTTTGTAGAATGCTTCCGGTTTCTGGCATCCGCGCACTATTACACGCGCCATGGCATCACTCGCCACGACATTGTTCAATCCCTCCTTGCTTACCTCCATCAGAATCGCGCCCGACGGGGCGAATATACCGAGCATCGATGCCGCCCGTCCGTCGACGAATGCCAGACGCTCGACATAACGCATCTCATAGGAGTCGATAGCCAGCATGTCGGAAATATTGCCGTTCACATAGAGTTCCGGAGTATTCAGATCGTCGTTCATGGACGGAACATCCGCAACGACACCTACATTTTCAGAATCTTCGCCGCCGAGTTCCGACTCGACCTGCGACTTGAACGATTCGTTCATGGAAATATCGTCGTTCTCGACATATTTCTTACGCGTCGTAACGGTGGTACCGACAACATCGAGTTCCTTGAACGTCGCCAGAGCATCGTAGACCGATGCGAATCGCGACAAGTCGCCGTTGAGCATACTTCCCGTATTGCCCGACGCAAAGAACGGCGTCTGACGTTTGCGGGCTGTAACGACGATCTCGTCGATGTCTATAACGCGTTCGCCGCCGTCGTTGAAATACTTCTCCTTGGCGCGCGAGAGGAACGATTCGGGAATCGCCTCCGTCTTATCCTTGTAATATTCGCGGCGACAGTCGGTAACCGTAACCGGATAATTCTCGCTCTCGATCTTGATACGCACGGTCGTATCCTTACCCTTCTTGTTGAGAGCCTGTACGATATAGGTCGTAGTGGAGAAAGCGTCGAGACCCGAGATTATGAAATTGTTGCACTCGTTCAGTTCGAACGACTCGACGTACTTCGTCTTGGGATCCATCACCACGATACTCGGTTTCTTGGCACGCCCGAACAAACCGAACACCGAACCGCATATACGCTGCGAATCCTCTACGGGATACATTATACGCGGGAAATCGTGCTTCAACACCGATTCGAGCGAATAGCGGCGCCAGCCGTTGGTCAGCATCACCAGATCGAGTTTTTCGAGCATCGCCCGTCCGTTCTCATCGAAATACGAACCGGCGTCCTCGACCTCGCCTTTGAGATCGGACGAAAGAAGCATGTACGAGAATATGTTCGGCGCAGCGGCATCGAGCGCAACATAGTTGGCATCGGTAATCGACAGTGCGAAGTTGCCCTCCGCCGGCTTGCCCTCCGAATTGCGCACGCTCACTGTCATCACGACACGTTCGCGCTGTTCGAACTTAGGCTTCTCGGTCGTCAGTTCGGCAGCAGCGAAGCGACCGTCGCGAACATAGAACAAGCGTTCGGCCACGATACGTCGCGATGCACGGTTCACGATCGACACCTGGGCGATACCGTCGAACATGTCCTTGTTGAGCAGACGCGACGGGTGCGACAGATCCTCGATGATCGTCATCACCGCTCCTCGCGAATGGACTACGGCGGCATAATCGGCAATATTCAGATCGGGAGTCGCCTGCACGAGCATCATATATCCGTCGATCTGGCGCAACACTCTGACCGTGATACCCGACGGTTCGACTTTCGGCAGATCGAAACGCTTGGTCAGTCCCGCCAACGACGTACACTCGGCATAATACTTACGATCGGGCGAAGCATTCATCACGAATCGTCCCATGCCTTTGTGTTCGGTCGCGAGATCCGTTACGAAGCGACCCGTATCGTCGTAGACCTTACCGGTAACGGCAACCGAGCGACCGTTCGCCGCAACTGCCTTGACAGCGACTATCTGCAATACGCCGCCCACGAGATTGCCGCTTTCGGGGCAGAACACCACATCGAAATCCTCGGAGAACGACGGCATCTGAACGAATCGGCTGAGTTCGCGGCTGTTGGCGCGGACATTGATTTCGAAACAGTCGTTAGGGTTTTCGGACGGTTTGAACTTTATCTCGAAAACTCCTTTGTCGTTCGTTCGAGCCGAGCCGTTGCGCGACTTGTTATCGACTACGGTACGATAGCGCACCGGTGTCGATGCGAGCGGCAGTGAATACTGGTCGGCAAGACGAACGAACGCCGACACGGTACCGTTGTCGTTCACCTTGTAACTCACCGACGTAAGAATGGCATCGTCGATATGATTGCCTATATTTATCTCTTTCGTAAAGAAATAGCCCATATCGAAATTGGTCATCCACCGAGAATAGGCTCTCAAAGTATACCTGCCCGCAGTCAGTCGCGGCGACAGAGTCAGCGTACCGATGAACTGACGCTTATTCGCGCATATCTTGACACGCTCTACCAAACGCCCCTCGGGGCTGATAAGTTCGGCATATACGAACTCCGACTCCGAAAAACGGGTAAACAACGTCGCATGTACCAGAAATCCGCTGAAATATATGGTTTCGCCGGCACTGTAATACGGTTTGTCGGTCATCAGATATAGTTTCTCGAATATACCGCCGTTGCGGTAGAACTCCATGTAGTCGTCGTAGACCTGCTGCTGGAAAGTTCGCGTGTCGGGTTCGGGTGTATTCCTATTGTTTTTTCCGCGCTGTCCGAACGCAGTCGCGGCACAAAGAAGCAGCGACAGGAAGATCAGCGATTTCAACTTTTTCATCTCGACAGAAGTTTTAGGCTTATCAAAGGTAATATTTCGCACCGAAACGGCAAAACTTTTCGGTGAAATTCGACAATATAATGATGCCGCAACCGATTTTTTGGTTATTTTTGCATTAAAGTCCTTAGAGTCATTAAAGACTTTAAGGAAAAGAAAAACAAACAAACCTATAATACTATGAAAAATCTGAAATCGATTCTCGTCGCGACGCTCTTGGCGGTATTCACCGCATTCGGCGTTTCGGCTCAGGAGAAGCCGCAGGGTCTGACGCTGCCGTCGGTCGTGGGCGACAACATGGTTCTGCAACAGAATGCGACCGTAAACATCTGGGGTTGGGCGAAACCCAAAGCCAAAGTTACCGTCAGTGCCGACTGGGCGGATGCCAAACCGGTAAGCGTCAAGGCCGACAAGGACGGTCTGTGGATCGTTCCGATGCAGACTCCGGCTGCAAGTTTCGATCCGGTAACCGTCACCGTTACCGCAGGCAAGGAGAGCCGCACGATAAAGAACATCCTCATAGGCGAAGTATGGCTCTGCTCGGGACAGTCGAACATGCAACTCAAAGTGAAGCAGACGATCGACCTCAAAAAGGATCTGAAACGCAAAATGAACGAGAATATCCGTCTTTACAACACGGGACGCATTTACAGCGATGTCGAGAAAAACGATGTGGAGGAGGCAAAATGGGCTGTCTGCAACCCGACCGACCTCGCGGAGTTCTCGGCAGTGGGCTACGGATTCGGCAAGGAGTTGCAACAGACGCTGAATGTTCCGGTAGGTCTTATCTGCGCATCCTACGGAGGTACGTTCATCGAGGGCTGGATGAAAAATACGGTCATCGCCGCCGATCCCAAAATAATGTCGGACTGCAAGGCTATAAAGCACAAGACTTGGGCAGGCAAAGAGTCGCAACTCTACAACGCCAACATCTACCCTATCCGACTGACGACCATCGCAGGTACCATTTGGTATCAGGGATGTGCCAACGTCGCATCGCGTCCGCGCAGTTACGGACACTCGCTCGAAGTGCTTATCAACTCGTGGCGCGAAGAGTTCCGCAATCCGCAGATGCCGTTCTACATCGTACAGATCGTACCGCATACCTATGCGACAATCAAAGGCGCACAGGTACGTGAGGCACAGGCTAAGGTCGCAGCCAAACTCGATCACTGCGAGGTCGTAATAACCAATGACCAGCAGGAGATTCCGGGCGATATTCACCCGCGCACCAAAGCGACGATCGCTCATCGCCTCGCTTCGTGCGCACTCGGCGAACACTACGGCAAGCCGAACGTAATCTTCCGCAGCCCTGCCTACGAGTCGATGACGGTCGAGGGCAATGCCGTGCGCATCCGCTTGAAGAACGTTCCGACAAGCATCGTTGCCAAGGGCGGACGCATCAACGGATTCCAGATTGGTGCAAAGAATGCCGAGAATCCGAAGCGCATCGATTTCCGCGTAGCCGAAGCGACCATAGAGCCCGACAACTCGATTCTCGTAAGTGCCGAGGGCATCACCGAGCCGGTTGCCGTACGCTACTGCTTCAACGAGGACATCGGCAACGTATTCTCAGCCGAAGGTCTGCCGCTCGGACCGTTCCGCACCGACAAAAACAATGCAGCCGTAGGCGCACGTCCTTATATCGAAAAACCTTCGGAAATCGCAATCACTTTCGAGGGCAAGGGCTACGAAAAGAGCGAGTTCAAGGAGGGTGCGCACATGTGGACCAACCTCAAACAGACGCTCAGCAACGACTATCCGAAGGAGTTCGAGGGCTTCGAGATGCTGACGAACAAGTCGGTCAAGAAGGTTCTGACAGACGGTGGCAAAATCACGGCTCACGGCGACGGTCGCGTATACTGCATCGTCCGCAACACAAGAGACATGCAGAAAATCAGCATCAAGAACGGCTGGCGCATGATCGTTCCGGCATGGCTTCGCGCCGTAACTCCGGACGGAAAGAAGATCGCCACGCAATACATCGCCTACAAGGATGTCAAGGACGGCGAAGTAGTGGAACTGCCGAGAGTGAAAGACCACTATTCGGTGTTCGTGCTGGCGAAGAGCATCGACTACAAGCCTGCGGAGTAACGCAGAGACTTTCTTCGGACAACGACGCCCGCAGGCTTTCCGTCTGCGGGCGTCGCTTCGTCAAGGACCTTAAAGTCCTTAATGTCT
>ENA-UOIZ01000616-UOIZ01000616.1-human-gut-metagenome-genome-assembly--contig:-P88-NODE-616-length-34501-cov-15.040005_pt1 | contig 34501 bp, 32 predicted proteins | sample MGYA00242336_ERZ723883 | MGnify/ENA metagenome assembly ERZ723883 | reverse complement strand
ACATTGTCCTCGCAAATATGCCGTATTCACAGAAAACGAAACACGGAAATCTATACGATCTCCCTAGCACAAACGGTGATAGCATCTGCGTGCAGCATTGCATGAAGGCGATCAACAGTGCTGCTGAGAATGGACGAATGGCTTTGGTTGTTCCAGAAGGATTTCTATTTCGCAAGGATCTTGCAAAAACACGCGAGTACTTGCTGGAGCATTGTCAGCTTCAGAGTATCATCTCTCTGCCGCAAGGTGTGTTTCTGCCTTATACTGGTGTAAAAACCGATATTATTTATGCAACCAAGGTCAATAAAAAGGTTAAGTCTTCTGAGAAGAAAAAAGATTTCTGGTATTTCGATGTCAAAAGCGATGGTTACACGCTCGACAATCACCGTCGTAAACTTGAAACGCCCAGTGATTTAGCAAGGTATGAAGAGTATCGAAAGTTAGATAAGGATCAGACTGCGGATATGCTAAAGGTGGGATTTGAAGTTATCCCGCTCGATGAAGTGCGTGAAAACTCCTATATTCTCGTTGGTAGCCGGTATCGTACTAATGAAACAGTTGCATCTAAAAATGATTGGCCGTTGGTCAAGGTTGGGGATCTTTTTGAGATTATTTCGGACACAATAAACCCTGTTGCCGAAACTGGTCGGACGGTATACGTTGGCTTAGAAAACATAGAGCCGTCAACCGGAAGGCTCATAGGGGAACTTGAATGTGAGATTGATTCCATAAGAAGTGTTAAACGAGTATTTAAGAAGTCTGATATTTTGTATGGTAGGTTGAGACCTGCATTAAATAAGGTCGCTTATCCAAACACGGATGGTATTTGTTCAACAGACATTATTGTTCTCAGAGCCAAGGATAAAAACGGCATACTACCGGAACTGTATAGCCGCATTTTTAGAAGCGCTCGATTTAATGAAATGGTTCTAAATGGAGTCAGTGGAGGGCAGCTTCCTCGTGTAGATGCTAAATACTTGTTACAGCTCCCAATACACAAAATTCCTGTAACTATTCAACAGAAGATGGTTGAAGAACTTGAGGGATACCAGCACATCATTACAGGAGCTCGAGCTGTTGTGTCAAACTACACTCCTCAGATCATCTGTCAGACAGATACTTACAAAATGTTAGCAGAAATAGCAACATTTAAGCCTTCAAAAGATGAAGTGAAAGATTTGCCAGAAGATACTGAGGTTTCGTTCGTTCCCATGGCCGATATTAATACTTTCGACGCCTCTTTTACACCGAAAGAAAATCGGAAGCTCTCCGAAGTTCTTTCCGGATTTACCTATTTCAAAGATAATGATATTCTTCTCGCAAAGATTACTCCTTGCTTTGAAAACGGTAAAGCTGGAATTGCCCGGAATCTGACAAATGGTATCGGCTTCGGCTCAACTGAGTATATCGTAATTCGAGCTAACACTTCTCTTGTGTACCCTGAGTGGATTTTCTATCATATTAACACGCCTGAGTTTATAGAGGGTGGAAGGGCATTTATGACTGGCACTGCTGGCCAACAGCGTGTTGACATTAACTATGTCAAACAGTATCGCATTCCCGTTCCACCTCTTGAGGAACAGAAGAAAATACTTGACCAGATAAGTTATGAGCAATCTCTAATTGAGCCATCTAAGCAGCTCATAAAAGTTTTCACCGCAAAAATTGAAACTCGTATAAAGGAAGTCTGGGGTGAGTAAAGTGTCTGATGTAGTTGATTATACAGAGGTACCATATCTGCAAGAAATATTGAACTATCTTCCTATTGATCCTGCCGATGAAGAGGATGTAAACAACTACATCCAGAACATTACCAATCTCATTGCAGTAAACTATAAATATGGACAATACCAGTTTGCATACTTTGGGCTCCATCTCCTTTATATGACCTACATTTACTGTACGGCGTGGAAAATAGGACAAATTGAGCCAGAACGCTACAAGGACGCTATCGTATTTGCCCGACCGTACAATGGGCGGGAAAGAGACTTAAAAATCGAAGATGCAGATTCAATATTTGCATATAGCTTGATTCCAGAAAAAGACATTGCAAGGCTGTTCAAAATTATCGGATTGGATCGCTCTCAGATTTCTGCTGTTGGCGAGTTGGTTGATACGAGAAATGAGATGGCACATGCATCTGGCAAGTTTGAAATCTTGACAGAAGAAGGATTCGATGCCAAAGCAAGCAGCGTCTTTACATCCATATCGTGTATTCACAGTTGCATGGACAAGCTAATACGCAAGTGGTGCAAAGAAGTGTTACTGAGCTTTTGTTGTGGCGAATATGATGGATATGATAATCCCAAAGATGTCATTGCTGAGCAAATGATACAGTCCTTTAAGCTTTCTGTGAACGAACTTCTCGTGTGTAATGAAATGAGTGTCAGTAGTCTGATTACCGAGCATAGAGGGTATCAGACAAAATTGAAAGATTTTAAGAAAGCCATATCCGACCATTGCCAGGAAATGGGCTACATATAATTACAGAGGCGGTGCAATATGGAAAATACTAACCTAACAGAAAAAGCGACGATAGTACCCGTTGTTAAAGAAATTAGGTCGATTTTGGACACCGCTCGTAGCAATGTGGCTCGGCAGGTGAACAACGAACTGCTGCACACCTACTGGAACATCGGCCGCATTATCTGCGAGTATGAGCAGAGTATGCCAGAGCGAGCAGATTACGGCAAGCAGACCTTGAAAGAGCTTTCCAAAGAACTAACCAAGGAGTTTGGTAAGGGTTTTTCGAGAGCGAACCTCTACAATATGCGACTGTTTTATCAGTCCTATGATAAAATCCAGACAGTGTCTGGAAAATTGAGTTGGTCGCATTATTGCGAGTTATTGTCAATCTCGGATCCAGACAAGCGTAGCTTTTATGAGAAAGAAGCGGTTAATTCTGGCTGGTCTGTCCGGGAACTGAAAAGACAGATTGACAGTTCCCTCTTTGAACGTTTGCTGCTCTCTCGTGGAGATGCCAACAAAGAACAGGTGCTAGCACTTGCGTTGCATGGCAATGAGATTGCTCAGCCTGAGGATATTATCCGTGATCCTTATGTGTTTGAATTCTTGGGCTTGCCGGAAAATAGGCCTGTCATGGAAAGTGATTTGGAACAGGCATTAGTGCAGCAGATCGAAAAGTTCCTGTTGGAGCTTGGTCGTGGCTTCATGTTTGTCGGAACGCAGCAGCGGGTAACGATAAACAATACCCATTATTATGTGGACATGGTATTTTACAACAAGATTCTCCGGGCCTATGTGCTGATCGAGCTAAAAACCACTAAACTGACACCGGAGGCCGCAGGGCAGATCAACATGTATCTGAACTACTATGCTACCGAGGTGAATGATTCAGATGACAACCCGCCCATCGGTATCATCCTATGTACAGATAAGGATGGCGTTGCCGCTGAGTATGCGTTAGGAGGACTTTCCAATAACATTTTTGCTTCCCGGTATGTGCTGTATATGCCGAACAAGGAGCAGTTGATCCGAGAAGTAGAAGCGGTTCTAGAAAAATGGCATGGGGATGAATCGAACAATAAGGAATCCCTTTAGTTTTCTGACAAAAATCTATGTTTGATCACAGCAAACTTATTAAGAGATAAAAGGAACAAATAGGATGCGCAAGAGATTACTTAAATAATGTATCAAGAGTTCAAGCAGGAAGACATGCATTTTGAGGATAAAACTCTTAGACTCCGAATAACAAACTTTGCAAAAACGTGACGTTATGTTGTAATATATTCATGCTGGAGCGAGAACCACCTGCAATAATTACTTTACGCTCGTTATAGCGTTTATCACTGCTGATAAGATTTTGATAAGCATCCATCGTACAGCTACGATAATATGGAGAATCAAAATTCTCAGAAGAACAGGAACAAATAATTCCTAAGCAAAATTCGTTAAGTTATGAGTCCCTGCAACGAGTGGGAATAAAAACGAAATTGCCCGGAAGTCTTGTATGCAAGGCTTCCGGGCTTTTTTGCTGTCATGAAAAAAGTTCGGCGGGGTTCATCCTTTTGGGGGTGCTTTTGCGTTATACTGACAGAAAAGGCGGTGAGGCGGTGGAGTACGGGGATCTGGAATTGGTGCGCGGGATCAAGGGCGGAGACAAGGGGGGCGTTAGAGCTGCTGGTCCGCCGCTGGTATCCGCGGGTCTATGGGTACGTGACGATCAGGGCGATGATCTCGGTATTCGTCCCGACAGCCGCAAGCGCGTCCGCGCTGCCGAAGCTGCCGACGACGGCGGTATCCGCCGCGTTGAACAGCTGCTGCACGATGCTGCTCAGCGCGATCGGCAGCGTGAACCGCAGCAGTTTGCCCGCGGGCGGGCCGTGCAGCATATCCAGTTCTGATGATCTGTGTTTCATATTCTTCGCTCCCGAATGTTTCTTGCATTACTATAGTGGATGCGGTTAAATATGAAAAGCGAATATCACAGATCGATGAAATCGAAGATTGAAATAGATAGAGTATGGAAAATCCGTTGCTCAAATATCTCGCCCTCGTCAAGACCGTGGAGACGGGCAGCTTTACCCGCGCGGCGCAGGCGCTCAATTATGCGCAGTCCTCCGTCAGCAAGATGGTTGCGGATCTGGAGGCGGAATGGGGCATGACGCTTCTCGAGCGGAGCAAGCGCGGCGTCTGCCTGACCTTGACCGGAGAACAGGTGCTGCCGTTTCTGCGGAAGGTCCTGAACGACCACGCTGAACTTGAGGGGCAGATCTGCCGGATGAACGGGATCGAGACGGGCGTCGTCCGCATCGGGACGTTCGCCAGCGTGGCGATCCACTGGCTGCCGAATATCTTCTCCGCACTGCAGCGGGACTATCCCGGCATCGGGTATGAAATGCTGCTGGGCGATTATGACGAGGTGGAGCGCTGGATCGGCGAAGGGCGGGTAGACTGCGGCTTTCTGCGGCTGCCGACGCTGCCGGGATTCGACACGATGCTGCTCAAGCAGGACGAATACAAGGTGGTCCTGCCGGTCGGCCATCCGCTTGCGGTGCATGAGAGCGTTCCGATCGAGGCGCTGAACGGGCTGCCGTTTTTGCTGCTGGAGCACGGCGGGAAGACCGAGGTCTCCGACCTGCTGGAGCGCGCGCACGTGCAGCCAGACGTCCGGTTTACGACGTGGGAGGATTTTGCGATCATGGCTATGGCAGAACGCGGGCTCGGCGTCTGGATCCTGCCGGATCTGATCCTGCGGCGCATCCCCTACCGCATCGAGATCCGCCCGCTGGCAAACCCCTACTACCGCCCGATCGGCCTCGCCGTTACCACCCCCTCCCACCTGACGCCCGCAGTCAGGAAGTTCATCGAATACCTGCCGTTCCGGGAAGCGGCAGAATGACTCCCAGATGCCGCATTTGCTCACACACCTTCTTTCTGTTTCTGTTGGAAATCAAACATATTTTTTTCCGGCGGACAGGGTAAGATAAGGATACTTTGAACAGGAGGTAGTGAATATGACTGGGATCAAGAACATGGAGCAGGCGGCGGTGCTGACGCTGAAGGAGCAGGTCGCGTATCAGCCGGGGCAGGTCGTCAGCAAGACGCTGGCGCAGAACGACGCGCTGAGCGTCACGCTGTTCGCCTTTGACAAGGGCGAGGAGATCAGCACGCACGAGTCCGGCGGCGACGCCTTCGTCACCTGCCTGGATGGCGTGGGCCGCATCACGATCGACGGCGTCCGGTATGAGCTGCACGAGGGCGAGTCCATCGTCATGCCCGCACGCCACCCGCACGCCGTATTCGGCCAGGAACAGTTCAAAATGCTGCTGGTCGTGGTGTTCTAAGCAAGAAAGCCGCCCAGATGGGCGGCTTTTTCACATTGCATAAAGAAGAACCCAGCAATCCTTGGCTTAACAGTGATAAGGAACTAATTCACTTATCAACTGTTAGCTGACGGTATCCGGAGTGCATACGGACAAATCCCGTCTGATTTCTAACAGGAAGTCAGACGGGATTTTACTTATAATCTCAGATTGAGAACAGGAAAGAACATGTTTTGGAGGAACCATTAATGACGAAACTGATTCACGCTTTCTACAACATGGATACCAACTCCGTGGAGCTAACCTACAACGACGGCTCCGTCCTTACGATTGATTGTGAGAACGTGGAGAACCACTACGATGTTACAAACGGACAGATGGCAGACCTCGATTGGCTGCTATACAACGCCGCGATGGAGTATGCTAGTCTGGTGTTGTCCGGGGAAATGGAGAACTACCTGAAAGGGCCTGCACTCCACGGAATAGAAGATTCATAAAGGATGCCGGTGTGTCGTGTTTGCGATACACCGGCAAATAAAACTTCTCTACGTACTTTTCTCTCTATGCGTCCTGTGCAAAAAAGGTTTGGAATTCGATACAATAAGTATGAAAATCCAAATAACGCACTTAGGAGGGAACCAAAATGGCAGAACGAATAATATCTGAAGAAACCATCAATGCCTTTCGTGAATATCTGGTCCTGGAGGAAAAAAGCACGGCCACCGTGGAGAAATATCTCCGGGATGTCCGTGCTTTTCATTTGTTTGCATGCCACAGGCTGTGACAAAAGAGCGGATGATGGCTTATAAAAAGTATCTGATTGAAAAGGGATATGCAGCCAGTTCAATCAATTCCATCACACAAAGAAAAACGGCATCCGTTCTGGAGCGATCTTTATTACCAGGAACGGGAAGCCGTTGGACCGGAGCAATATTTGGGCGCAGATGAAATCCCTCTGCGAGGCAGCCGGAGTAAAAGCCAGCAAGGCGTTTCCCCACAATCTGCGCAAGCTGTTTGCCCGGACTTTTTACGGTATTGAGAAAGAGATCGCCAAATTGGCCGATATTCTGGGACACAGCAGCATCGACACAACAAGAATCTATATTATGACCACCGGCACAGAACACCGGCGAAAAATCGAACGATTGGGCCTTGTAGTTTAGGCAATAAAAAACACCACATAATTTCCATTATGTTGTTTACTAGCCCAGACTGAATGCCAACTTAACAATAGCGCACTCTATTTTGGGTGCACCAAAGCCACCCTCATACTCTAAAAAAAGAATTTGAGGGTGGCTTCGTGCTTCCCGCTTTTTGCACTGCCACTTTTATCTTAGATTTTACCATCTTTTGACATACTTTTCCTGCGCCCCTTGATTTTCATGTATGCTTATGCTAAAATTATTTTGATCGGAGATTGGGCATATATCTTTTGATATAATCGTTTCACTACATAATAGAAATAATGTGTTGCGTTGAATGCCGCATTCATCTAGTTGAAACTCAGCACAGCGTGAGGAATATTACTTCCGTGCTGTGGAGTAAGGATTTGGGGCAGGTGAAGAATAACTGCTGCCTCTTTTTTGCTTTTGTGCTGTGCGGCACAGATTTGGAGGTGCTCTATGACGGATAAAGAATTGCGGCGTTTGAGCCGGAGTGAGCTGCTGGAAATGCTGATTGCCCAGACAGAAGAAAACAGCCAGCTGAAGATCAGGCTGAAGCAGGCGGAAGCACAGCTTCGGGACCGCAGGATCGAGATCGACAAAGCCGGTTCCCTGGCGGAGGCTGCCCTGTCCCTCAACGGTGTCTTTCAGGCGGCGGAGGCCGCGGCGCAGCAGTATCTGGAAAATATCCAGCGGATCAGCAGCCAGCAGGATGCCATCAGCCGCGTTATCAAGGAGCAGTCGGCAAAAGAGGCCGCCCAGATCCGGCAGGAGGCAGAGGCGTACAGCCAAAAAGTACACGCGGATGCGGATGCCTACTGGAAGCAGGTCGCTGCCAGAGCGTCCAAACTGCTGGCAGACCAGGAAGCACTGCGGCAATTGATTCAGTCCGCTGGAGAGGTTGAAATCAATGAAGAACACAGCAAATCCGTCCCGTGAGCTTCCAACCCTGGAACAGCTCGAAACGGAGCTTGACAGAGAGAAATACAAAAAGCGATATCGGCGGGTCCTGAGAAGCACTGTCTATACCCTTGTGGTCGTTGCGGCTGTAGCCGTATTGGTCGCCACCATCTGGATGCCTGTGCTGCAAATTTACGGAGCCTCCATGGCCCCGACGCTGGACGAGGGAGATATTGTGATCTCCGTCAAAGGATCGGATTTTGCGCCTGGCGACCTGGTGGCGTTTTACATGGGCAACAAGATTTTGGTCAAACGCTGTATCGCCGGTCCTGGTCAGTGGGTGGATATCGACGTTGAGGGCAATGTGTATGTGGACGGCAATCTGTTGGATGAGCCGTATCTGACAGAAAAATCCCTGGGGGATTGTGACATTGATTTGCCCTACCAGGTGCCGGATAACCGGTACTTTTGCATGGGCGACCACCGCTCTACTTCTGTGGATTCCCGCAGCACTACGGTGGGCTGTGTCTCCGGTGAACAGATCGTCGGAAAAATCGTATTCCGGGTCTGGCCGATAGCAGATTTCGGGATACTTAAATAGAGAGGTGGGTGATTGGCATATGAAGCACGGTGCGTTACAGAGCGCAGAAAAATATACGAAGGCACATCAAGGGAAGAAACGCTGGTACCGGGTTGTAACCGGTCTTGCCTGCGTTGTGGTGTTCTGCACGGTCTACGCATTGATTCTTCCTGCCATTACCATGGAAAAGGGAGCGTGTGAGATTCCTGAACACACCCATTCGGAGGCTTGCTACACGCAAGTAACCTCTGCCACCCGGACCGAGCCGGTGTGTACCATCGAAAGCCTGAATCTCCATCAGCATGACGGTACCTGCTATGACAGCGAAGGAAACCTGACGTGCGGGTATGCAGACTTTGTCGTTCACCAGCATGATTCGGCATGCTATGACGAAAATGGGAACCGTTGGTGCCCGCTGCCGGAGATCGAGACCCATGAGCACACCAGAAGCTGCTATGCCGTGCTGGAAGCAGACGCATCCGAAGTACATACCCATACGGATGATTGCTACACCGTGGAGCGCGGCGAATTGATCTGTACGGAATCTACGGAACCGGCCCATGTGCATACGGATAACTGCTACACAGAAACGTCTGCTTTGGTCTGTGAAGGAGATCATGAGCATACCGAAAGCTGCTATGGGACAACGCGGGAACTGACGTGCGGCGACACAGAGGAGCCTGTACACCAGCACACCGACCAGTGCTACGAGCAGATAAAGACGTTGATCTGCGAGCTGCCCACCGAACCGGCGGAAGAAGCAGAACCTGCCGAACCGGAGTTGATCTGTGGGGAGAAAGAAATCATTCTCCACACCCACGAGCCCTATGAATCCCCGGAGGACCCGGGCTGCTATGATGATGACGGCAATCTGATCTGCGGCAAAATCCAGGTTTTGGAGCATCAGCACACGGATGCGTGCTTTGAGACGGTGGAGGAACCGGCGGATGCCGAGGCTCTGACCTGTACGCTTCCCGAGGATGAAAAACACACCCATACCGCCCTGTGCTATGGCACCTGGGAATTGACCTGCGATATGGAGGAGCATACCCACACGGAGGAATGCAGCACTGCGGAAGAAACAGAAGCGACAGAAGAAACGGAAGAAACGACCGAACCGGAGGAAGAGATGTCCGGCATGGAGGCTGGTTCCAGCCTGCCGGTTATGGGCACTGCCTACGCTTCTGGCGCCAAAACACGCGCTTATTCGGTGATGACTCTGGATGCGGATACAACAGGGGCAACCGATCCCGTATCCGTAGAAAACTATACCACAGGCGCAACGCTCTACTACCGTACCAATGAAAACGGAGAGTGGACCGATGTATCAGGCGCGACGGATATTCCCGGCAATGCGGATTTCAAGCTGAAGATCAGCTATGGCAATGTCCCCATCGACACCCTTCTGGCGACAGACGGGAAAATGACCTATACCCTGCCGGACCTGCTGCGCAACGCCACGGCCAACGGCAGCATCACCAGCGGCAGCACGACCGTGGGCACCATCACGGTGGCAAACAATACGGTCACCCTTGCCTTTGATACTACATGGCTGGCAAAGCAAAAGACAGAGACGAATACCGTCATCAGCGGCGACTTTTTTGTGGAAGCAGAAGCGAACCTGTCGCAGGTCGGCGAAGATAGAACCGGTAAAATTGTCATTGGCGATACAACGATCAACATCGATTTTGCTGGTGACATTGTCGCCAAGTACGGAAATGTGGATCTGAGCAAAACCGTCTCGGACATCTCGGAGGAGACAGACGGCGATTATCTGACTTACACCCTGACCGTGACGGCTGGCGCGGATGGCTGCCCGGATGTCAAGGTGGTGGATTGCTTTGCGGATACCCAGTACATCGAGGAATATGTGGGCGTGACCGGTACATCCACGGCGACCAACGATTCTGACGGCCCCACGGAGACCAGCACCGACATAGGATTCACAAATGGAACAGTTTGCCTCGACCCAGCTGCGACGGATACAACTCCCGGCACGCTGGTCTGGGTTATCGGCAATATGGCAGCCAACGAAACCAGGACTCTGACCTACCGGGTCAAGCTGAAGGATGCATACACCGGCGTCACGGCAAAGGAAAATCTTCAGAACACGGCGAATGTTTACTCCAAGACCTACCAGCGGGACAGCGACTCCGTCACCTTTACGCCCCGTGCTCGTGCAACCATGTCCAAAGTGGCCTCGACGTTTACCCCCGGCGAAAACGGCGGAGGCACCATCACCTACACCATTTGGGTGCAGGCCTATGCGGACAACAGCTATGTCCTGGACAATGTGAAAATTATGGACGCGTTGGACGGTTCAATCGATAATCGGAATGGGACCTCAGCTGCCATCCGCAAAAATCTGTCCTACGATGAAACCTCGTTCCGCCTCTATCAGGGCGGTTCCAACGGCCAGAACGGAAGCAGCGGCTTAGAGATTATGGCAGGAACTACACCGAACATCACGGATAGGGACAATGACGGCAAGAAGAACGATAGCTTCACCTATTATGTGGGTTCCCTGGCTCCCGGTGAGAGCAAGACCCTGACCTACACGGTGAATGTGGAGCCCGGTGTGTTCATGGCGGCGGGAAACAAAGATGTCCAGATCAACAATCGCGCCTGCATTTATACCGATGACCGCAGAGAAGATGGCGGCGTATGGCTGAACGGCCATAACGCCAGTAAGACCATTAACCGCAAGGTCTGGAGCCGAAAGCTGGCGGGCGGGAAGCAGGAGACGGCAAGCACTGTGTCCATGAGCGGCAGCGTGTATGACGCCACCGGCGGTTCCGTTACCAAAATCCCCTCCCCTGACAGCAGCTTCACTGTGCCTGCCGGCAGCTACAAGTATCAGGTGGCAGCCAATGAGGCGGGAGACTGGGATCTGTCCTCTGCGTCCATGGCTGACAGCCTGGGCAGCCAGTACATGCAGTTTGTGGGCTATGTCCGGGTGGATGCCTATACCATCAGCAGCAACGCACCCGGTTCCGGCCTGGACGATGCAGCAGCCATTGACAATTTGAGCAGACGCACGCCCGATCGAACTGTCTGGGTAAAAGTTGACGGGCAAACCTCCTTCAGTTTCACACCTGAGCAGATTGGATTGGCTGGAAAGAAGGCCTACCTTCTGACCTACTACGCGCAGCCCACGAATATCGACGGCATTACGCAGGTGGTGGTGAGCAACCGCTTCGAACTGACCGGTGAGGTGGGAATCGGCAACTTCCGGTATGTGCTAACCGGTATTGGCGCCGAGGCCTCCGTCGTTGTGGCGGGCGGCAACAGCTTTGCCGCGGAAAAGCAGAGCTGGTACTACGAAGAACCCAAGGCGACGACCACCGGAGACTTTGCCAATGGCGCACTGTACTGGGTCATCAAGGTGGATGGAACGGTTCTGCCCAAGGACACTGCCATTAAGGATGTCACGAATGCGGTCGGCGGGTCGGCTCACTATATTCGGGGCACCTCCTTTGTGGGCGTATATACGGGCAATTTGGGAACGAAGTCTCTCGCGGATTATGCGGATTTGGATTCGCTAATCGCCAGCGGCCTGCTGACGGCCTTAGGAAGCAGTAGCTATACCGTTGAGAAAGACAACTCTTCTCTGACGCTGACCCTGAAGACAGAGATTTCCTTGGCGGAGGGTGATTCCCTTTATCTGATTGTCAAGACCGAGCCGAGTCAACTGCCCACCAAGAAACGAGACGCCTTTACCTATAACAATAAGCTGCAAAGCCGCTCCGACGGCACCAACTGGCTGGACCACAACACGGCCAGCAAGACCCTGTACGGCAGCGAAAATATCTTTAAGGAACTGGGCTGTGTCTTTACCTATCCCGGTTCCGGCAACTCCATCACGAACATCCAGTCTGGCACAAATCAGGGCATCAGCACAGGCGCGCTGAACGGAGCGGGTACCTATGTGGCCTGGCAGATTCATGTGAACTATGAGGGCAGCCTGTCCGGGCGGCACCGTGTGGTCGAGCAGATCCCGGATGGGATGGAGGTAACCTATATCCGTATGTGGTGGCTGGGATCTAAAGCAGTTCGGCAGGATCCCAAACCCACCTTTGCGCGGCTCACAGCTGAGGAAATCGCCGCCTTGGGCGGCAGCTGGACGGAATACGAGAAGACCCTGCCCATCAACAAAGCGGGAAGCCAGACGAACTACTATTACACCAACGGTCAGCAGGTGATCTGGGATATTGACAATCTGGTAGCCGGAGGCGGATTCCGGGACGAGTATGCCGTGGAGATACAGATCGTCTGTAAGGTAACGGATCCTGGCGTTCTTCTGGGCGGCGTGAGCAAGGAGTTCAACAATGTGGTCCGCCTGCAAAATTCCGAGGGAACGACCATCGGCAACGACAGCAATGGTGTGACAATTAAAAAACAGACGCTGTCCAAGCAAGGCACTTATAACCCCGAAACCAATGGCGGCCGGTATCCCTTTAAGATCACGCTGAATGAGTTGGGCGAGGATCTGGTCAGCGACGCGGATACCATCACCCTGGTGGACGAGCTGAGCGATACCCTGATTCTGGACACCACTTCCATTCGGGTGGTGAACACCAAGACAGACGAGGTGGTAACTAACTGGACCTCTTCGGTGGAGGGACAGACCCTGAAAATTGTCCTGCCGGACAAACTGCCCCTGACGGTTACCTATGAAACCACAGTCAACGCCGCACCGGGTCAGACCATCTCCATCTCCAACAACGCCCATTGGGAGGGCTATACCACCCCAAGCGGCGGCAGCGTAGAGGTCAAAGAATTCCGTTATTCTACTGGCGGCACCGCTGGTGCGGACACTTCTCCCAGTGTAACAGTCAAAAAGCTGGATCAGAACAATACCGGCCAGGCCTTGCCCGGCGCGACGTTCACTCTGGTGGAGGGAAGCTATGCTGGCGGTAGTTTTACCGCAAAAGAAAATGGCCTGTCCCTGACCGGCACCACCGGCGGGGACGGAACCCTGACCTTCGGGAAAGAAAGTGGTCAGACCATGTCGTATAACACCGTCTACTGCCTGACCGAGACAGTGGCCCCGAAAGGATATGTGCTGGATGCCGCGCCCCACTACTTCGCTGTGGTAAAGAAGCAGGATGACGGAAGCTATCCCACCTTCCCCAATGGGGTGACCGTCTGGTATCTAAGCGCGGACTACACCTATCAGGCCTACAACCACAAGGGCGAAGCCACGGTGGCCAAGAAATTTTTGGATGCGGGCGGCAAGCCTCTGGAAAAAATCGACGGAACCTACCGTTTCGGAATCTATGCCGAAGCAAATCTCACCGGCGATCCGCTGCAAACGGTGGCCATCACATACGCAAATAGAACGGTCACGCCGGCGGGCGGCACGGCAAGATTTACAGACCTGCCCCTTGGCGGAACCTATTACATCTACGAGCTGGATGGTTCCGGTCAGCCAATTTCGGGCAATGTGCCGGCCACGGTGAACAGCAGCAGCTTCCTTGTGACTTACACCAACGGCCCTGCGGTAACGGTTCCCACAGATGGGAGTGCCGCAGCCACCGTGACCGTAACCAACCAAGTCTGCTACCCCGAGCTGCCCCACACCGGCGGGGCCGGTACGATACCGTATACCATAGGAGGCTTCCTGCTGCTCACGGGCGCGGCGTTCCTCCTGTTGTATCACCATACCAAGCGCAGAAAGGAGGATTCAGTATCTTCCTGATGTGCAGCATCCCTGTTGTCACCCACCCCCAAAAACAAGAAAGAAAGAAAATAACACAATGAAACACACAAAGAAACTTGCCAGCTTGCTGCTGGCCCTGGTCATGGTCTTTGCCCTGGCCACTACCGCGTTTGCGGCAGAAAACACTACAATTTCGGCTCCCGAGGGAAGCACCCGCACCTATGAGGTTTACCAGATCTTCACTGGTGACCTCCATGAGGGTGTTCTGTCCAACATCAAGTGGGGCAAGAACGGCACCGGCACCGAAGAAACTGCTGTCGATCAGACCACTCTGGACGCTCTGGCCGCTGTGAATGGTAAGAGCGACACCGAAAAGTTAACGGAGATTCAGAAATATGTGAAACTGGATTCTGAAAAATTCGGTACGGTTTCCAATGGTAATCCGCTGACCGTACCCACCGGCTACTATCTGATCAAGGACAACGGCCCTGTCAATGACGGTGAAGCCTACTCCCTGTATGTCGTCCAGGTTGTTGGCCCCACGACTATCTCTCCCAAGGTTGGAACCACAACCTCCGATAAGAAGGTTAAGGACACCAATGACAGCGCGGCGAACTCCACCACTGATTGGCAGGATTCCGCTGACTACGATATCGGCGATGCCGTACCCTTCAAGCTGAGCGCCACCATTGCGCAGGATTACACCAGCTACACTCACGGCTACAAGCTGACCTTCCACGATAAGGAAGGCGCTGGCCTGACCTTCAATGCCAGTTCCGTCAAGGTCTATGTAGATGGTGAGGAAATTACTTCCGGCTTTACCGTTGTGACCGAAGGCCTGACCGGCGGCTGCACCTTTGAGGTCCGCTTTGCCAACCTGAAGGACATTGCCTCTGTCGAGGCCGGAAGCATCATTTCTGTTGAGTATACCTCCACGCTGAACGATCAGGCCGTTATTGGCTCCACCGGCAACAAGAACACCTCCCATGTGACCTATACCAACAACCCCAATGACAAACAGGCCGGCGAAAACGGCGAGACCCCCGATGATGTCGTTATTGTATTTACTTACAAGACTATCGTGAACAAGGTTACCAAGAATCCCAACTATGATCCCAAAGTCGAAGGCTCCGAAGAGTACATCCCTCTGAAGGGCGCAGGCTTCACCCTGTATAAGAAGAACGCTTCTGGTATATATGAAGCTGTAGGGTCCGAACTTAAGGGTGAGGACATGACCACCTTTACCTGGAGTGGCCTGGATGATGGCGACTACAAGCTGGTCGAGACCACCACGCCCTCTGGCTACAATACGATTGCCGACATCGAGTTTACCATTTCTGCCGGTCATGTTGACGGTGATATCCCCTATCTGAATACTTTAAGCGGCAATGTTGCTTCAGGTACCGCAACCTTTACTGCGGTCGTAAATGACGGCTCCCTGTCCACCGATGTGGTAAACAACTCCGGTGCACAGCTTCCCTCCACCGGCGGCATCGGCACCACCATCTTCTATGTCCTCGGCTCTGTTCTGGTCATCGGCGCGGCTGTGCTGCTGGTCACCAAGAAGCGCATGAGCACCAAGGGCTAATTCCCTGATACATATCTGAAACGCACTGACATCCCGCTGTGAACGCCGGGGAGGGGACTCCCTCCCCGGCCCACAGCGGCAAGGAGAACCCCGCATGAAGAAGAAAAAAGGAAATTTTACAACGCTGCTGCTGATCCTGGTGCTTCTCGCGGGACTGTCCTTGCTGCTGTATCCTTCCGTCAGCGATTACTGGAACTCCTTCCACAAGACCCGGGCCATTGCCGCATATGCCGAGGAAGTTGCAAATCTGAACCAGGATCAATACGACGAAATCTGGGCCGCGGCCGAAAGCTACAACGCATCTCTGGCCGATCGGGTCAATGCGTACCTGCTCAGCGACGCCCAGAAGGAAGAATACCAGCAGCTTTTGAATGTGTCCGGCCTTGGCGTCATGGGCTATATTGAAATCCCCAGCATTGATTGCTCTCTGCCCATCTATCATGGTACGGAGGAATCGGTCCTGCAGATCGCCGTGGGCCATCTGGAATGGTCCAGCCTGCCCGTGGGCGGCGAAAGCACCCATTGCGTTCTCTCCGGCCACCGGGGACTGCCCAGCGCCAAGCTATTCACCAACCTGGACAAGCTGCAAACGGGAGACATCTTTATGCTCCGGGTCCTGGACAACGTGCTGACCTATGAGGTCGATCAAATCCTGATTGTGGAACCCCAAGAGACGGGTGCCCTTCGGATTGAAGAAGGGAAAGATTACTGTACGCTCGTTACCTGCACCCCTTACGGTATCAATACCCACCGGCTGCTGGTACGGGGACACCGGATTGACAATATTGAGCAAGCAAAGACCGTCCGTGTGACGGCGGACGCCATTCAGATTGAACCGCTGCTTGTGGCTCCTGTTGTGGCGATCCCGATCTTGCTATTGCTTTTGATTTTACTGCTGCTGCCCAAGAAGCCAAGAAAGAAACACGGAGGGGAAGCCGATGAAGAGGATTAGACGCATGACTGCTGCGCTGCTCAGTGTGCTGGCAGTATTCCTTCTCCTGCCCTTGCAGGCTCTGGCGGCGGGAAGTATTGACTCGAACCAGGATGTAAGTTTGACCATTTCCTATCAAGATGGAAACACGCCCCTGGTTGGTGCAGAGTTTGACATTTTCCTGGTTGCCACAGTAGACGAATACGGCGAGCTGACCACCACAAAGGATTTCGCCCAGTTCCATGTCAATATCCGGGGCAAGGATGACGAGGCCTGGCGGACACTGGCATCCACCCTGGAGGGCTATGTATTGCGGGATGATATTTCCCCCACAGACAGTGGAAAGACCAATGATAAGGGATTGGTTTCCTTTCCCACCGCCGGAAAGAGCCTGAAAGCGGGTTTGTACTTTGTACTGGGGTATCGACACACGCAAAATGGCTTCCGCTATGATCCCACGCCATTCATGGTAATGCTGCCTGGATTGGACAAAGAGAATAACATTTGGGTTTATGATGTAGCCGTCAATGCAAAGTTCGATTCATCCCAAATCCCTGATAACCCAGATGACCATACCATCGACCGAAAGGTTCTGAAGGTCTGGGCCGATGATGGACATGAAAAAAATCGTCCCAAAGAGGTCATTGTTCAGCTTCTTCGTGACGGCAAGGTATATGATACCGTAACCCTGAACGCGGCAAACAACTGGCGGTACACCTGGACGGGATTGAATGATCGCTATACGTGGACCATTGTGGAGAAAGAGTTGGAGGGCTATACCGTGGAGGTCACACGGGAGGGTATCACTTTTGTGGTGACAAATAGCTACAATGAGGAAATTCCTGACGAACCTACTCCCACAACACCTACCACGCCGGACAAACCTACTACACCTGCAAAGCCGACGCTGCCTCAGACTGGCCAGCTCTGGTGGCCGGTTCCAGTGTTGATTGCCGCCGGACTGCTCTTTGTCGTGATCGGCCTGGTGCGCCGCAGAGGTGCTGTTGATGAGGAATGAAGAAAAAAATAGCAGAAAGCAAGAGGGGTTGCTGTTGATTACGATTGGGCTGCTGCTGATTGCAGCAGCCCTTTTCCTTGTATCTTACAACTTGTACGACGAGCTGCGGGCAGAGCAATCGGCCAGGCAAGCGGTAACCCAGCTGGATGCGTATTTGCCCGCAGAGGCCGCTCCAGAGGCTCCCTCGGACTCCGCCGGGGATCAGGAGCCGTTGGTGAGCGATGAGCGGACTGTTATTCCGGACTATGTTCTATCCCCTAATATGGAAATGCCAGTGGAAACCATCAACGGAATAGACTTTATCGGTGTTTTAAGAATCCCAGCCTTGGAGCTGGAGCTGCCGATTATCAGTGAGTGGAATTATCCCAATCTGAAAACTGCTCCCTGCCGGTACAGTGGGTCTGCCTATTTGAATAACCTGATTATTTGCGGCCACAACTACACTTCCCATTTCGGAACCTTAAAGAATCTCTGGGAGGGCGATATTGCCACCTTCACGGATATGGACGGAAATGTATTCACCTACAAAATGGTGGAGCGGGAGACGCTGAACCCCACAGATATAGAGGGAATGGAAAGCGGAAATTGGGATTTGACGCTGTTCACCTGTACTGTGGGAGGTCAAAGCCGTGTGACAATTCGTTTTGAGCTGGAGGAAGACTGATTCCTCCCAAAATAGAAACAGGCTTTCGCATCGGGAAATTGACGGTAGCTATGCCGACTGGGCACGAAAAAACGGCTATACCATCCGGAACTGTGTCTGTGACTGCGATGGTTCCATTGAACTGGATACCCGCACCCTCCAGCGGGCCATATCGAGATAAGCTTCAAACTGCGTGTCGGCTTCCTTGGTTTCCACCCACGCCCCGCTTTGGTAGGCGTAGTGTTTACACCTTAACCCAGTCCATCGTCACCACAGACTCGCAGACTATCGCTGCAAAGCTCAACGGCGAATACATCCGTGCTAAAAATAACAACCAGCGGCTCTCTATCCCAGGGGGCCGCTCAGCTTACCATGGTACAAAACTCCATTATCATATTTGAAACCAGAAAAATACCGGGACAGCGCATTTTTTGCTGCCCCGGTATTCGTTTACGCATACGGCACAGCTTTCCCGCGCTGATTATTGGGGCTTTTCAGGTGTTCGGACTTTTTGAGAATATGGATCTGCGTGACAAATTCCTCCGGGGTCAGTTTGTCATAGTCAATGCCAAGAGTCGCCAAAAACAAACGGGCTTTCTTTTCTTCCTTGGTGCCCTCGTAGTGCAGGGCGGTCTCCATCTGCTTTTGAATTTCGGCAACAGGAGAAGCGGTGTCTGCAGTAGTGGTGTCCTTCCTGTGGGCTTCCCGGATATCATGTAGGATGCCGTCAATGTCCTTATGAACCACATGGGCAAAGAAGTTTTCCTCGCTGACCTGCGCCAACTCCAGAGTGCGCACATACAGATCATTCTCGCCGGGATTATGCTTTTCCATGATTTGCTTTCGGTTGGCTTCCAGAATGGCATTCATGTCATTGATCCGCATATCGGCAACGCGATCCACAAATATCTCAATGTCCACCAGAAAGCGCTGGAAGTCCTTGTGCAGAGCCAGTTCAGACAGCAGCCGGTTGTTGAGCTTTCCGCTTTTCAGCAATTCAATCATATCATCACCCAGATGCAGATCGTGCAGGTCTGTGTTTGGGTGATTTTTTGTTTCCGTCAGCCCCAGCAGATAGTCCGTGGATACACCGTAGAATTTCGCCAGGGTGACAATGCTGAATGGGCTGATATCCTTGAAATCATCGGATTCATATTTACCCAGTGCGGATTTGGAAATGCCGGTTTCTTCCGTAAGCTGCTCCAAAGTCAGATGCCGTTCCAGCGAGCGTTATTAACCCGATATGCCCATGATCATGGGTATACAAACCTGAAAATTCTGGTGGATGACGGTTATACCGGAACGAACTTTAATCGTCCCGGTGTGCAGGAAGGCTTTGCACTTGTCAAGCAGGGTCTTGTGGGCTGTTGGCTGGTCAAAGACCTCAGCCGCTTTGAGCGTGACTATCTGACCGTTGGACAATATACGGATATTATTTTTCCGAGCTACGATGTCCGCTTTATCGCCGTCAATGACGGTGTGGACAGCAACCGGGGGGGCAGCGAAGGCTTCGCCGCAATCCGTAATCTGTTCAACGAGTGGTATCCCCGTGATACCAGCAAGAAGGTTCGTGTCAGTCTGCGGCAGAGAGGAACCAGCGGCAAGCACATGGGCAAACCGCCCTACGGATACCGCTGCGACCCGGAGGACAAGGATCACTGGATTCTGGATGAAGAAGCGGCCCAGGTCGTCAAGCTCATCTTCGACCTTTGCATTGACGGCAAAGGCCCGGAGCAGATTGCGAGGATTCTGGAAGAAAAGCAGATTCTGACCACAAGAGTGCTGTATGCCAAACGCAAGGGCAAGCCGCTGCCGGAAAGACCGTACCACTGGGGCAACCAGTCCATTGTGGCAATTCTGGAGCGGCAGGAGTACACGGGCTGTACCTGCAACTTCAAAACCTATTCCAAGTCCTACAAGCTGAAAAGCGGATTCCCAACGAGCCGGAGGATATGTTCTATCTGCCGGATACACAGGAAGCGATTGTATCTCAGGCACAGTTTGACCGGGTACAGGAACTGAGGAAAAACAAACGCCGCCCTGCAAAAGCGGAACGGCAGGGATTGTTTTCCGGACTTCTGTTCTGTGCCGATTGCGGCGGCAAGCTCCATTTTACCACAAGCAAGAGCTTTGAGGGCAAACAGGATCACTATGTCTGCAACAATTACAAGAGCAACCGTGGTACTTGCACTGCTCACTATATCCGGGAAGATGTGCTTCGTGAAATCGTTCTGGAACGCATCCGGACAGTCAATAAGTATATTCGCAATGATGTGGATGGTTTTCAGGAAGAATGGCTGCAATGCCACAGGATTGACCAGGAGCGAAGTATCCGGGATGATAAAAAGAAAGTAGAACAGGCAAAGAAACGCCTTTCCGATTTGGATGTCATCATCTCCCGGCTGTACGAGGACTACGTTCTTGGAAATCTCAGTCAGGACAGATATAAAAAATGGCTGCGGACTATGAAGCCGAGCAGGAACGGTTAAAGTTCGAAATTGAAGTTATCGAAGAATGGGTGGAACAGCGGGAAGAAATGAACGACGGTCTGGATGCGTTTATCGCTCTGACACAGAAATATGTGGATGTGGAAGAATTGACACAGACCATTGTGAACGAGTATATCAAGAAGATCATCGTCTATGCCCCGGACAAGTCCAACGGCAAGCGCAAGCAGAAAGTGAAGATTTTCTTCAACTTCGTGGACGATGTGGATATTCCCGTTATTTCCGAACCTATCATCACGCAAACAACCTATGAACGCAGAAAAACGGCGTGACCCTCGGGTCACACCGTTCTCTGCGACAAAATAGTTACTTGTCACTATTAAGCCTTGAGATTGCTGGGTTTTCACTTTATGGTAAAGAATCGTAATATTGATAGAAACTCGTTAAGAGGGGCAACTTCGGCGCAGAGAGCGGTGCAGTTCTCGTTTTTAGGGGATGCCGTGCTTTGCAGTCTATTCATTCTTTAATTGCCGCAGCCGCGGCACAATCAGCACCACGGAAATCACGAACGCGATCCAGTCGGCAAAGGGTGTCGCCCATGCGATACCGGAAACGCTGACAGCGCCGTTTAGGATCAGCATGAACACCACGTCCAGACTGCCCTTGCGAAGAAGGGACAGACAAAGCGGCTGTACCTTCTTGCCGATCGCCTGAAAGACAGTGATGACCATGAAGTTGACCGCAATCGTCGGACAGGCAAGGCAGATAATCTTCAAAAAGTGCTGCCCATAGCGGACTGTTTCCGCATCCGCGATGAAGCATCGGGAGATGGGCGCGGCCAGCATCCAGAGAAGAACCGCGCCGACGCAGGCAACGAGGAAGCTGTACGCAAATGCCGTCTTTATCGTGACTTTCATTCGCTTGTGATTGCCGGAGGTGTAGTTGTAGCCGATCAGCGGTAGTGTTCCCTGCGTCATGCCCTGCGCGATGGCGTAAGCCAGCAGGTCGATTTTCTTTGCAATCCCCATGCCCGCAATAGCGGTATCGGAATAGCCCGCGACCATGTGATTGAGCGCAGCATTGGAGATGGTGGACATCATGGTCATTACAAGGCCAGGCAGACCGACGCTCAGGACTTCGCCGGGGATGTGCTGCTTGGTCGAGAACGCTTTCGGGTTCGGTGTAATGACCGTATTCTTGCGGATGTGATAAAGAAAACCGAGGAAATACCCCATCGCAATGAGATTAGAAAGCATGGTCGCGATGGCTGCGCCCTCGATGTTCAGCCGGAATACAAAAATGAAGATTGGGTCGAGAATGATGTTCAGGACACCGCCGAACGCCACACCGAATCCTACCGATTTGGAATAGCCCTCAGCGCGAATCAGGTGCGCCAGCTCCGCATTCATCACAGTCGGCACAGCGCCGACGCCGATCGTCCAGAAGGCATATTGACGGCAATACACCCAAGTGTCCGCACTGGCACCCAAAATCGGAAACAGCACCGACTCGAGCAGGACAACGGCAATTCCGTCGAGCAGCGCGACCGCCGCGCCCGTCCAGATGCAGAACGACGCGCAATGCCGCGCTTTCTCCTGATCGCTCGTGCCGAGGCAGCGGGAAATGAGACTGGAGCCGCCCAGGCCAAAGAGGTTGGCGAAGCCGGTCAGCAGCATAAAGCACGGCATGGCAATCGTCGCCGCCGCCACCTGCAGCGGGTCGTTGAGCTTTCCGATGAAGAACGTGTCCGCCATGTTGTAGACCACAGTGATGAGTTGGCTGATGACTGTGGGGATCGCCAGCGTCAGCACAGCTTTCTGCACCGGCGCGTCGGAGAATAGGGATGTTCGTTCAGCGTTCATTCTGTGCCGCCTCCTTGTGCAGACCGTCGATGACGCACTGGATGGCAAGGCGGTAGCTTTCCTCCAAGTCCACGGGGTAATGGGAGAAATACCCGGACGCTTCCTGCGAAACAAAGCCGTGCATCACACCGCGCAAGACCCGCTGCCAGTGCATCCGGCGCTCCTCGCCGATGGAATAACCCTGCAGGACTTGCATGGACGGTTCGGCCGTCATGGCTGCGGCGGCTCGCAACGTTTCGTCCTTGCCCATTGGCATCTGCATAATGAGCTGATAGAGTGCGGCATGGGCTTTTGCAAACGTACGATAACTCTCCGCCAGCGCAAAGACTGCCGCATCGCCGTCTTTTCCCTCAATGGCGGCAAGCTGTGCCACCTTCTGGTCGTGCAGTGCGGACAAGCCAACCTCCGTGAACAGCGCGTCCATGCTCGCAACGTGCGCGTAGAGCGACGCCGTTTTCACGCCCAGCTTCTCCGCCAGCGCCCGCATGGAGAACGCAGCGATCCCGTTTTCTTCGACCAGTTCTTTCGAGGCTTCGATCAGAACCTCTTTGTTCAAACCCTTATGAAACAAGCAAAAGCCTTCTTCCTAATGACGTTAGGAATATTATAACCTAACGTCATTAGGATTTCAAGAGGCGATTCTATGCTTTTAATTTTATTGCGCTGAAAATACCACAGTTCTGGAATGCCATACTTCTCCTGCGCTTTTTTCCCGCTGAGGTATTCGACTAACAAAATACAACTTAATATAGCAAAGACAGCAGGCGGTTAACCTGCGGTCTTTGTGCTTGTCGGGACGTACACATCAAACTCTGAGCCACCCTGAAATTTGAAGGTCATCCGTCCGTCGGCGCGGACGGTCACCGTGTCGATAATGACCAGCCAGCGCTTTTCCTCAAGCTTGGTAAGGGCATCCAATTCCTGCATCTCGAACATAAATGCTCCGATAGCATCCGCCTGGACTTCCCGTGCGGTCTTCGCGACGCGGAGCTATTCAAGCTCCGCCTTTGCCTTTTCGTAACGAATACCCTCAACTGCTTAACGATTACAGCAAAACAGAAATGCAAAACGACTGCAAAAAGCATAAAACCTCGCCGCAGAATAGCTCTGCAGCGGGGTTCGCTTATGTGCTGAAACAGCCCAAAATCCCTTATTTCAAGCGGTTTTTGGGCATAGAAAAAGTCCACCGTAATTCTATCAAAATTACGGTGGACTTATGGCGGAGTGGGAGGGATTCGAACCCTCGGACGGCTTTTGACCGTCACACGATTTCCAGTCGTGCTCGTTATGACCGCTTCGATACCACTCCATGATATCGGCTGGCCGTGTCAAACCCCGGACAGCCCTGATATCATACACAAAAGTTTCCGGTTTGTCAAGGGTTACTTCTGAATTTCTTCAAATAAACGCTCCAGCTCCGTCTGCGTGAGCGGGCGGGACTGGCCGGGTTTGAGATCGCCGAGCTGCAGCGGGCCCTCCTGGATGCGGCGCAGGCGCGTGACGGTCAGGCCTGCGCGTTCGCACAGGCGGCGGATCTGCCGGTTGCGGCCCTCGTGGATCGTGATGCGGAGCAGCGCGACGGATCCGTCGGCTTTGATCAGCTGCACCTCGGCGGGGCTGGTCATACGGCCGTCGATCCCGATCGGCTGCGCGAGTGAGCGCTCGCTGCCGGCTATGTAGCTGCTGACCCAGACGAGATAGGTCTTATCGACCTGCTTTTTCGGGTGCATCAGCGCGTTGGCCAGTTCTCCGTCGTTGGTCAGGAGCAGCAATCCCTCGGAATTGCAGTCGAGCCGACCGACGGGATAGACGCGCTCCGGCAGGTCCGCGACCAGCTCAGCGACGGAGCGGCGGCCCTTTTCGTCGTGCATGGTGGTCACGAAGCCGCGCGGCTTGCAGAGCATGCGGTAGATCTTTTCCGGCTCCTGCCGCGTCCGCACACGGACGCCGTCGAGCTCGATGACGTCCTCATCCCCGTCCGCCTGCTCGCCGAGGCGGGCGGTATTGCCGTTGACGCGCACGCGGCCGTCCGCGATCAGCTCCTCAGCCTTGCGGCGGGAGACGCCGGCGCAGCGCGCCAGAATTTTTTGCAGTCGTTCTTCCATACGATCCTCCTGTTCTGCGGATAGACGGGCGTCTGGGCCGCCAGAACGGCAAAGCCGTAGTCCAGCAGCGCTGCATGGTCGCGCCAGTCGTCTGGGTCGGCCAACGTGACGGCGATGAGCTGGCTCTCGCCCCGTTCCGCGGCGCTGACGAGAATGCGGCCCGCGTGGCGGGTATAGCCGGTCTTGACGCCGATGCAGCCGTCGTAGCGCCAGAGCAGCTTATTATGGTTGGTCAGCGTCCGGCCGGCGCAGGTGATCGTCTTCGTGCCGACCACCGTGCGGAACTGCTGGTTCTGCAGTGCTGCCTGCGTGAGCGCGGCAAGGTCGCGCGCGGACGAGTAATTCTCGCCGCTGTCGAGCCCATGGGGATTGGCGAAATGCGTCTGCCGCAGGCCGAGCGCCTGCGCGCGCAGATTCATCTGCCGGACGAAGGCCTGTTCGCTGCCGGATACGCTGATGGCGAGCGTCAGCGCCGCGTCGTTGCCGGAATGCAGCATCATGCCGTAGAGCAGATCCTGCCGCGTCAGCGTCTCGCCCCGCTTCAGATACATGCTGGAGCCCTCCAGTCCCACGGCAAGCGACGGGACCGTCACGCGCCGGTCCGTCTCCCCTGCCTCACAGACAAGCAGACCCGTCATGATCTTCGTGGTGCTTGCGATGAGGGCGCGGCGGTCCGCGTCCTTTTCATAGAGCGTCTGTCCCGTCCGCCCATCGATCAAAGCCGCACACGCGGCGCTGACCTGCGGAGGCGGACAGACGGACGCGGCCCGCGCGGCCGGGACGCTGCCAAGCAAAAAGGCGGCGGCGCAGAATGCCGCCGCCGCTTTGCGCAGTCTGTGCTTATACGAATCGAGCATATCCATCACCCTGGCATAAGCTTTTGCAGGGTGCGTGGGTTTTATGCCTCTTCGGCTGCTTTTTCCGCCTCTTTCGCGGCTTTCTTTTCGGCAAAATAGGCCTCGCCCTTTTCCAGCAGGTCGGGCAGCAGCTCGATCAGCCGGTCGACCGACGTGGACGCGGGCTCCGCGACCGGGAGCATCCGCACGTTTTCGCCGCGGATGACCAGAAACGCCACCGGCGTGATCTTGATCCCGGCGCCGGCGCCGCCGCCGAAGGGATTGTCGCGGTTCGCGGGCATGTTTTTCATGGCGAAATCGCTGCCGCCGCCGCCATAGCCGATGGAGACCTTCGTCACGGGGATGATGGTCACGCCGCCGGGCGTCGTGATGGGATCGCCGACGACGGTATTGACGTCGATCATATCCCGGATCTTGCTCATGGAGTTGGTCATCATATCAGACAGAGGATGATTCATGGAGTTACACCGCCTTTTTTCGTTGATTCAATATCTTCAGGAACCGCACGCCGGCATGCAGCGCCAGCGCGAGGGAACGCCCGATGGTGATCGTGGTGATCAGGCGCGCGTCGACTTTCATACTGGTCTCATTATAGTCGAGCGCGGGCTGAATGTCACGTTTTTTTATGACGAAGAGCCGGTCCAGCGCGGGCGTGATCGCGCCGATCGCGGCCCAGGCCCGGCCGTAGCGCATGGCGGCCGCCGCCGGATCATCGCTGCCGCCGATGCAGACATGGAGCGTCAGCTCCTCCACGCGGAGCTTGCGGCGCAGATCGCCGAGCGTCTGGACGCCGAGGTCCAGCAGCTCCAGAATGCCGTCCACGCCGCCGGAGAGCAGCGGGTTGGGCTTTTTCTCCCCTGCCGGTTTTTCCGGCGCGGGCTTTTTTTGCTTTGGAGCAGCCTTTTTTGCTGGTTTTTTCTTCTTTTTGGGCTTCTGCGGCAGGAGCTGCAGGCGAAACAGCCAGATCTTCACCGCCAGCCGGATACCGCCCTCGCCGTAGGCGGCGTCAACGCCCACGGGGATGCAGCCGATCAGCAGCAGCACAGCCAGGATCACGGCCAGCGTCATCCACCACGTCCAGGTCATAGCGGGATCTCCTGCTGCGCAGGCAGCTGGTCTTCCGTCTGCGGCGCATCCGGCTTCTGCTCGATCGGGTCGATCTGCGACGGGTCGACATGAAGGTCGACCTTCTCGATCTGCGGCAGGTCCGCGAGGGATTCCAGACCGAACACGCGCAGGAAGTCCGGCGTCGTCTCATAGACGATGGGGCGGCCGGGCACGTTGAGCCTGCCGCACTCGCGGATGAGCTTTTTGGTCACGAGCGCACTGACGCAGTAGGCGCTGTCGACGCCGCGGATCTGCTCGACCAGCGCCTTGGTCGCGGGCTGGTAGTAGGCGATGACCGTCAGCGTCTCGAGCTGCGAGGGCGAGAGCTTGGGCGGCTTGCGGGTCTCAAGCGTTTTTGTCACATATTCCGCCATCTCGGGCGACGAGCACATCTGATAGGCATTTTCCAGCCGCACGATGCGGATGCCGCTGCGGGTATAGCTCAGCTCGTCCATCAGGGCCTTGCAGGCCGCGTGGATCTCATCTTCGTCGTGCTCGAGCGTCTGGCTCAGGCGCTTGGCATCGACCGGCTCGCCCGCGGCGAACAGGACGGCCATCAGGGCCCGCTGTAAATCGTTCTGCTCCAAGGTTTGCCTCCTGTCAGGAAATATCCGTCTGCACGTCCGCATCCGGCGTTTTCAGATACGTGACCGACGGTTCGCCGTTCTCGTCCTCGCCCACGGATACGGACCGCAGGCGGCACAGCTCCAGCACGGCGAGGAAGGTCGCCACGATCTCCGAGCGGCTGCGGCTGCCCTTGAACAGGGCGAGAAAGCGCATCACGCCGTGGGAGATCAGGCGGCTGATGACCTGTTTGGCCTTCTGGGTGACGGGATAGGGCTCCGTGCCGACGATGCCGGCAAAGTTGCTCACCGGCGGCGGCAGACGCCGCTCCGTCCGGTCCTGCATGGCGGCGAGAGCCGCGGTGAGGTCGGTGCGGTCATGCCGGTAGCGGTAGGTCTGGTCCGGCTGATAGGGCTCCGGGCCCTTGGTAAACAGGCCGAGGCCCAGCTCATTGCGCGTGCCCAGCTGCTTTGCGGCCTTCTGGATCTGCTGATAGGCGTCCTGCCGCTGCCGCTTCTGCAGGGATTCGACGAGCTTGTCCATCTCGCTCTGTGCCTCTTCCTGCTCGGCTTTGGACAGGAGCATGCGTGTCTTGATGTACATGAGGTAGGACGCCATGGCGATGAACTCGCTGGCGATCTCCATATCCATCCGCTTCATTTCATCCAGATAGGCCAGATACTGCTCCAGAATGGCGGAGATCTGGATATCCTGGATCTCTATTTTATTTTTGCTCAGCAGCAGGAGGATGACGTCCAGAGGGCCGTCAAAATCCTCCAGCGTCTCGCCCTTCGCGTGTACGACGCTGCCGAGGTGGTATCGCGGTTCATCCATGCAGTAAGAACTCCCAAAGTAAACTCAGCGCAGCGCAAGCAGCAGCTGCACCGGCCAGGTGCCGATGGCTTCCAGTCCGTTCAGAAGTCCGTCGCGCAAAAATTCCAACGGCACATCCAGAACGCCGGTCAGCAGCAGGAGCATCAGAAGCGCCATGCCGTAGCGCTCATAGCGCATCAGCCAGTCATACGCCCGGTCTGACAGGCAGGAAAACAGCACCTTCGATCCGTCGAGCGGCGGGATCGGAAAGACGTTGAACACGGCAAGACCGGCCGAGATGATCTCTACGTAATAGAAAAACAGAGCCAGCGCGTACACGGCCATAGAGCCGGAGACGTAGTACCATACGGAGCGCAGGCCGCGCAGCAGCACGGCCAGATACGCCAGCAGCACGTTGGATACCGGGCCTGCCGCGGCGGTCAGGGCCATGTCGCGCTTCGGGTGTTTGAAGTTGCGCATATCGACCGGCACGGGCTTCGCCCAGCCGAAGCGGAACAGCGCCATCATCAGCAGGCCGCCGATATCGACGTGCCGCAGCGGATTGAGCGTCAGCCGCCCGGCGCGTTTGGCCGTCTGGTCGCCGAGGCGGTAAGCCGCGAGGCCGTGGCAGGTCTCATGAAAGGTGATGCACAGCAGCGATGCCGCCACCAGCAGCGCCGTCTGCCAGACGCCATCAAACTGCAGCTGCCTGAGCCACGAAACAAATCCGTCCAAATTTCTGTCCCACCTGTGTGTCCATATATTTTATGTATTCTATCACAGTTTTTCCCGCTTGACAAGGAAGTTCTGTCATCCGGCGCCATCCGGGCGGCAGACGAAAAGCCGGCAGCGCGGCCGATTGACTTTCCGCGTCCCGTCTGGTATCTTAGATAGTATCTTAACGCGTGTTTTCATACGCAGTTTCGCATTGCGGCGCAGGAGGTCTGATATGTCCGCTTACACCAAGCAAGCCATCAAAAAATCGTTTCTGAAGCTCCTGAATGAGCGTCCGCTCAGTCAGGTCACTGTCAAGGCCATCGTGGAGGACTGTGGGATCAACCGCAACACGTTCTACTACCACTTTGCCGATATCCCCTCCCTTGCGACCGAGATCATCACCGAACGAGCGGACAGCATTGTGCGGGAATACGCCAATCCGGAATCCCCGGCGGCCTGCCTGCATGCCGCCGTCCAGTTCATGACGGAAAACCGGCGGGCCGTTATGCATATGTACCGCTCGATCAGCCACGACACCGTCGCGTTCTATCTGATGCAGATCTGCCGCCACACAGTCGAGGCCTACGCGGCGGCCGCCTACGGCGATCTGCCGATCAGCAAGGAGGATCAGGATATCCTGATCCGTTTCTGGCAGTGCGAATGCTATGGTCAGATCGTCGAGTGGCTGTCGAACGATATGCGCTATGATATCCAGGCGCAGTTCGACCGGCTGTGTACGCTCTACCGCGGCGGCTTCGACGCGATGGTCACGCAGAGCCTTGGCATGGCGTCCCACTGAACGGCATACAGGCATTCGGTTCCGATTGCCCGTTTTCTTTTTACGCCGTGTGCGGTTATGATAGAAGGGAATAACATTATGGAGGTTGCGATATGGACACAAGCTTCATTCTTTCGTGTGAGTCCACCATCGATCTGCCCTATTCCTACTGCGAAGCGCGCGGGATCCCCGTGCTGTTCTACTCCTATCAGGTCGACGGCGTCAGCTATGAGGACGATATGGGACGCGACCCGGCGGCGCTGCCGCGATTCTACGGCTTTCTGGACGAGGGAAAGCTGCCGACCACCGCGCAGCTGAACGAATTCCAGTATGAATCCTTCTTCGATGCGCTGCTGCAGCAGGGCGACGTGCTGCATATCGCGTTCGGCTCCGGCATGACCGCCTCTGTGCAGAACGCCATGCTGGCCGCCGAGAGCCTGCGGGAAAAATATCCGGAGCGGAAGCTCGTCGTGATCGACTCGCTCTGCTCGTCCTCCGGCTACGGCCTGCTGGTCGACGGCGCAGCCGATCTGCGCGATGCCGGAAAGAGTATGGACGAGATCGCCGACTGGACGATGACCATGCGGCAGAACGTACACCATCAGTTCTACTCCACGGAGCTCAAATTCTACCGCCGCAGCGGACGCATGTCCGGCGCGGCCGCCGCGATCGGTACGGTGCTCGGCATCTGCCCGATCATGCGGCTGGACGACAAGGGCCGCATCATCGCCTACGATAAGGTCCGCGGCAAGAAAAACGCCGTCGCCCGCACCGTCGAGACCATGAAGCGCCACGCGCAGGGCGGTGCGGATTACGCCGGCAAGGCCTTCATCTGCCACTCCAACTGCCTGTCGGACGCGCTGGCGACCAAGGCCGCCGTGGAGGCCGCCTTCCCGCATCTGGACGGTGAGGTCCGCATCTGCGACATCGGCACGATCGTCGCCTCCCACTCCGGCCCCGGGACCGTCGCCGTCTTCTTCTTCGGCGACGCCCGCGCCCCGGAAGGCGACCCTGTCTGAGCCTATAAAAGCCTTTCCCTCTTCGGGAAAGGCTTTTTTCCGAAAAAGCTGTTGCCAAGCGGGGGGTTTTGTGCTAAAATGCATCTGATATCTGGAAAAGCGAGGAACGAGCTGTCCTGATTTCCAAGGGAACTGTGATCGAGGTTCCCAAGACCGGCTGCAGAGAGGACGGGGTGCTGAGAGCCGTCTGCCGGCGGAGATTTGGGGCTTTCTCTCGGGAGCTGCCGCCTGAACGGGTCTTCCCTACTAGGACGCGCCGGCATGGCCGCCGTTACCGGGCCAAAAGCAGCGCAGATTTTCTGCGAACAGCGGGTGGTACCGCGGAAGCCTGGTCTTTCGTCCCCTATCAGGACGGAGGGCTTTATTTTTTTTGTATTATGACGAAAAGGAGCATTCGTTTATGAAAGAACAACTGGAAAAGATCCGGCAGGAAGCGCTCGGCGCGCTGGACGGTGTCAAGGACGCCGGTGAGCTGGACGCGCTGCGCGTGCGGTTCCTCGGCAAGAAGGGCGAGCTGACGGGCGTTCTGAAGATGATGGGCAAGCTGTCTGCGGAAGAGCGCCCGGTCATGGGTCAGGTCGCAAACAACGTCCGCGCGGCCATCGAGGAAAAGATCGAGACGGTCCGCACGGAGCTCAAGGAGAAGGCGCTCGAGGCCCGGCTCGAGGCCGAGGCCATCGACGTGACCATCCCCGGCACGCCCGTGCAGCTGGGCCACCGGCACCCGATGAACAAGGCGCTCGACGAGGCCAAGGATATCTTCATCTCCATGGGCTTCAAGATCCTTGACGGCCCGGAGGTCGAGCTTGCCGACTACAACTTCACCAAGCTCAACATCGCCGAGAACCACCCTTCCCGCGATCGCAGCGACACGTTCTATGTGACGGATGACGAGGAAGTCCTCCTGCGCACGCAGACGAGCCCGATGCAGATCCGCGCCATGGAGGCCATCGGCCAGCCTCCCATCCGCATTCTGGCTCCCGGCCGCGTGTACCGCAAGGACGAGGTCGACGCGACGCACTCGCCGATGTTCCACCAGATCGAAGGTCTGGTCATCGACAAGGGCATCACGATGGCGGACCTCAAGGGCACGCTCGAGACGCTCATCAAGGCCATGTACGGTCAGGACTCCGTCATCCGCTTCCGCCCGCACCACTTCCCGTTCACCGAGCCGAGCTGCGAGGTCGACGTGCAGTGCTTCAACTGCCGCGGCAAGGGCTGCCCGACCTGCAAGGGTGAGGGCTGGATCGAGCTGCTGGGCGCCGGTATGGTGCACCCGAAGGTGCTGGCCGGCTGCGGCATCGATCCGGAGATCTATTCCGGCTTTGCCTTCGGCATCGGTCTGGAGCGTATGGCCATGCGCCGGTTCAAGATCAGCGACATGCGCATGATCTTCGAGAACGACATCCGCTTCCTGTCTCAGTTCTAAGGAGGGTATGACATGAATATTTCGAGAAAATGGCTCCGCGAATTCGTTGACATCACGGCTACGGATAAAGAATATGACTCTGTCATGACCCTCGCCGGTCAGAAGGTCGAGACGACCGAGCGCATGGACGCCGAGATCAAGAACGTCGTCGTCGGCAAGGTCCTTTCGATGAAGAAGCACGAAAATTCCGATCATATGTGGGTCTGCATGGTCGACTGCGGCGCGGGCGAGCCTGTGCAGATCGTCACCGGCGCGCAGAACGTGCATGAGGGCGATCTCGTCCCGGTCGCGCAGCACAACTCGTATCTGCCCAGCGGCATCCACATCACCAAGGGCAAGCTCCGCGGCGTCGAGTCCTGCGGTATGCTGTGCTCGTACAAAGAGCTGGGCCTGACTGAGCATGACTGCCCGGAGGCGTATGCCGACGGCATCTGGATCCTGAACGACGAGGGCTGCACGGTCGGCGAAGACATGAACATCGTCATCGGCAACGACGACTCCATCGTGGAATTCGAGATCACCAACAACCGCCCGGACTGCTACTCGCTCATCGGTCTGGCGCGTGAGACCGCCGCGGCGTTCAACGTGCCGATGAAGCACCATGAGCCGGTCGTCAAGGGCGGCGCAGAGGGCGATCTGGGCGAGCTGCTGGACGTTGACGTACAGGCGGACGATCTGTGCCCGCGCTACACGGCCCGTATGGTCCGCAACGTCAAGATCGCACCGAGTCCCAAGTGGATGCGCCAGCGCCTGCGCTCGGCCGGTATCCGCCCGATCAACAACATCGTCGATATCACCAACTATGTCATGGTCGAGTACGGCCAGCCGATGCACGCGTTCGACTACCGCTACGTGAAGGGCGGCAAGATCGTCGTCCGCCGCGCGGGCGAGGACAAGACGCTCACCACGCTTGACGGCAATGTGCGCAATCTCCAGCCCGATATGCTCGTCATCGCGGACGAGACCAAGCCGGTCGGCCTGGCGGGCGTCATGGGCGGCGAAAACAGTGAGATCGTGGACGATACGGTCGACGTGGTCTTCGAATCCGCCAACTTCCTCGGCTCCTCCATCCGCAAGACGGCGCTGGCGCTCGGCATGCGCACGGACGCCTCGGCCAAGTTTGAAAAGGACATTGACCCGATGCTGACTGTCCCGGCTGTCAACCGCGCGTGTGAGCTGGTCGAGATGCTGGGCGCGGGCGAGGTCATGGACGGCATGATCGACGTGCTGAACTATGTCCCGCAGCCAGTTACGGTCAAGCTCGAGCCGGAGCGCATCAACGCCCTGCTCGGCACCGACATCCCTGAGGCGGATATGATCGAGTATCTGCGCCGCGAGGAAGTGCCGGTCGTGGACGGCATGATCCAGGTCCCGTCGTGGCGGCCGGATCTGCGCGTCATGGCAGATATTGCAGAGGAAGTCGCCCGCTATTACGGCTACAACAATATCGAGACCACGCTGATGCGCGGCGCGACCACCATGGGCGGCTATTCGGACGCGCAGAAGCTTGAAAACGCTGCAGGCGCGGCGGCCAGAGCGATGGGCTACAGCGAGATCATCACCTACTCCTTCGTCTCCCCCGCTTCGTTCGACGCCATCCGCATCCCGGCTGACAGCCCGCTGCGCAGGACCGTCAAGCTCGTGAACCCCCTGGGCGAAGATACCTCCATCATGCGCACGGTCATCCTGCCCAGCATGCTGGATATCCTCTCCCGCAACTTCGCGTTCAAGAACAAGGGCGTGAAGCTCTATGAGATCGGCAAGATCTATCTGCCGAAGGACGGCGAAAAGCTGCCCGACGAGCCCAAGCGCATGGTCTTCGGCACCTACGGCGAGCATGAGAACTTCTTCACGCTCAAGGGCGAGATCGACGCGATCCTCGACCAGCTGAACGTGCATCCGGCGACCTATATCGCCGACACCAAGAACCCGAGCTATCATCCCGGCCGCTGCGCCGACATCGTGATCGACGGCAAGAAGATGGGCGTCATCGGCCAGATCCACCCGCTGGTCGCAGAGACCTACGGCATTGGTGGCGAGGTCTACGTTGCGGAGCTCGACTTCACGGGCCTGCAGGCCGTTCTCGCGCCGGAGCGCGTGTTCCACAGCCTGCCGAAGTTCCCGACGGTCAGCCGCGATCTGGCGCTGGTCTGCGAGGAATCGATGACGGTCGGCATGCTCGAAGCCTGCATTAAGAAGGCCGGCGGCAAGCTGCTGCGCTCGGTCCAGCTGTTTGACATCTACCGCGGCCCCGGCATTGCCCCGGGCAAGAAGAGCATCGCCTTCAGTCTTGAGCTGCGCGCGGACGACCGCACGCTCACCGACGAGGACACCACCGGCGTGATGAACGCGGTACTCGAAAAGCTCAAAAACGACCTCGGCGTTTCGCTGCGCTGAGTTTTATGCGAAAAAGGACGTGCCCGATGGGCACGTCCTTTTTGTCGGCCGGACGCTAAATCTTGTGCTTTTGGGGAAATTGTAACACAAATGAAATGTTGGACGCATTTACAAACCGGGCACAATATATTATGA
>ENA-UOIZ01000612-UOIZ01000612.1-human-gut-metagenome-genome-assembly--contig:-P88-NODE-612-length-34571-cov-8.870611_pt1 | contig 34571 bp, 27 predicted proteins | sample MGYA00242336_ERZ723883 | MGnify/ENA metagenome assembly ERZ723883 | reverse complement strand
ACTCAACAGTCTATGAAAGCCCCGTCCGCCAACGAGGTTTTCATAGACTGCTGATGGATGATACCTCGTGAGGGGATGGGGCGCAAACCGCCCCATCCCCTTTGAGGGAATCATTTTTCCGGACTATCTTTAGCCCATGGGAACGTAAACACCGTTCTCGATCACCACGGCGGCGGGCGCCTTGGAGATCATGCCGTTCTCGTCCCAGTGCATGCCGGTGCCGGTCAGGCCGTCAATGGTCATGGTGGCGAACTGAGCCTCCAGAGCGGTGCAGATTTCGGAAGCGGATTCGCTGCCGGTGATACCGGCGGCGGTCATGGCGTTGTACAGGGCGTAGATGACGTCATAGCCGTCAGCGGCGAACTGGTTGGGAACCAGACCATCCATCTTCTCCTTGAACTTGGCAACGAAGGACTGGGTCGCCTCATCGGAAGCGTTGGCATCGAAGGGGGTCATCAGAGCCAGGCCCTCGGCCAGAGAGGTGTCGAAGCCTTCCACGGTCAGGATGCCGTCCATGCCGTCGCAGCCGAAGAACTTGGGCGCGTAGCCGATCTTGTTGGCGTAGGACAGGATCTGAGCAGCCTCGGTGTAGTAGATGGGCAGGAACACCAGATCCGCACCGGCATCCTGGCACTGGGTCACCTGAGTGGACAGGTCAGCCTTGTTGTCGGCGGTGAAGGAAGTGGTGGCAACGATCTCCAGACCAAGCTCAGCGGCCTTGTCGGAGAAGCCCTTGTACAGGCCGGAGGAGTAGTCGTCGGAGGAATCGTAGATCACGCCGACCTTGGTGCCCAGCGCCTTGGTGGAAACCAGCTCAGCAGCGGAAGCGCCCTGGTTGGGGTCGGTGAAGCACATCTGGAAGATGTTGGCACCGGACAGAGCCAGAGACTCAGCGGAGGCGGAGGGGGTCAGGTTGAACATGTTGTCGGCAGTGGACTCGGGAGCTACGGCCAGAGCGGAACCGGTGGTAACCTGGCCGGCCATGACCTGCATACCCCAGTCCTTCAGGACGTTGTAAGCGGACACGGCCTTCTCGCCGTCGGCCTCGTCGTCCTGGGCGTTGAACTCGATCTGCAGGCCGCCCTTGGCGTTGATCTCCTCAACTGCCACTTCCATGCCGGCCTTAACAGCCAAGCCGTAAGCGGAAGCACCGCCGGTCAGAGGGCCGGACATACCGATCTTAACGGTACCGGCAGTAGCGGCAGCAGCAGCGGCGGTGGTCTCCGTCGCGGGCTTGCTGGAGGAGCATCCGGTGAACATTGCGGCTACCATCAGGGCAGCCATCAGCATAGCAAGTACTTTTTTCATGATAGTGTTCTCCTTTTTCATTTCTTACTATAAAAAAGCGGTTCGCCCAGGGCGTAACCGCTTCTTCATACCATGTGAAGCCCCGGTCACGCCGCTGCCACAAGCAGCAGTCGTACAACGCAAATGGACACCGCCAGAATCATGGCAGTGTCCAGAATGAGGCTAATTCGCGCAGAGGAACATGCCGCTGCCATGGTGCAGCGGGTAGAGCTGTAAGTGGTAGAAAACCGTGCCGTCATCGTCATGTACCTCCCGAAGAATTTTAGCATATTGTATCCCGCAGAAAGACATTTGTCAACGAGGAAAAGATTACAGAATCTTTTGCGTTTTTTCGCCTTTTTTGTGTATAACGCACAAGGGAACCTCCGATGAAATCGCCGCCGGTCAGAGGTGATTTCATCAGGGGTTCCCAAGGACATTATTCCCCGTCCAGGACGGACTTGCAGGCGGCGAGAACCTTGCTCAGAACCGGCACGCAGGTGGCGCTGCCGTAGCCGCCGTTCTCCACCACCACGATGAAGGCCAGGGGGTACTGCTCGTCCTCCACGAAGCCCGCGAACATGGCGTTGGATTTCTGTCCGCCCCCCAGCTGGCTGGTGCCGGACTTGGCGCAGACGTTCATGCCGTTAAAATTCCAGTCGCCGTAGACGCTCTGCACGTTGTTGCGCATGTAGGCCTTGACCTGGTCGGCCACATCCTGAGACATGATGCGGCCGGTGGTTTTCGTTTTTGCCTCGTAGGTCAGCTCTTCGCCGCTGCGAACCTCCGACACCAGATACGGCTCCGCGCCCACGCCGCCCCCGGCGATAGCGCCCATGAAGGTCATGTAGCGGGCGGGGTTGATGAGGTCGGTGTGCTGGCCGATGCAGCTCCACGCGAAGGACACCGGGGCGGTGTTGGAAATGTCGTAGTTGCCCTCGGCGGTGGTGACGCCGTCAAAGCTCAGGCTGTCCGTGACGCCGAACTGCTCCACGTACTTTACCATGTTCTTCTTCCCCACCAGCTCCGCGATCTGGGCGAAGGAGCAGTTGCAGGAATTGGCGAGAGCGGTTTTCAGGGTCAGGGTACCGTGGGCTTTTTCGCAGGTCACCTTTTCCGTGCCGTACTCGTAAGCGCCATAGCAGGTGAAGGTCTTGTCCAGAATGTCCGGGACGCAGTCCAGCGCCGCGGCAGTGGTGACCACCTTGAAAATGGAGCCGGGGACGTAGGTCGATTGTAAGAAGCGGTTCAGGTACACGCCGTCATACTGCCCGGAGGTGTCCGAGGCGATGTCCGGCACATTATCCGGGTCGTAGGTGGGCGTGGTCAGAGCGCAGAGGATCTCTCCCGTTTTATAGTTGTACACGCCGACGGTGCCTTTTCTACCCGCCATGGCGTCCAGCGCCGCGTTCTGCACCCTCGCCGACAGCGTCAGGGTCATCTTGCCCCCCTCGCCGCTGCTGTCGTATACGCCGCTGACCAGGTCGAAGCCCGCCATTTTCCCCGCGTAGTGGGAGACGGCGGAGGCGCTGATGTAGCCCTTCCGGTCGCCCAGCCAGTGGAGCGTGGACTGGCGGGTTGCGGCATCAGAGGAATAGGTGCGCTCCTCGGTAATGTCCAGCAGCACGTTCCCGGAACGGTCGGTCACCGTGCCGCAGCCGATGTTGGCGTTGTTATACACATGGGGGGAGCCGGGAAAGGTCACCCATTCCCCCGCCTGAGTCACGTACTCCCACAGGAAGAACATCATGCCCCCCAGAAGCACAGCCAGGAACAAGCCCATGATCCAGGTTCTTTTGGTTACGCGGTTCATCCGCTCACGCTCCCTTCTTGTTCAGGCGGACGGCAAAGCTGGCATTCTGCCGGGTATCCGCCGCCTTGACGAAGGCCAGCAGCCCCCAGGCGCCAACCATGCTGGTGCCGCCGTTGCTCAGAAACGGGAAGGTCACGCCGGTGAAGGGCAGAATATCCAGCGTGCCGAGACAGTTCAGAATGGTCTGAATCACCAGAATGCTGGCGGCGGTGCAGGCGCCGATGGAATAGAAGCTGCTTCGTGCGACCCGTGCGGTACGGATGGCAAAGAAGCCGTAGGCCGCCACGCACAGCACCATCATCACCGCCACGATCAGCCCCCATTCCTCGGAGATGGTGGCAAAGGCGATGTCGGAATCCGCCGCGAACACGTGTTTCAGGAAGCCCTGTCCCGGCCCCAGACCGAACAGGCCGCCGGAGGCCACGCACATCAGCGCCTGAACCTGCTGGTAACCGGCATTCAGGGGGTCGTCCCACACATGCCGCCACACGGAGAACCGCCGCAGGGCATGGGGCGCGATTTTCAGCGCCAGCACTCCCGCAAAGATCAGCGCCGTAACGGCCAGCGCCACGGTGCCCATACTGCCGGAACGAAGATACGCGATCACAAGGAAGGCGCAGAAGAAAATCAGCGCCGTGCCGAAATCGTTCATCAGGGCAAGCAGGCCGCAGATGAGAATGGAATAGGCGATAAAAATGTAAATATTCCGCTTACTCATGATTCTGTCCATGGTGGACGCGCCGGCATAGACGAAGCAGACCTTGCTCAGCTCCGACGGCTGCAAGGACAGGCCGCCGATGACCAGCCAGTTTTTCGCGCCGTAATACTCGGTGCCGAACACCAGCGTCACCATCAAAAAGCCCACGCCCGCCACCGTGGCCAGATACCGGACGACCTTCGCCCGTTCCAGATCCCGCAGCGACCAGCCGATGACGAGGAACGTCACCACCCCCAGCGCCATGGCGGCAAGCTGCTTCACCGTCTCCCCCGGCTTTACCGTGGCGATGGCGGCCATACCCATGGTACACAGGAAGAACGCCATGGTCTCCACCTCAAAGGACTTCCGGCGGATCATGCAGTAGAAAATGTACAGCAGCCACTGGCTCAGGAAAATGCCGCCGAAGCCCATGAGAACGCTGGCGATCGTCTCGTGCTCCCCGCCCAGCAGGAAGCCCAGCAGCATCAGGCACTGCAAGATGGACAGCACCATCAGATTCGCCACGCTGTCCCAGCCGCTGGCTGCCTTGGTGCGAAGCTCTGCCTGACGCGCCTCCTGATGCTCCGTAATGGGCTGGAGCTGCATTTCCACACCGCCGATGGAGATACGGTCTTTTGGCTTCAACGCGCAAATTTGAACCTTTCTGCCGTTGACCAGCGTTCCGTCCTTGGAACCGGCGTCCGTGATCGTCCAGCTGCCGTCGTCGTACCGGGTCAGGACCGCATGGTTCCGGGACACGGTGGGAAAGTCGATGGTCACGTCGCTGGATTTGCTCCGGCCGATGACGTTCTCCCAATGGGTGATGGGGATTTGACTGCCGTCGGTCATGTTCAGCCACGCCCAGATCTCCGGCTCCCGCCGGAAGGTCAGCAGGGGCAGGACGCAGCGCAGAAGCAGTATGGCGCTGAGCACCGGTACGGCATAGCGCAGAATCCCCACATAGGAGCCTGCGTAATTTTCCTGGGCCAGCGTCAGCGATTCCAGGATATTCTGCATACCATCACCCTCCTTTCTTCGGGTAATTCTTATGTTTAATAAAATGACACATTTTCGTTCAGATGTCAAATGAACATTTTCTTAAGGCGAGCCGCAGTGTTGCCTTAAGCTTCCATTTCCCGCAGAATTTTGATTTCCCCGGCGTAGCCGGGCAGCTCGTTGGGCGTTTCCAGAATCATGGGCTTGTCCTTGAGCTGCGGGTGGTTCACGATGCGGCGGAAGGTTTCCAGCCCCAGGCTGCCTTTTCCCAGGCATTCATGGCGGTCTTTGTGGCTGGCAAAGGGGTTCTTGCTGTCGTTCAGGTGCAGGGCGTGCAGCCGGTCCAGACCAATCACCCGGTCAAATTCCGCCAGTACACCGTTCAGGTCGTTCACGATGTCGTAGCCGCCGTCGTAGACGTGACAGGTGTCCAAACACACGCCCACGTTTTCGCTTCCCACGGCGTCCAGAATGTCCCTGAGTTCCTCAAACCGTCCGCCGATCTCGCTGCCCTTCCCCGCCATGGTTTCCAGCAGCACCGTCACCGGATAGTCGTGGCGCAGGGCGTTTTTCAGGGCGGCAGCAATGTAGTCGATTCCCGCCTGGGTTCCCTGCCCCACATGGCTGCCAGGGTGGAAATTGTAGAAATTTCCGGGAAGCGCCGCCATGCGCCGCAGATCGTCCTCCAGAATCCCCGCGGCAAAGGCTCTGGCGTCCGCGTCAGCGGTGCAGAGATTCATAGTATACGCCCCGTGGGCGACCAGTTTGCCAAAGTGATTTTCTTCCAGCATGGCGGCCGCTTTTGCCGTGTCCGCCGGATCCTCCGGTTTTGCCTTGCTGCCCCGGGGATTCCGGGTGAAAAACGCGAAGGTATTCGCCCCGATGGACAGCGCAGTCTTCACCATCGCCGCGTTTCCGCCGGATGCGGAAAGATGACAGCCAAAATAACCCAAAACACTCACTCCTTTTTGGGTATTATAGCATATTCCACGGGAAAAAGCAAATTTTCTCTTTCCCCCGGCAGCGCAGATGTGCTATAATGTCAGGAATAACCGCCGGGAGGAATTCTCATGCCCAAGTCAGACAATCAGAAGCTGAAAATCCTGTACATCCTCGACTACCTGCAAAAAAATTCTCACCAGGATCACCCGGTGAGAACGTCGGAGCTTCTTTCCATGCTGGAAGAGCACGATATTGTCTGCGACCGCAAGACCGTCTACTCGGACATCGCGGCCCTGCTGGATTACGGCGTGGACATTCTCTCCATTCCCGGAAAGAACGGCGGCTACTACATCGCCTCCCGGAATTTTGAGCTGCCGGAACTGAAGCTGCTCATCGACGCCGTCCAGTCCAGCCGGTTCCTCACGGAGAAAAAGTCCCGGGAGCTGATCGAAAAGCTGTGCAGCCAGTGCAGCGTCCACGACGCAAGGCTCATGCGCCGGGACGTGTTGGTTTCCGGGCGGGTCAAAAGCATGAACGAGTCCATTTACTTCAACGTGGACGCCGTTCAGGAGGCCATCGCCCAGAATAAGCAGATCACCTTCCGGTATTTTGACTGGGACTTGGGCGGCATACGGAAATACCGGGACAAAAGCTATCAGGCAAGCCCCTACGGTCTGTGTCAGGACAACGAAAACTGCTACCTGCTCGCCCACTCCCTGCGCCACGGCGTGACCTCCTACCGCCTTGACCGCATGAGCAATATCCGCCTGACGGAGGAAAGCCGCACCCCCTGCCCGGAACTGGCGGGCAATGCCCTAGCGGAACACGCCTCCCGGCTGTTTCAGATGTTCTCCGGGGAGGAAACCGCCGTGAAGCTGCGCTTCGACCGGAGTCTGATCAACGTAGTGGTAGACCGCTTCGGCAAGGACATTATCTTAATTCCCGACGGGGACGATCATTTTGTCTTTACCGTCAATGTGGCGGTGTCCCCCATGTTCCTAAGCTGGGTCATCGGCTTCGGCGGCAAGGCGAAAATTTTGTATCCCCAAAGCGTGGCCGATGCCTGCGTCCAAATGTGCCGGGAAGCGGCGAAACAATACCTAGGGAACCTCTGATTAAATCGGCAAGAGCTGTGAGCGAGAGATTTTTCGGCCAATCGAGGTATCGAAAACGGCGGAATACTGTATGTATTTCCCGCTTTTGATACCGAAGGGTGGGCGAAAAAGATCCGCTCACAGCCGCAGACGATTTATTCAGAGGTTCCCTAGACCAGCTTGAATGAGTCAAACACGTCCCGCCACACGATCTGGGACTTTTCCGTGGTGTCCGCGTCCCGGAGGACGGACAGGCAGTAGTGGTAGTTCCCGTCGTCCAGAATCACCGCCCTGCCCAGCTGGTCGCCGTTCTCCCCCGCCGATGCCCAGACGAAGTCATACCGCTTTGCCCCGTCCTGCGCCGTTTCCATCACCGTCAGATTGTCCGGGGTGTAGCCGGAGATCCGCTGAATGGTGGCGCTTAAATCCCCGCCGCCGACGGTCTCGACGATGATCTCATAGTCCTCGCTGAGATAGACCTGCTCCGAGTCGCTTTCCAGCACCGGCGCCACGGCGTTGTCCGGCAGGCGGACGGAAATTTCCCCCGGCTGCGCCATCACCGGCTGAATGATATCGTCCGACACGGTTTCCAGCGTTTCCTCCGCAGCGCAGCCGCACAGAAGCGACGCCAGCGCCAGTAAAATCCATAGCTTTTTCACAAAAATCCCTCCCGAAAGGAAATCAGTATGAAAGATCTTCTCCTTCTTTACCTCGTTACAATCAATGCGGCCGGTTTTGTGCTTATGCTTGCGGACAAGCACAAGGCAAAGAAAAAACTCTGGCGCATTCCGGAAGCGACCCTGATGACCGTTGCGGCGCTGGGCGGAAGCGTGGGCAGTTTGCTGGGTATGTACACAGTGCGTCACAAGACGAAGCATCCCAAATTCACCATCGGAATCCCGCTGCTGCTGGCCGGTCGGATCGACGCGACGCTGAACGCGGAAGTGGTCTTCGCGGACTACCAGAAAGCCCATCCCGAAGCCAACATCAAAATTGCGGCCTATTCCGACGATGTGGAGCAGGTCGCCATCCCCGTCCGCAAGAGCGCCGACACGGCAACGCTGCTGGCCGCTATCAATCAGGCACTGGCAGAGCTGGACGCTGACGGAACATTGACCGAGCTGTCGGTCAAGTATTTCGGGACGGATATTTCCAAGATGTCCTGACCTTTGCAAAAATCACCGGGAGCAGCCCATTTTGGACTGCTCCCGGCTCTTTTTCCTCCAACGGTCAGTAGCCAAACATCCGGCTGACCACATTGCCGTCGATGGCGTTCAGGGTCAGCATGGGCTGGGTCACATAGCTCGCGCCCTTTTTCATGGACTCCGAGGCGTTGTCTCCGGGCTCATACCAGTCCCACGTTCCCCAGAAATCCCACACGGGAACGATCGTCCCCTGCAAGGAGCCTTTATCCCGGATGCGCATCAGCGACAGGGAGACCTTCGTAATCTCCACGTCCATGTATGTCTCGTCGCCGTTGATCTTGTCGATCTCCACGAGACTGCGGGCTTCCGACGGGCCGATGACCACCACAGGCAGCATGGTGTTTGCGATGGACGCAATGTCTTCAAAGGGCATAAGGGCGGTCTGCGTTTCCTTGACAACCGGCTCGGTGCTGGGAGCGTCCCACTCGAAGGAAAGAATGCCGTCCCTCCCCACCGTGATCCAGACGCTTTCCATGTACCAGGAAACGGTATCCGCATTGGTTTCCTCTGAGCAGCGGTAAGTCCAGTACTGATGATCCTCTCCGATGGCTGGATCGCTGAACACACGATCCTCCCGGATGCCGGGAATGGGCACGCCGTTTACGCTGGGGGTATAGTAAAGCTCCCATGTGCCCTTCCGCTCGCCCTCTCTGGGCGTCTGCGCGTCGGCCAGAACCATATCGCCCAGCCCAAGCTCCCGCATCACCTCATCCGCCCTGGCAATGGCGTCCTCTTTGGAAATGCTGCCCCAGTCGGTGCTGCGGTAATACTTAAAGTCGCTGTTGACAATTGTCGCGTTCGTCCAGTCCCCGCCGAAGCGGTTCATGATGTTGATTTCGTACTTGGCTCCATCCACGGTCGCATTGCCGCTGACCTCATTGGGCGTTCCGGAATCCTCGAAGCCGTGGATGATGGGCTTTTCCTCCGGTGCCTTTGCCATTTCCGCGGTGTAATAGGCGATTAGCTCCTTCCGGCGTTCTTCCAGCTGCTCCGGCGTCTGTTCCGGGGCGTCCGGGTCTGCGTGCCATTCGGGGGAGTTGACATAATCAATGGAATCCTGACACTCCTGCTTCGTCATGACAGTGCTGTAGAGCGGCTGTCCCTTCAAAAGCACCCGCAGTAGGGTGTCCACATCCTCCTGCGTAAAATCCCGGGGCGTCACGGTGGCGGTGGGAAGCACCGTCCCCAACTCCGCCACCACCTGCGCATCGGCGTGGATGGTAAGTCTTCCCTCCTGACTGACCCAGTCCCCGGTGAATTTTTCCGGGAAGGTGTACTCCGTCTGCTCTTTGGCGCTCTGCTCAAGCAGCATCGCCTGATTGACGGTGGTGGGTTCGGCGGGCGTCCGGCCTTTGCCGCAGCCGGGCAGCATGAGAAGCGCCAGCGTGAAGGCGGCAAAACGAACTATTTTCTTTTTCATGGTAACACTTCCTTTCTTTGGATGGTTCCAGAATACCATAGCCAGAATCAAAAGAGTTTACCGGCACGTTACCGTTTGATTACCGATGGCGATTCTGGCGGTCGTTCCTTCTCCGAGAGTACTTTCCAGCGTCAGCGTTCCACCGTGGACGGCGGCGATCTCCCGCACCAGCGCCAGTCCCAGGCCGAAGCCGCCGTTTGCCTTGCTCCGGGAGGGGTCGCCCATGTAGAAGGGGTCGGTCACTCTTTGCAGATCTTTTTTGGGGATGCCCCGGCCATGGTCGGCGATGGTGAAGCCCATCTCCGACGCCTGAATCCGGATGGTCTGCCCCGGTGCGGATGCCTTGGCGCTGTTTTCCACGAGATTGACAAGGGCAATGCACATCAAATCCTTGTCCACGGGCAGAATGTCCCCGTTGCAGGTGATTTCCAGAGAAGTTCCGTACTTTTCCATGACCGGCCGGGTCAGCTCCCGCACCTGTGTCAGCAGCTCCGGCACGGACACCGGCGCTATCTTCGCGTTCTTTTTCATGGAAAGCAGCGTCAGCAGCTTTCTGACCATGGTTTCCAGCCAGTGGAGCTGGGCGTCCATACTGGTGAGCAGCGCTTCCTGCTTTTCTTCGGGAAGGTAGACATTTCGCAGAGTGTTCACGTTCAGGAGCAGAGACGTCAGGGGTGTTTTCAGCTCGTGGGTGACCGCGCCGACAAAGAGCTTCTGCCGCTCGTTCTGTTCCCGAAGAGTGTCCACGTGGGTCTCCACCGCCAGCGCCATCCGGTTGAAATTCCCCGCCAGAGTGCTCACTTCGTCCTGAGAAACGACAGGGACGCGCTGGCTGTAATTCCCGTCCGCGATGCTGCCGGCGGCTTCCGAAAGCCGGGACAGCGGGCGAAGCGTCCGGGAGATCATCCAGTAAACCGCCCCAAGCCCCAAAAGGCCAATGGACAGCGCCAGCAGCGCAAACCGTCCGCTGAGCTGCCAGAGCTGGGAATATATGTAGGTGGCGTCCGCCGCCAGATACACGCTGCAATCCATCCCCCAGACATCCGTGACCCTGCCCAGAATCAGAAAATGCCTGCCGCCCGCGCAGGCTCTGGCTGATTGCGTACCGCCGCAATGGACATCCAGATAGCGTTCCGGGTCGATCTGGGCGGACGCGCTCAGGCACTCTCCATTGACAACGAGGGCGCTTCCCGGCACGCTGCAGGAACGGAAGCAGTAGGTCAGCAGCACTTTCCGGGCGAGAGGGTCGAGGCCGTCGGTGGGGCTGCGGTAGACAGCTGCCCCGAAATCATCCACCAGGTCGTTCAGGGTTTCCTCCGTACTTCCAAAAAGGGCTTCATAGGACTGCTCCCGCACCTGCCAGAGCATGGCCGCCGTCAGGCTCACCGCCACGGCAAACAGCAGCGCCGCGCAGAGAATTGTCAGTTTTGTTTTCAGCTTCATCGTTCCTCCAACCGGTAACCGGCCTTTGAGATGGTGCGGATTTCCTCGGACAGGTTCAGCTTTTTCCTGAGATTGGCAATGCGCACGTCCACGGTGCGGATGTCCCCGAAATAGTCCTGCCCCCAGATCTCGTTCAGGATGCGCTCCCGGGAAACCGTGCGGTTCTTGTTCTTCATCAGCACCGCCAGCACGTCAAATTCCAGCGGCGGCAGGGGGATCTCCTCCCCACTCCTGCTTAAGCGGCGGTTGCCGTTGTCCAGCGTCAGGTCGCGAAAATGGTAGATTTCATTGAATTTACCGCTGCGCCTGAGTACCTTTTCCATGCGCACCATCAGGGCGAGCATATCGAAAGGCTTGGCGATGTAATCCTCCGCGCCGCCCCGCAGTCCCTGCACCTCATGTTGGGCGTCGTTCATGGCGGTCAGGCAGATGACGGGGATTCCGTATTCCTGTAGTTTGGGGAGCAGCGTAAAGCCGTCCACCCCGGGCAGCATCATGTCCAGCAGCGCAAGATCGTAGTCGTGGTCTGCTGCCAGCGCGTTCCACGCGGCAAGGCCGTTATCAAAAGCGGTCACGGTGTAGTCCGCGCATTCCAGATTCAGCCGCAGCACCTGGGCGATGGCCGCGTCGTCCTCGATGATCAGAATATGGTTGCTCATGGAATCCCCTCCATCTGGCGTTTTCGTCATTATAGCACAGTACCGTGCCCGTGTGTTTACCAAAATATTACTGTTTTTGCGATACTGCAAAAGCCGCCGTTTTTGCAAAACGGCGGCTTTTCAGCTCTTAATGATTACGTTCCATTCCCACGCAGTTCGATGATCTGGTCACGCAGTACGGCAGCGTACTCGTATTCCATCATCTTCGCCGCTTCCTTCATCTGCTTTTCCAGACGGGCGATCTCCTTTTCCTTCTCCACCTTGGTCATCTTCACGCCGGTTCTGCCCTTGCGTTCGGCAGTGGGAGACGAAATCTCGATCAGATCCCGCACAGACTTGATGATAGTCTTCGGGACGATCCCATGGGCTTTGTTGTAGGCATCCTGAATCTCCCGGCGGCGGGCTGTCTCGTCGATGGCCGCCCGCATGGCGGGGGTGACCGAGTCGGCGTACATGATGACCCTGCCCCCCGCGTTCCGGGCGGCGCGGCCGATGGTCTGAATGAGACTGGTCTCGCTGCGCAGGAAGCCCTCCTTGTCCGCGTCCAGAATGGCCACCAGACTGACCTCCGGCAGGTCGAGTCCCTCACGCAGCAGGTTGATGCCCACCAGCACGTCGAATTTTCCCATCCGCATATCCCGGATGATCTCCATCCGTTCCATGGCGCCGATGTCCGAGTGCATATAGCGCACCTTGATGCCCGCCTTTTGCAGGTATACCGTCAGGTCCTCCGCCATCTTCTTGGTCAGGGTCGTCACCAGAACACGCTCGTTTCTGGCGGTGCGGGCGTTGATCTCCCCGATCAGGTCGTCGATCTGCCCCTCAATGGGACGCACCTCCACCTCCGGATCCAGCAGTCCGGTGGGACGGATGACCTGCTCCACCGTCTGGCCGGAACGGGTGCGCTCGTAGTCGCCGGGTGTGGCGGAAACGTAAATCACCTGATTGATCTTCTGGTCGAATTCCGGAAAGTTCAGGGGGCGGTTGTCGTAAGCCGAGGGCAGACGGAAGCCGTAATTCACCAGCGCATCCTTCCGGCTCCGGTCTCCGGCATACATGGCGCGGCACTGGGGCAGGGTCACGTGGCTCTCATCGATAAACATGAGATAGTCCTTGGGGAAATAGTCCAGCAGCGTGGTGGGCGGCGTCCCCGGCGCCCGTCCCTGAATTACACGGGAATAATTCTCGATGCCGTTGCAGAAGCCGATCTCCGTCAGCATTTCCAAGTCATAGGCCGTCCGCTGGGCGATTCGCTGGGCTTCGATGAGCTTGTCGTGGGCGCGGAAGAAGGCCACCTGATCGTCACACTCCCGCTGGATTTCCACCATTGCCCGCTGCAATTTTTCCTTGGAAGCAACGTAATGGCTGGCGGGATAGATGGCCACGTGGTCAACATACCGCTCCGCAATGCCGGAAACGGCGTTGATCTCGCTGATCCTGTCCACCTCGTCTCCGAAAAACTCCACCCGGATGGCACGTCCCGACCAGTAGGCGGGATAGATTTCCAGCGTGTCCCCCCGAAGGCGGAACTTGTTCCGGGAGAAGTCCAGATCGTTCCGCTCATAGCGGATCTCCGTCAGCTTTTTCAGTACGCTGTCCAGCGGGTACTCCTGCCCCACCCGCAGGGAAATGACCATGCTCTTATAGTCGATGGGGTCGCCCAGACCGTACAGGCAGCTGACCGAGGAAACCACGATCACGTCCCGCCGCTCAAACAGCGCGGAAGTCGCCGAGTGACGGAGACGGTCGATCTCCTCGTTTACGGAGGCGTCCTTTTCAATGTAGGTGTCCGTGTGGGCGATGTAGGCTTCCGGCTGGTAGTAATCGTAGTAGGAAATGAAGTATTCCACCGCGTTTTCCGGAAAAAACTCCCGGAATTCCGAGCAGAGCTGAGCGGCCAGCGTCTTATTGTGCGCCAGCACCAGCGTCGGGCGGTTCAGCTTTTCAATGACCGAGGCCATGGTAAAGGTCTTGCCGGAGCCGGTGACGCCCAGCAGCGTCTGCTCCCGCAGTCCCCAGTTCACGCCGTTTACCAGCGCGCTGATGGCCTCCGGCTGATCGCCGGAGGGCTTATAGTCCGATACCAGCTTGAATTTGTCCATAATAACTCCCTTCATCCAGCCGGTAGCCCGACTGCACCATGGAGACATAGTCCCCGTCCGCCACCACGATGTGGTCGGCCAACTGAATTTCCACCGCGTTTAAGGCCATGGCCACCCGGCAGGTGGTCTGCACGTCCTCGCTGGAGGGCACCGCGATGCCGCTGGGATGGTTGTGCGCCAGAACCACCGTGGTAGCGTTGGCAGCCAAGGCCGTCTCCACGATCTTCCGCACGGAGATTCCCGCTGAGTTCACGCTCCCCTGCCCGACCTCCTTGCAGCACAGCACCTTGCATTTGGCGTCCAGACACAGCAGAAACACCGTTTCCACGTTCCGTCCGAAGAAGAACGGCACCAGATATTCCCCGCAGGCCTGCACCGTGGGCAGAATTTTCTCCCGCATGGTCCGGTCAACCTGATAGTACCGCGCCACGTCGTTCATGAGGCTGAGCAGCAGTGCCGACTGTTCGCCCACGCCCTTGACCTTCCGCAGTTCCTCCACCGGTGCTTCCAATACCTGATACAGGCTGCCGAAATGGTCCAGCAGCGCATGGGCGATGGGGTTGGTGTCCTGCCGGGGAACACTGAAAAACAGCAGCAGCTCCAGCACCTGAATGTCCGTGAAGCTCTCCAGCCCTTCCTCCAGAAAGCGCTGCTTCAGCCGCTGGCGGTGTCCGTCATGAATCGACATATTTTTCACCTCGTAGTTCTTACCCCTTGCTATTTTGTCCCGTTTCCGCTAGAATGAGAAATGAAAAAAACGTCGAATCTTGCCGGGAAAGTTTTCACCCATTCTGCGCATGATAGGACTGCTAGGAGGATCGTCATGGAAGAAAAGAAAGATACGCTGGGAATGCTGGATCTGGTGATCCGCCCCGGCTTCTGCGTAAAAGAAAATCAGATCATCAAGGTCAATCAGGCCGCCGGGAGCCTTTTCATCACCCCCGGCACGGATGTCCGCCCGCTGCTTCTGACCGGCGCGGAGGAATACGCCGCATTCACAGGCGGGTGCCTGTATCTGACGCTGAACCTGTCCTCCCACAGCTGCGGCGCGTCGGTCACACGGGTGGACGACATTGATGTATTCCTGCTGGAACAGGAATCGGACAACGGCGAGCTTCGCTCCATGGCGCTGGCCGCCCGGGAGCTGCGGGAGCCGCTGACCAACGTGATGATCACCGCCGACAGCCTGTTCCCCCTCTGCGCTGCGGAGAGCAGTCCCCGGGCGGCAGAGCAGGTCGCCCGCCTGAACCGGGGACTGTTCCAGATCCTCCGGATCATCGGCAATATGTCCGACGCCGAGCGCTGCGCCGCCGTCTCCCACCAGGAAACGGTGGACATTCCGGCGCTGTTCGCCGAATTCTTTGAAAAGGCGGAGACCCTTGTCTCTCACACCGGCATCACCCTGACCTACGAGGGGCCTGACCAGCCAATCTACGGTCTTGCCGACCGGGAACAGCTGGAACGGGCGGTTCTGAACATCCTGTCCAACGCCATCAAATTCACCCCGAAGGGCGGAACTGTCACGGCCAAGCTGACCCGCAGCGGCCGGATGCTCCGCCTGAGCGTGACGGACAGCGGCTCCGGCATTGCCCAGAGCGTCCGCAGCAGCGTCTTCTCCCGGTATCTCCGCCAGCCCGCTCTGGAGGACAGCCGGTACGGCATCGGCCTTGGCATGGTGCTCATCCGCACCGCCGCCGCCCACCATGGGGGCGCCGTCCTCATCGACCAGCCCGACGGCGCGGGTACCAGAATCACCATGACCATGTCCATCCGTCAGAGCAAGCAGGCAACGCTTCGCTCCAACGTCCTGCGGGTAGACTACGCCGGAGAGCGGGATCACGGGCTGATCGAGCTTTCCGAGTGCCTTCCCACAGAGCTGTATGAATGATTTCCCCGTCCGGTCTGCTGAGCAGACCGGACATTTTTTACAGATAAGACTTCAGATACTGTCCCGTATAGCTTTCGGGAATCTGCGCCACTTCCTCCGGCGTGCCGGACGCGACCAGCGTTCCGCCGCCGTCGCCGCCCTCGGGGCCGAGGTCGATCAGATAGTCCGCCGTCTTGATGACGTCCAGATTGTGCTCAATGACCAGAACGGTGTTCCCCGCCTCCACCAGCCGCTGCAAAACCTCAATGAGCTTATGCACGTCGGCGGCGTGAAGGCCGGTGGTCGGCTCGTCCAGAATATAGATGGTCTTTCCCGTGGAGACCCGCGCCAGCTCCGTCGCCAGCTTCACCCGCTGGGCTTCGCCGCCGGAGAGGGTCGTGCTGGACTGCCCCAGCTTCACATAGCCAAGACCGACCTCCACCAGAGTCTGGGCTTTTCTGCGGATCTTCGGCAGATTCTCGAAGAAATCCACCGCTTCCTCCGCGGTCATGTCCAGCACCTGGGCGATGTTTTTCCCCTTGTAGTGGACTTCCAGCGTCTCCCGGTTGTACCGCGCGCCGTGACAGACCTCACATGGAACGTAAACGTCCGCCAGAAAGTGCATTTCGATCTTCACAAGGCCGTCGCCGCAGCAGGCTTCGCACCGGCCGCCCTTGACGTTGAAGCTGAACCGTCCCGGCCCATAGCCCCGGATCTTCGCCTCGTTGGTGGACGCGAACAGGTCCCGGATATCGTTGAACAGCCCCGTGTAGGTGGCGGGGTTGCTTCGGGGCGTCCTGCCGATGGGGCTTTGGTCGATGTCGATGACCTTGTCCAGATACTCCATGCCGTCAATGCCGTCACAGAGACCGGGACGGGTACGGGCATGGTTCAGCGTGGCAAGCAGGGTCTTGTTCAGAATTTCATTGACCAGACTGGACTTTCCCGAACCGGACACGCCGGTGACGCAGACGAAGGTTCCCAGGGGAATGTCCACATCCACATTTTTCAGATTGTTCTCCCGTGCGCCGCGAATGCGCAGGAAGTTGCCGTTCCCCGCCCGCCGGGTAGCGGGAACCGGGATTTTCTTCACGCCGGACAGGTACTGTCCCGTTACGGAACGGGGGCAGTTTATGATATCCTCCAGCGTTCCCGCCGCCACGATCTCGCCGCCGTGACTGCCCGCGCCGGGACCAACATCTACAATAAAATCGGCGGCGCGCATGGTGTCCTCGTCGTGCTCGACAACGATCAGGGTGTTGCCCAAATCCCGCAGGTGCTTCAGCGTCCCCAGCAGCTTATCGTTGTCCCGCTGGTGCAGACCGATGGACGGCTCGTCCAGAATATACAGCACGCCCATCAGGGACGAACCGATCTGGGTAGCCAGCCGGATCCGCTGGCTCTCGCCGCCGGACAGGGTTCCCGCCGACCGGGACAGGGTCAGGTAGCTCAGTCCCACATCCGTCAGGAATTGCAGGCGGGACTTGATCTCCTTGACGATCTGCTCGGCCACCATGGCCATACTGCCCTCCAGACGAAGATTTTTCATAAATTCCAGCTCGTCCCGGACGCTCATGCGGCAAAAGTCCATAATGCCAATGCCGCCCACCGTCACCGCCCGGGCGATCTCCGATAAGCGGTCGCCGTGGCACTGGGGGCAGGGCGCGGTGGCCATGCACTCCTCCAGCTCCTTCCGGGCGGCGTCCGATTGCGTTTCCCGGAAGCGGCGGGAAATGTTGTTGAGAATGCCCTCAAAGGGCTGCTCCAGCACGCCCATACCGTTGCCCCGGTTGTAGCTCATGCGCAGCTTTTCCCCCTTGGTGCCATAGAGGATCACGTCCATCACGTCCTCGGGCAGGTTCTTCACCGGTTCCGTCAGGGAAAAATGATATTTTTGCGCCAACGCCTCAAAATACATACGGAAGATGGAATCCGTCCGGGCGCTCTGCCAGCCGGACGCCTGAATCGCACCATCGAAAATGGACTTGTTCTTGTCCGGAATCACCAGATCGGCGTCGGCGATCAGCTGGAAGCCCAGACCGGTGCAGCTGGGGCAGGCACCCGCCGGGTTGTTGAAGGAGAACATTCGCGGCTCCAGTTCCGTCAGGCTGATGCCGCAGTCCTCGCAGGCGTAGTTCTGGGAAAAGCTCAGCTCCTCCCCGGTGGCGGGCAGCTCGATGGTCACAAGGCCGCCGGAGTGGCTGCAGGCCGTCTCAATGGAGTCCGTCAGGCGGCGGCGCAGGCCGTCCTTCAGCACCAGCCGGTCAACCACCAGCTCGATGGTGTGCTTCTTGTTCTTCTCGCAGGGGATGTCCTCGGTCAAATCATAGAGAATACCGTCCACCCGCACCCGGGCGAAGCCGGACTTCCGGGCATCCTCGAACACCTTCTTGTGCTCGCCCTTCTTCCCCCGGATGACCGGGGACAGGACGATAAAGCGCGTCCCCTCTCCCAGGGCTTCCACTCTGTCCACGATCTGGTCGATAGTCTGGCGGCGGATCTCCCTGCCGCACTTCGGGCAGTGGGGAACGCCCACCCGCGCCCACAGGAGGCGGAGATAATCGTAGATTTCCGTCACCGTTCCCACGGTGGAGCGGGGGTTTTTCGAGGTGGTCTTCTGGTCAATGGAAATGGCCGGGGACAGGCCGTCGATGGAGTCCACGTCCGGCTTGTCCATCTGCCCAAGGAACTGGCGGGCGTAAGAGCTTAAGCTCTCCACATACCGTCTCTGCCCCTCGGCGTAAATGGTATCGAAGGCCAGACTGGACTTGCCGGAACCGGAAAGTCCGGTGAAAACCACCAGCTTGTCTCTGGGGATGGTCAGGTTCACGTTTTTCAGATTGTTCTCCCGCGCGCCCTGAATGATGATCTTGTCGTTCATACTATATGATGCTCCCAAATGCGTAAAAATCTGTATTCGTTAGTATATCACAAAACCCCAAATCTCTCAAGATATTTTTCAAACAAAATTTCGTTTTCCACGCCATCTCAATATTCTGTTTTCTTCGCCAGAAACGCCCGGATTTTTGTTTGTTTTTTCGGCGTTATTTCACATTTATTCATATTGCTTTTTCCAGTGCCGGGATGATATAATGGATGCGTAGATTTGCGTCCGGGCTGTTGCCGGGGGGCAGAAAAAAAGAAAAAGTGAGGTATTCATCCGATGATTGCTTACGGTGAAAACATTCAGGTTTTCTGCGGCAATTCCAATCCCCAGTTTGCGCAGACCATCTGCAAAGAGCTGGGCGTACCCATGGGTAAGGCCATTGTGACCCACTTTGCCGACGGAGAGGCTTCCGTCACCCTGGAGGAAACCGTCCGCGGTGCCGACGTGTTCCTCATCCAGTCCACCTGCAAACCCGTCAATGACAATCTCATGGAGCTGCTGGTCATGATCGACGCCTGCCGCCGCGCGTCCGCCGGCCGCATCACCGCCGTCATCCCCTACTTCGGCTATGCCCGTCAGGATCGCAAGGCCAAGTCCCGTGACCCCATTTCCGCCAAGCTGGTGGCCAACATGCTCACCGCCGCCGGTGCTGACCGCATTCTGACCATGGACCTCCATGCCGCCCAGATCCAGGGCTTCTTCGACATTCCGCTGGATCACCTGCTGGGCAACGTTACCTTCGTTGAATACTTCATGAACAAGTTCCCCGAAAGTGGATACAACCACGAGGACTTTGTGGTCGTCTCCCCCGACGTCGGCTCCGTTGGCCGCGCCCGGAATTTCGCCGCCAAGGTGCATATGGGTCTTGCCATTGTGGACAAGCGCCGCCCCAAGGCCAACGTTTCCGAGGTCATGAACATCATCGGCGACGTCCGGGGCAAAACCTGCATCCTGTACGACGATCTGGTGGACACCGCCGGTTCCCTGTGCAACGCCGCCAAGGCTCTGGTAGAGATCGGCGGTGCGAAGGAGATTTACGCCTGCGCCACCCACGGCGTCCTCTCCGGTCCCGCCTATGACCGTATTGAGGCCAGCCCCATCAAGGAAATGGTGCTGCTGAACACCATTCCCGAGGTCGCCAACACCCCCAGCCACAAGATCAAATTCCTGGACGTCGCCCCCGTGTTTGCCCGTGCCATCGGTCACATCCACGGCGCCACCTCCATCGCCGACCTGTTCTGAGCCGTGTTTTCCAAACAAAGCAGCGACAGCTGGCTGATCGTCGGGCTGGGCAATCCCGGACGGGAATACGAGAAGACCCGGCACAATACCGGCTTCCGGGCAATGGACATTCTGGCCGAAAAGCTGAACGCCAAAGTGGACAGGCTGAAATTTCAGGGTCTGTACACGCAGGTGAATTACAGCGGGAAAAAGCTGTTTCTGCTCAAGCCCCAGACCTATATGAACCTGTCCGGGCGTTCCGTATTGCAGCTTTCCGCCTACTTCGGCATTCCGCCCCAGCGGATCATCGTGATGTTTGACGACATCTCTCTGGAGCCGGGACGGCTGCGGGTTCGCGCCGAGGGTTCCGCCGGCGGGCACAACGGCATCAAGTCCATCATTCAGGAGCTGGGCAGTCAGGATTTCCCCCGGGTCAAGATCGGGGTTGGCGCAAAGCCGAACCCGGAATACGACCTTGCCGCATGGGTGCTGTCCACCTTCTCGGCAAGTGAGGAAAAGGCGCTGGCCGTATCCCTGAAAAACGCCGCCGACGCCGCCCTGAGCATCATCGATAACGGTGTGCCGGAGACCGCCAACCGGTTCAACGGCAGCCACCCATAAAAATATTGTCACAAAATCACGGAAAGGGGGATATATCCCCCTTTCCGCGTTGCCGCGTTGCGCACTTTTCTTCTTGAGGTAAAACTTATGGAACAGCTTCTGTCTCTATTGAAAACCATTCCCGAATACGCCGCCATGGTGTCCTCTCTGCAGGACGGCGCGAGCGTCGCCGCCACCGGCATCGGCCAGATCAACCGCAGTCACATGATCGCGGGGCTTTGCCGCAGCATAAACCGTCCCATGGTGGTGCTGTGTCAGGACGATCTTGCGGCGCGGCGGCTTCAAGAGGAATTGAAGGGCTTCCTTTCGGACACCGCCCCCATTCTCCCCGGCCGGGATCTGACCCTTTACGACGCCGCCGTGGTGTCCAGAAGCTGGGAGCAGAAGCGTCTGCGGCAGCTGTATGACCTTGCCGTTGGAAAAACCTCGCTGCAAATCATGACGTGGGAATCTCTCAGCCTGCGCACCATGCCGAAGGCCGCGCTTCTTTCCGCCGCCTTTTCCTTGGAAGTTGGCCGGGAATACGCCGTGGAAGACCTGATCTCCCGTCTCACCGCCGCCGGGTACAACCGCTGCGTCATGGTGGAGGGGCCGGGTCAGTTCGCCGTCCGTGGCGGCATTCTGGACATCTTCTCCCCCGCCGAAGACCGGCCTGTGCGGGCGGAATTCTTCGGCGACGAGCTGGACACCATGGGCTTCTTTGACCCGGCGACCCAGCGCCGCAGTGAGAATATCACCTCCGTCACCGTCCTGCCCGTGGCGGAGACTCAGCCGGGGCTTCATCCCGGCGGTGTGGAGGGGCTGTGCAAAGATATTACCTCCCTGATTTCCCGCCAGAAGCGGCGGAAAAACATCAACGAGCCGCTGATCGCCACGCTGGAAAAAGACCTGAACAAGTATGAAAGCGGCCTGCACAATCCCGCTTCCGACCGGTATATGGCGCTGATCTATCCGGAAATGGCCACCGCCGCGGACTATATTCCGGACGGTACCGTGGTTGCCGTCTGCGACCACGGAAACCTCCAGCGTGCCGCCCGCAGCCGCTGCGACGAGATGGGAATGCAGCTGGACAGTATGTTGGGAGCCGGTCTCGTGGCGGGAGAGCTGTGCGACTATGTGTGCCAGTGGGAGGACTTCTGCAAAACTCTCCGGAAGAAAACCGTCGTTTATTTTGATGCCTTCGGCGGCACCTCCTACCCGGAGGACTGCCCCCCAAAGCAGCTGTACCCCCTCACCGCCAAGCAGCTTCCCGGCTACGGCGGCAATCTGGACACCGCCGTCTCCGACCTGAGTCACTATCAGAAAATGGAGTTCGGCAGTCTGGTGCTTTGCGGCACCCGCCGCCGGGCGGAGCTGTTACAGCAGCTGCTTCACGAGAAGGGGCTGTCCGCATTCCAGTGCATCCCCCTGACCACCCTGCCGAAGCCCGGCCAGATCCTTCTGACGGAGGGCACGCTCCCCTTCGGCATGGAGTATCCCCTGTCCAAAATCGCCGTTCTGACGGAGGGGCAGCTGATTGCCCGGAGCGAGCCGAAGCGGAAACCCGCGAAAAAAACCGGCTCCACTAACCGCCAGAAGCTGAATTCCTTCACCGACCTGACCCCCGGCGATCTGGTGGTTCACGAGAATTACGGCATTGGCCGGTTCGTGGCCATGGAGCAGATCAAGGTGGACGGCGCGGTCAAGGACTATATCAAAATCGCCTATCAGGGCAGCGACACCCTGTTTGTCCCCGCCACCCAGCTGGATCTGGTGAGCAAATACATCGGCGGCGGTGGGGAAGACAGCAATGTCAAGCTGAACAAGATCGGCTCCGACGCATGGCAGAAGACAAAAGCCAAAGCCCGCAAGGCCGCGAAGGACATGGCTGGGGAGCTGATCCAGCTCTACGCCGCCCGGAAGCGCCAGTCCGGCTACGCTTTCTCCGCCGACGCCCCATGGCAGAAGGAATTCGAAGACAATTTCCCCTACCCGGAGACCGACGACCAGCTTCGCTGCATCGCGGACATCAAGCACGACATGGAGTCCCCCATCCCCATGGATCGCCTTCTCTGCGGCGACGTGGGCTTCGGTAAGACCGAGGTTGCCCTCCGCGCCGTGATGAAGGCCGTCATGGACGGCAAGCAGGTGGCGATTCTGGTTCCCACCACGGTGCTTGCCCAGCAGCATTATCAGACCGCCGTGGCGCGTTTCCGGGGCTTCCCCGTCACCATCGACGTGCTCAGCCGCTTTCGCACCCCGAAAATGCAGCAGCAGACCTTACAGAAGCTCCGCGCCGGTTCCGTTGACTTAATCATCGGGACCCATAAGCTGCTGCAAAAAAACGTCCAGTTCAAGGATTTGGGTCTGCTCATTGTGGACGAGGAGCAGCGCTTCGGCGTCAGCCATAAAGAGCGGCTGAAGGAGCTTTCCAAGGGCGTGGACGTGCTGACCCTCTCCGCTACGCCCATTCCCCGGACGCTGAACATGGCGCTGTCCGGCATCCGGGACATGTCCACCATCGAGCAGCCCCCCGCCGACCGCTATCCCGTGCAGACCTTCGTGATGGAATACAGCGAACCCATTGTGGACGACGCCATCCGCCGTGAAATCGAACGGGGCGGGCAGGTCTATTACCTGCACAACCGCACCGAAACCATCGACCAGTGCGCCGCCGCGATCAAACGCCGGATTCCGGGCATCAGCGTGGGCGTCGCCCACGGGCAGATGGGCGAGGACGCGCTGGGAGACGTGATGCAGTCCATGGCCGAGGGCGAGATTCAGGTGCTGGTATGCACCACCATCATCGAAACCGGTCTGGACATTCCCAACGCCAACACCCTCATCATCGAAAACGCCGACCGGTTCGGCCTGAGCCAGCTCCACCAGCTTCGCGGTCGGGTGGGACGCTCCACCCGCCACGCCTATGCCTATTTCACCTACCGTCCGGAGAAGAATCTCACCGAGGTCGCCGAGAAGCGGCTATCTGCCATCCGGGACTTTGCCGAATTCGGCTCCGGCTTCAAAATCGCCATGCGGGACCTGGAAATCCGGGGCGCGGGCAATCTCTTAGGCGCCGAGCAGTCCGGCCATATGTCCAGCGTGGGCTACGACATGTACCTCAAGCTGCTGGACGAGGCAGTTCTGGAGGAAAAGGGCGAAGCCCCCAAGGCACCGGAATGCACCGCCGACCTGAACGTCACCGCCAATGTGGACAAGGACTACGTCTCCCGGGGCGAGGAACGGATGGACCTGTACCGCCGCATGGCCGCCATCCGCTCTCAGGAGGACGCCGACGATCTGCTGGACGAGATCGTCGATCGCTACGGCGAGCCGCCCAAGGGCGTGCTGAATCTCATCGATATCGCCCTTCTCCGGGCAAAGGCTCGGCAAGTCGGCATCAAGGACATCCGCCAGAAGTCCGGAGACGTGCTGTTCACCCTGAGCAATCTGAATTTCGAAGCCGTGGGCGCGCTGTGTTCCGACCCGGATTACAAGCAGCGGGTCACTTTCCTCGCCAGCGCCAAGGAACCGACCCTCCGCTTCAAGCTCGCCAACGGCGTGGACAGCCTGAAACAGAGCAGGCTGTTTGTGGAGCACTATACCAGCTTTTTCCAGAGCTGACGTTTTGGGAACCTCTGAATAAATCGTCTGCGGCTGTGAGCGGATCTTTTTCGCCCACTCTTCGGTATCGAAAACGGGAAATACATACAGTATTCCGCCGTTTCCGATACCTCGATTGGACGAAAAATCTCGCGCTCACAGCTCTTGCCGATTTGTTCAGAGGTTCCCTTGACATTCCGTGTTATAATAGCGTTGAATCCAACCTTCCCTCAGGAAAGGAGCAGCCTATGTCTAAAGGCAAATTTTCCAACCCCCGGCCATACCGGGAAGAAGAACGTGAAATCGAAAAGAGCTTCCGCCAGCTGACCGGTCAGGAGAAGCCCCCAAAGCAGGAGGATCCGATTTTTTCCGAAGCCTCCGTCCCTGATCTGGACGCCACCGACCCGGAGGCCGCCGACCTTATCACCGAGGCCGACAGCCTGTTTCCCGAAGAGAACAGTCTGTTTTCCGGAGAAGACAGCCCGGTTCCCGACGAGGAACTGGACTTTTCACTGGACGAGAAGGAGACCCCCCCGAAGCGCGGCACTCCGTCCTTCCTTGATAAGGCTCTTTCCTTTGTGGACAACAACCAGAAGCCCGTGATGGTAGCTCTGTGCGCCGCCGCGCTGGTTCTGATCATTTCCCTGATTGCCATTTTCGTCGTCAACGTCTCCGGCGACCCATACGGCAAAAAAATTCTGAACAATGTCACCGTCGCCGGTGTGAACGTGGGCGGGATGAGCAAGTCCGATGCCATCACCGCCGTTCGCGCTGTTACCGACCAGACCTACACGAAGCAGGCCATGGTGGTGACTCTGGGCGATACCACCTTGCAGCTGTCCCCCAGCGATACCGGCGCGAAGCTGGACGTAAAGGCCGCCGTCAACGCCGCCTATGCCTACGGCAGAACCGGTACCAAGGCCGAGCGTCAGGAAGCCTATCAGGCGTCCCTCAGGAGCAACCACATCATCGGACTGCTGCCCTACCTGCATCTGAAGCAGGATTATATCAAGGGCGTTCTGGAGGACTACGCCGGAACCGCCGGCAGTCTGCTGGCCCAGACCACCTACGCTCTGGAAGGCGACGTCCCCGATCTTGCGACGGACAAATTTGACGAAGAACATGCCCCTCAGCTGACGCTGGTCATCACAATGGGAACTCCCGGCGTAAATTTCAACGTGGATGATGTGTTCAACCAGATTCTGGACGCCTACAGCATGAACGTTTTCACCGTAAAGGCGGAGGGCGCGCAGGCCGAGGGCGAACCGGATGCCGTTGATTTGCAGAAAATTTACGACGATGTCTGCGTAGAGCCCGTGGACGCCACCGTCAATATGCAGACCTTCAAGGCCATCCCCGGCTCCTACGGCTACGTGTTCGACATGGTGCAGGCGCAGAAGCAGGTCAGTGCGGCGCAGTACGGCGAGGTCGTCCGCGTTCCCATGGAATATGTCGCCCCGGAAATTCTGGACGACGACGTGTTCTTCCGGGATGTTCTGGGCAGCACCAGCACGCCCCACAGTAACAACGCCAACCGCACCGCCAATCTGGAGTTGGCATGTAAGGCGCTGAACGGCGTCGTGCTGAACCCCGGCGAGACCTTCTCCTTCAACGACACTTTGGGCGAACGCACCACCGCAAAGGGCTACAAGTCCGCCCCGGCATATTCCGGCGACGATCTGGTGAATCAGGTTGGCGGCGGCATCTGTCAGGTCTCCTCCACGCTGTATTGCAGCACCCTGCTGGCCGATCTGGAAATTGTCTCCCGCACCAACCACGGTTTCCCCGTGAACTATATCAATTACGGCATGGACGCCACTGTCAGCTGGCGCTCTCCCGACTTCAAGTTCCGCAACAACACCAATTACCCCATTAAAATAGAGGCAAGCGTCAGCGGCGGCTATGTCAATGTGCAGATCCTCGGCACCGACGAGAAGGACTATTACGTTGAAATGAGCTATGTCGTCTCCGAGACCTACAAGCCCGAGACGGAGTACAAGGACTTCAAGCCCGACAACCCTGAGGGCTACAAGAACGGAGACGTGATTGAGGAAGGCACCACCGGCTATCTGGTCAAGACGTACAAGAGCAAGTACGACAAGGCCACCGGCGTGCTGATCTCCAAGGATTTTGTCGCCAATTCCCGGTACAAGACAGTGAACAAGGTGGTCGCGCGGGTCGAAGAGCCGACAGAACCTACGACCGTACCCACAACGCCGTCCACCGCCCCCTCTACCGAACCTGCCACCACACCCACGGCACCGTCTACCACACCGCCTACCACGCCATCCACTTCCGAGCCTTCCACTACCGAAGCCTCGGAGAACGGCGGTGAATGAGTAAGACAGTTGAATACACAAACGGCGTGACCTTCCCCGGTCACGCCGTTTATTTCTATTCAACAAAGCGGGATTTACCGTAATCAACCGCCGGACACGGCTTTCTGCTTCCCATATTTTTCTTCCATTTCTGCCGTATGGGCGTGAAGCAGTTCCAACGCCCGCGCCTGAACGCAGGGCAGCGACCTCTGATCCGTATCCGCAAACTCGCGTTTGATTCTTGCGGAGGCCATTGCGTGGCTGTCGCCGGTTCTGCTTTCATCCGCTTCCGACAGGAACTTTTGCAGCAAACCCGGATTGCCGGAATAATACAGCTCCACCAGTTTTGCCCGGTATTCCAGCTCTGCGGGGGTGATTCCCGGGAATCGCTTCATATCTACGGTGTGCTGGGCTTCGTGCTTCAGGAGCGAAACCAGAAACCGCTCGCTTTCAAAGTCATACGCCTGCTCGATGCAGTTGATCGTGCCGTCGGGGGAAGCCCAGCCGCCCGTACCGAACCTGCCGAAGGTCAGATAATCCATCCAGCTGCGGAACACGAAGCCCTTGAGAATGTTGACGGTATATTCCGCCGTCCCGCCCGGCAGCCCGACCTGATAGACGGTGGGAACCGTTTCCCGCCAGACGTAGGGGCCGTAATAGCCCTGTGTTTTCCCGAAAAGCGCGTGATAGCCCTCCGCTTCAAACACCGCCTGAAGCCGCTCCGTCAGAAGCGCTTCCTCCGCGTCGGGCATACCCAGAAGCGCTTTCAGCCCCGCCAGCAGCTTCTCTGCGGCCCCCGCCTCCGGCAAGCCGCAGTAAAAGGTATCCCGGTAATAGATCTGATACAAGAGGAGTATCTCGTTGAGCTTGTCCGGTACGTCAAACCTGCGGTATTTGCTATTTTCAAATATCGCCACGTATGAAGGAAGAATGTCCTTGAATTCCTCATGTTCCCGCATGTACGCGATAGCGCCTTTGATATCACCATTCATGAAAAACTGACTGATATCCATATCCGCTCTCCTCTGCAACGTTTGCCCCCATTCTACCATATAACGGCAGGAAGCACAAGAGCCGCCCGGTTTCTGGTCTTGCATTTGCCGGGAAATGTAGTATAATGAGGAAAATACGTTTCCGTTTCTGCATTGACTTTTTTCAGGAGGAAATTCCATGTCAAACGGCCATTTTTCCGCGGATTCCCCGCAAAAAAGCGTATCCTCCCGCCGGATCGTCACGGTGGCTGTGATTTGCGTGCTGGTTCTGGCGCTGGCGGCGGTCGGTTTCTTTCTTGTCCGCCCCGCCCTCGACCCCTATCACTGCCGGATGGCCGACAGCGTTTCCATCGCCGGGGTGGACGTTGGCGGCATGACCAAAGGGGAGGCCAGAAAAGCCCTTCAGGCGGCTCTGGACGAGACGCTGTATCGGGAAAACCTGACGGTGGCGCTGCCCATGGAATCCATTACCCTCTCCCCCGCCGACACTGGCGTTCAGGTGGACGTCCGCGCCGCCGTGAACGATGCCTACCGCATGGGTCGTTCCGACGGCTCTCTCCCCGGCAACATGGATTTGCGTCCCTATCTGAGCGTAAAATCCGAATTTATCCGCACCGCGCTGGAGGGCTATGCCAGCGAGTTTGACACAGAATTCAGCGACTCCCACTACACCCTCACCGGCGACGCCCCCGACCTCGGCACGGAAAACCACGACCCCAGCGCCCCCTGCCAGACGTTGGAACTGACCGTGGGTGTTCCCAAAGCGCATCTGGACGTGGACAGCGCCTGTGACCAAATTCTGGAAGCCTACAGTCAGGCCGTGGCCGCCTGCCGGGCGGGAGAATACCGCGTCACCGTGGACATCCCTGCGGAATCCGCCCCCACGGAGCTGGACTTGGATGCCATTTACGATGAAATCTGCACCGCGCCCGTTGACGATTCCCTCGACATGACGGAATACCGGTTCGTCCCCGGCTCCTACGGCTATTCCTTCGATCTGGACGCGGCGAAAGCGGCGCTGGCGCAGGCCAAGCCCGGTGAAACCGTCTCCGTTCCCATGACGTTCGTGGAGCCGGAAATTCTGGGGGATGCCGTTTATTTCCGGGATGTCCTCGGCTCCTGCGAGACGAAGCACAGCGACAATGAAAACCGCAATACCAATCTGCGCCTGCTCTGCGAAGCCCTCAACGGGGTCGTCGTTCAGCCGGGAGAGACCTTCTCCTACAACGACACGCTGGGCGAGCGCACGGCGGAAAAGGGCTACAAGCCCGCCCCCGCCTACTCCGGCAACCGCCTGACCGACGCCATCGGCGGCGGCGTGTGTCAGGGCTCCAGCACATTGTACAACTGCGTACTGCTTGCCGATCTGGAGGTCGTCACCCGCTCCTGCCACGGCGCCACGGTGGCCTATCTTCCTCTGGGACTGGACGCCGCCGTGAACTGGGGAACCACCGATTTCCAGTTCCGCAACAATTTCCACTTCCCCGTGAAAATCGAAGCGGAAACCACCGAAGATCTTGTGAAAATGCGGATTCTGGGTACGGATGAAAAGGATTATTACATTGAAATGACTTCCGGCTACGACGACAGCAGAGAAGACGTGATCTACGCCGTCAGCTACAAGAACAAGTACAGCAAGGAAACCGGCGAGCTGATCAGCAAGGATCGGGAGGCCTTCTCCACCTACTACCGGAATGTCGGATAAGCAAAACTGCCTCCCGCCAAAAGCGGGAGGCAATTCTTTACAAAACCATAAGTAAGGTTCCTGCGCCGATGAGCAGGCAGCCGATCAGGGATTTGGCGGTGAATTTCTCGTGGAGGAATACAAACGCCAGCACCAGCGTGATCACGACGCTGAGCTTATCCACCGGCACCACCTTTGACGCTTCCCCGATTTGCAGCGCCCGGTAGTAGCACAGCCAGGACGCGCCCGTGGCAAGTCCGGAAAGAGTCAAAAACAGCCAGCTTTTCTTGCTGATTTCCCCGATGCCCCCCTGACTGTCTGTCAGGAACACCATTCCCCAGGCCATCACCAGCACCACCAGCGTCCGAATGGCCGTGGCCAGATTGGAATTGACGCCGTCAATACCGATTTTTGCGAGAATCGAGGTCAGTGCCGCAAACACCGCGGAGCCAAGGGCAAACAGTAACCACATACCATGTCTCTGCCTTTCCCCTTATTTTGCCCGGATGTCCAGATGATAATCGATCATACCGGCTTCGGTGTTTTCAATGACGATCTGATACGTAAGATCGATGGTTCCGCCGTCGGGTACAATGTCATAAAATACATTGGTGGCCTTCACCGTAATCATCAGCGTTCCAAATTCCATCTGATACAGCGATTCGTGAGAAACCCCCTCCTGAAAGAGCATTCTGGAATTCAGTGCGCCCTCCCGGTTCAGCGTGACCTTCCCCGGCTCCACCCGGAAGGTGGTGACCACACCGGCAAGGCCAGTCAGTTCGCTTTCCTCGTAGGTGATGTCCCAGCCGCCGTCCCGGAATTCCATCGTCCCCCCGGTGACCAGCTCAATGGTCTCCGGCTCCTGCTCGCCGTAGCGCTGGCGTCCCTGAATGGAAAGAACCACGTCCCGCTTCATCGGAACGCCTCCACGGCCAACCGCAGCAGCTCATCAATGAGCTGGGAATAGGGAATCCCGCTGGCCTCGAACAGCTTGGGATACATGGAAATGGAGGTAAAGCCCGGCAGGGTGTTGATCTCGTTGAATACCACCCGGTTTTCGTCGTGGGTCACGAAGAAGTCCACCCGGCTTAAGCCCTGACAGCCAACGGCGTTGTAGACCTTCACTGCCGTCTCCCGCACCACTTCCTCCACCTCGGCAGGGATGCGGGCGGGGATATACGCCTTGGAGGTCTCGGTGAGGTACTTGGCGTCGTAGTCATAGAATTCCGCGCCGGAGTCGATCTCGCCGCAGATGGAAGCCATGGGGTTATCATTGCCCATGACGGCCACCTCGATTTCCTTGCCGTTGACGAACTCCTCCACCAGAATCTTCTTATCGTACTTTCCGGCATAGCGAAGGCCGCTGCGCAGAGCGTCCCGGTCGCCGACCTTGGAAACGCCCACAGAGGAACCTGTGCCCGCGGGCTTGACGAACATGGGATAGCGGAAGCGGTTTTCCAGCAAATCCAGGGTGTTCTCCATATGGTTTTCCAGCTCGCCCGCCCGAACCAGCTGCCAGGCCGCCTGGGGGACGCCGGCCTGATCTGCCACCAGCTTGGTCAGGCTCTTATCCATGGCAACGGCGGAAGCGGCAATATGAGGGCCGACGTAGGGAATGCCCGCCATTTGCAGCAGTCCCTGCATGGCGCCGTCTTCGCCGTTCTCGCCATGGAGCACCGGGAACACCACGTCGATGCGCTCCCGCACCACGCAGTCGCCCTCGAAGCTCAGAAGCCCCTGTCCCCGGACGGGGGAAATGGTCGCCCGGCGGTTTTCGGGGCAGCTTCTCCATTCACCGGTGACCAGCTTGGAATAGTCTTTGCCGCCGTAGAGTATCCAGTCCCCCTCCTTCGTGATGCCCACGGGGAACAGATTATACTTGCTTTCGTCAATGTGATTCAGCACAGACTCCGCCGAGCGCAGGGAAACCTCATGCTCCGGGCTCATCCCGCCGAAGAGAATACAAACACTGAGTTTTTTCACGTCATCGCCTCATTCTACCTGATACTAGTTTTTGATAAAATGGTTATAAACCATTTTATCAGGCCGCTGTTTCAGCGGTCTGCGGCGTAGCCGCTAAAAACGAAAGTCCATACATTTCTCGCCGCCGTCGGCGGCCTGCGAAATATTCGCAGGATAAAATGGTGTTAACCATTTTATCGAGAAATAGTATGAATATCCGCTGCTTTTTCGCCAGAAAAGCGGATGCAGCTGCGCAATGCTGCTATAAATATATTTTTTACAATTTTCATCTGGAAATCCGAAACTTTGGTGCTATAATAGAGAGAATATAAGAGCGGCGCGGCGGCTGATACCCCGCGCTTCCCGTGAGTGTGCTCCACGCGCTTTTGAAAGGAGGGTATGTATGCAGATCAATCTGACACCGAAAGAATTCCGCCGGCTGCTGGATCTGGTGTACATCGGAAACTGGGTGCTGAACTCCACCCGGGGCGAAGACCGCTTCGCCGACTATGACAATCTGGAGAGCAAACTGTTTGCCCTGTCCCCCGCCCTGTCCGAGCATTGGAACGGAACCGTCGTTCCCTCCCGCGCCTATCAGGAGGGCGGGATTCACGAGGCCATCGCCTGCTACGAGGACAACGTTTTTTACGAAATTCTGGCGGAGGAACTTTCCCGCCGGGACATGGACTATCCGGAGATTACCGACGACAATTACGATGAGATCGTCACACGGATGGATCGGTATATGTCGGAATTTGAGCTGTCCGGCGTTGACCATCTGGTTCTGGATGAAGAAAACGCCTAAACCTCTGACGTGCCGGTTTCCCGGCACGTTTTTTTATTACTCACCGCTGATCAGCGCTTCACCGGCACGGAAAATGTCGCCCGCGCCCATGGTGACCACAATGTCCCCCTCCCGGACGTTCTCCCGCAGATAGGCGGTGACGTCTGGCAGGGTCTCGCAGTACACCGCACCGGGGATCTGCTCCGCCAGCTGGGCGGAGGAAATGCCGATGGTGTTCCGTTCCCGGGCGGCGTAGATCTCCGCCAGAACCACCACGTCGGATTTTTTCAGCTCCCGGACGAAGTCGTCGAACAGTGCCTTTGTGCGGGAATAGGTGTGGGGCTGGAAGGCCAGCACCACCCGCTTGTAGCCCATGGAGCGCACGGCTTCCAGGGTCGCCCGCAACTCGTCGGGATGGTGAGCGTAGTCGTCATAAACATCCGCGCCGTTGAACTTGCCCTTGAACTCCATGCGCCGTCCCGCGCCGTGGAAGGACAGGATGCCCTTGGAGACCGTCTCTCCGGGAATGCCCATCATCCACGCGGCAGCCGACGCCGCCAGAGCGTTCATGGCATTGTGCCTGCCCAGAACGCCCATGTCCAGATGGCAGTAGTATTTCCCGTCGCAGATCACGTCAAAGTGCCGCCAGTCGGGGTGCATATTGGCCGCGTGAATGCGGTTTCCTTCCCCAAGGCCGAAGGAAACATAGTCGATGCCCTCCATGGCCTGCACCGTATGGGGGTCGTCGCCGTTGGCGACCACGCCGAAGGTGGCCAGAGACGCAAACTTGTGGAAGGATTTCTGGATGTCCGCCAGATCTTTGAAATAATCCAGATGATCCGCCTCCACGTTCAGCACGATCGCCAGCGTGGGGAAGAAATTCAGGAAGGAATCACAGTATTCGCAGCTTTCCAGCACGATGGTGTCCCCGTGGCCGACCCGATGTCCCGCGTGCAGCAGGGGCAGGTAGCCGCCGATCATGACCGTAGGATCCATATCCGCTTCCATGAGGATATGGGTCACCATGGACGTGGTGGTGGTCTTTCCGTGTGTGCCGGAGACGCAGATGGCGTTATGGTAGGACTTCATGATCTCGCCCCATGCCTGCGCCCGCTCAAACACGGGGATGCCTGCGGCACGGGCGGCAGCGATCTCCGGGTTGTCATTGTGGGCGGCGGCAGTGCGGATGATGCAGTCCGCGCCCTCAATATTCTCCGCCCGGTGTCCGATGGCGACGGGAATGCCCTGTTCGATCAGCTCATCCGTGGACACGGATGCGTTCATATCCGAACCAGTGACCTCCATGCCCATGCCCTTCAGCACCAGACCCAGCGGCCGCATGGATACGCCGCCGATCCCCACAAGATGCACATGATGGCCGGGCGTCAGATATTCCGTGATTTTCTTACTATTCAGCATGTATGTCAGTTCCCCCACAGGTGATCCTGCCCCGGCCGGACCCGGGGAATCTCTGATTCCCTTACGCCGGAGCACAGAACGAAATTTTTCCGCAACTTTTAGCATTATACAACATTGCCTTGAATTTTACAACCACAAAAAGCGGGCGAAGGGAAGTTTTTCGTCATAATCTTCCTTATTTTCCGAAAAACCCCCTCATTACACCTGCCGTATCACGCCGCAGGCGATTTTTTTGCCCGCGTTTCCCGCCGGTTGGGTGTGAAAATCGTCCGTGCTTCCGTGAATGACCACCGTCCGCCCAACCACCTCGCAGGGCGTGAATCTGCCCGTCTCCACCGCGAGGAACGCCCGACCCCCCATGCTGAGCAGCGGCGGCAAGTCTCCCGCGTGACGGGGATGCTCCCGGGCGTCCGGGTTATAATGTCCTCCGGTATCCGAAAAGTCCGTACCGCCGCAGTCGCTGCCCTCGTGGATGTGAACGGCGAAAAAGCCGGTGTCGTTTTCCGGAAGCCCACTGACCTCCGCCGTCACCAGCGTGCCGCCGGGTATGGCGTAAAACCGCACCGTTCCCCTGAGCTTCGGCGCGTCGATGCCGCCCCGGACGCAGGCGATCGCCTGCGGATTTGCGGATGGAATTCTCATAATCTAAGCACCTCCTGACCATTCTATGCACAGCGCTTCTTTCCTGTCCCCAAATTGTCGAAAATTGGCGAAAGGAAGTGAATTGAAAATTGAGTGCAGCTGTGATATTCTATATCCATCGGAAGGTGGGAGACATATGGACGCAATGAAGCTGTTAATTGCGGATGGAAACGAGGAATTCCGGCGGGCGCTTGCCGCCGAGCTGCAGGGGGCATACCATGTCCGGTGCTGCGGCGACGGGAAAGAGGCACTGTCGCTTCTGCGTTCCTTTGTCCCTGACGTTCTGGTGCTTGATCTGATGCTTCCCGAGCTGGACGGCATCAGTCTGCTGCAATCCGCCGCCAGTGCCGGACTGTGTCCCATGGTGCTGGTGACCTCCCGCTTTTATAACGATTATATTCTGGGCGCCCTTGGCGAGCTGAGCGTGGGCTACATGATGCGAAAGCCCTGCGACATCCCCGCTACCGCGGCCAGAATCGGCGACCTGAGCCGCCATATCCGCGCGCCGCTGGTAACGCCGCCCGACCCTCAGACGCAGGTGACCAATCTGCTGCTTTCCCTGAACATTCCTTCCAAACTCCGGGGCTACGCATACCTCCGGGAAGCCATTCCGAGGATGATGAAGGACCCCGACCAGCCCATTACAAAGGTGCTGTATCCGGCGGTGGGCGCGGTCTTCGGCTGCAAGGGCACCCACGTGGAGCGCTCCATCCGAAGCGCCATCGATACCGCATGGAAGCAGCGGGACGACCGTGTCTGGCAGCGGTATTTCCGCGTCGGCTCCGACGGCGTCATTCCCCGCCCGTCCAACGCCGCCTTCATTTCCCGTCTGGCAGACGCTCTGCGGCTGAATCAGGACGCCGGAAACATTGAGGGAACCTCTGATTAGGGTCTATCTGAAAACCGTCAACATGCCCAAACAGCGGGTCTTTTC